>Ga0163150_10004725_pt1 | contig 18008 bp, 23 predicted proteins | sample OliLakLV19P2IB_FD_148628 | JGI IMG/M metagenome (GOLD analysis project Ga0163150, IMG submission 148628) | Freshwater microbial mat bacterial communities from Lake Vanda, McMurdo Dry Valleys, Antarctica - Oligotrophic Lake LV.19.P2.IB | ecosystem: Environmental > Aquatic > Freshwater > Lake >...
GAGCAGAGTTGAAGATCAAAACGGATTTACGATGGAATCAACAGAAGCATTAATAAATGTTGCAAGAAATCCACTCCTCTGTTCGGCTTTAGAAGGTATGTGTCCGCTGCAAGATACAATTGCTGACTTTCAGGATACTGTTCCTCCATTTTCCAGAATGCGATTACTTTGTTTACGTAATAAGTTAGTTGTATCTGAAGCCCAACTCCCGCTTCCGGTTCTCACTGATTTAATGGTTGATGCACAGTGTCTTACACCAAAAGGCGAACAATGCGGTTCATTCACTGCCTTAAATAAAACAATCAATGGTGTAACTCCGTTTTTTACAAAATATAGGTTAGATTAATCGGGAAATATAAAAATGGCTGAATTATTTAAAACAGTATCAACATGGATAGAAGCACGGGATGCATCCGAGAGATCAATGCTCCCTCATCCAAAGACACCTAAAGCCAGATTCTACCGTCAATTGACTGTATTTGGGGATGCAAATCAAGCTGTTGTAGCGGCCGGACATATGCCGTCATCTTTTTTTACTGATATGTGCGATGAAATAGATAATGCGCGTGAAAGAGCAATCGGAGTTATGGATGATCCGTCACTTAATCCTAATATTGTTCATGCGCAACTTGCGTGTATTACATCTAAAGTACACCAAAAAATTGCTTTTACATTAGCCGGAGGAAATACAGATGCCAAGCACTAAAGAACTCCGAAGAAGAATAAGAAGTGTTAAAAATACAGCACAGATTACTAAAGCTATGCAAATGGTGGCTGCAACAAAAATGCGCCGTGCTCAAAACATTGCACTAAATGGCAGACCATATTCAGAGACCCTCCAAAAAGCAATCATAGAACTCATGCCCGCCATAAATCTAGGAATGAATCCCCTTCTCCAAGAAAACAACTCAACAAAAACAGCAGTATTACTTTTAACAACAGATAAATCATTATGTGGAGCACTCAATTCAAATGTATTACGTCTAGCTCAGCAATTTTGTAGTTTAGGTGTGTCATCCCGAGCGACAGTCGAGGGATCTAAAGATGGAATAAATCTTGAGATTTCTCGTTCTACTCGAAATGACAATTCTGCGTCATTGCGAGGTACGAAGCAATCTCACTCAACAAATGCTGAAGTTGTGTTCTTCACTTTAGGTAAAAAAGGAAGGGATTTTGTGGTAAAAACTGGTAAAGATTTAGAAGCAGATTTTGAAAATTTTGATGTGATTGATTATCGCACAGTAAAACAAATAGCTAATATCTTAATCCAGTCTTTTTTAGAACAAAAAATAGGTGAAGTATACATCCTCTACCCTGATTTTGTTTCAACCCTAAAACAAGAACCAAAACTAGAAAAAATCCTCCCCATCTCTCAAGACGAATTACTAAGAGGCCTAAATATAAATGATCTATCTAATAGTGTGTCATCCCGAGCGTCAGTCGAGGGATCTCAAGATCGGAAAAAACTGCAGATTTCTCGCTCTGCTCGAAATGACGACAGTGACGAATTCATCTTTGATACCTCTAAACAACAATTATTAAACTTTGTTTTAACCCATTTTATTCAGCAAAAAATCTACCAATCTATGCTTGAAACAAAAGCCTCTGAACATTCAGCCCGTATGATTGCAATGAAGAATGCCACAGATAGCGCGTCAGACCTTGTCACTGATCTCAATCTCGCTTATAATCGCACCAGGCAGGAAGGAATCACCAAAGAGTTGCTGGAAATAACCTCAGCACTCGCGGCATTAGACTAATATGAAAGAATTTAACTATACACAATTGGAAGATTTAGAAAGAGGAACTAATTCATCATTTGCACAATATGAAAGTGATGAACCAGAAGAAATGCCAGATTTCTTTATGAGTGAACAATTATCTGCGCAAGAACATGTAAAAAGATTTTCAAGAAAAGGTCTACGAACATTGGTTGTAGCAGCAGTAGGAGTTGCGGGTTTTGGCTTAAATAAACTGGGAGAACATATGGAAAAAGATTCAAAATTACCAAAAGTTGTGACAACCGGTATAAGAGCTGTAGGAAAACTGGCTGTGATTGGAAGTGGGATAATGACTCCCCTTCTTACAGCTGACACTGCAATTGCAGGATATGAGTATATTGAAGCAGATAATGCCTCAGAACGTGAAAGGATGGATATAATTCATGACCGAACATAAACCTTTAAAATTAAAAACTCAAGATTTGCAAACAGTCCTTGCTGAAGGAAGAAAAGAAGAAGGGAAAGTATCTGCAAGAATGCATAATCAAATAGACAGCTTTATTGGAAAGGCAGTTTCCGCAAAGTATCTGCAGGATCTGAATAATGCAATGTGGAACCAAGATTTTTTTAATCAATTCAAAGAAGAAAAAAAACTTTCATTACGTATTAGTCCTCAAGGAATCAAGGATGAATAAAGGAAAAATTGCACAAGTTATATCAGCAGTAGTGGATCTTCAATTTTCTGATGGGAAACTTCCTGCAATTTTAAATGCTGTTGTAGTTGAAAAAGGCAAAGAAACAGTTGTTTTGGAAGTGCAACAACATCTTGGTGATGGAATGGTTCGTGCAATTGCAATGTCCTCAACAGATGGATTAAAGCGTGGAATGGAAGCAGTCGATACTGGAGATAAAATTTCTGTTCCTGTTGGTGATCAAGTTTTAGGTAGAATCTTCAATGTTTTAGGTGAACCGGTCGATGGTGGCGCAGTTGTTAAAGCTAAAAAAAGAATGCCAATCCACCGGGATGCCCCAAGTTTTGCTGAACAATCTGCATCTTCTGAAATCTTTGAAACAGGTATAAAAGTTATTGATTTACTTGCACCATTTGTTCGAGGTGGAAAGGTCGGGTTATTTGGCGGAGCTGGTGTGGGAAAAACAGTTGTTATTCAAGAACTTATTAGAAATATTGCAGCAGAACATGGAGGATATTCTGTATTCACCGGTGTAGGTGAAAGAACTCGTGAAGGAAATGACCTTTATCATGAAATGAGTGATTCTGGAGTATTACCAAAAACAGCAATGGTATTTGGCCAAATGAATGAACCCCCTGGAGCTCGTGCTCGTGTTGCTTTATCCGGTTTAACCATGGCTGAATACTTCAGAGATGAAGAGCACAAAGATGTATTATTCTTCGTCGATAATATCTTCAGATTTTCCCAAGCAGGATCTGAAGTTTCTGCACTACTTGGCCGTATTCCAAGTGCAGTAGGTTATCAACCAACCTTAGCGACAGAAATGGGTGCTTTGCAGGAACGAATCACATCCACAAAAAACGGCTCAATCACTTCTGTTCAAGCAGTGTATGTACCAGCAGACGATTACACAGATCCAGCTCCAGCTGCCACATTCGCTCATCTTGATTCAACAATTGCCCTAGAACGCTCACTTGCAGAGCAAGCACTATTTCCAGCTGTGGATCCATTAGCCTCAAGTTCACGTGCTCTTGATCCAAATGTAGTAGGCCAAGAACATTATGACGTCGCCTTAGAGGTTCAACGCGTATTGCAGCGCTATAAAGAGCTTCAAGATATCATTGCAATCCTAGGTATGGAAGAGTTATCTGATGAAGATAAACAAACAGTAACCAGAGCCAGAAAAATCCAAAGAGCCCTAACTCAACCATTCTTCGTAGGAGAAGTATTTACCGGCATCAAAGGCACATATGTTCCATTAAAAGATACAGTAAAATTATTTAAAGAAATTCTAGAGGGTAAATGGGATAAATTAAACGAACAGGCATTCTACATGATAGGTGGATCCGAAGATCTATCCAAAGCAAAAGCTACATAAAAATAGTTAAACTACTCTCTTAGAATAGTCCTTCAACCATTTTGCAATTTCTTCAATTGTTAAATCATCTGTAGCAACTTTTACTGTAAAGGCAACCTCATCATTATGCTGATTAACTAAATTGATTCCATTCATTCGCAAAAATACACCCGCAGAAAAAAGTGCTGTACGTTTGTTCCCATCAACAAAAGAGTGATTTTTTAAAAGTGATTGAAACAATGCAGCTGCCATTAAATAAATATCTTTATACAGGTATTCTTTTCCAAAACCGGATTGTGGCCGTGCAACGGCTGCTTCCAATAATCCTAAATCACGAATCCCTTGAGATCCACCAAACCTTTTAACCACATAACTATGAATTGCTAATACCTTGGGAACAGTAATAAATTTGATTTTTGATGATTTCACTTTTGAGCTAATTCTTTAAGAACATCTTCGTGCTCATTCGCAAAATCATCTACCATCTTCAAGAACCTATCATCAACATCGTGAGCTACTTTCTCTTTACGTTTTATAGTAACTGAGTCTTTATTAGGTTCAAGAACAACCGCATCCCCTGCATTAATTTTTAACAGTTCAAGCAGTTGTTTAGGTATTGTTATTACAATCGAATTACCAGCTTTAAAAAGCTTTTGAGTAAACATATTTTTATTATATCACAATAATGTCATTACAATGTAATAACAGTTTTTTTCTTCGAATGCATCTGAAAAGATACCTCTTTGTACTCGTTCCTCCTTCGAAGAAAAATTAATAAAAATGCAGCATTTTGTGTATTGACAGCTACGGGTACACAAGTGTATATATTAGGCACGTCCACAGGAGGACCATGAGAAGGCTTGCTTAGGCAATACTCTTATATACTCCGAAGCGCAACAGATTTGAACTAATTCTTAGACGGACAGCGAAAGCTGGAATAAAGAGCAGAAGTTCAAGCGGTCAGCCCGTTTCCGGACGTTCCTACTTGGAAAAAGACTGACTTGTAATCGAAATAAGCGCAGTTTGCTCCTTTGGAGTAGGTCTGATAGCCTGCTCGAAGAGAAGCTTTGCTTATCAAAGCCTAAGAGATCATACCTGGGATTAGGTGATGCAACGTTGCAAGAAGTTAGAAAGAGCCGTTTGGGGTATCAGAACCAGCGGCTTTTTTTATGCAGTAAATGCATAAAAATTATGCATATCATCGGAGATATAGAGCTTTATATTAAAATTACGCAGCATCTGCAGATGCCCTTTATTACGAGCATATTGTTCAAAATTCGAATAATGTTCTGCTTCACGGGCCATCATGGGTTTTACCAATTTGATAATCTTTTTATTCTGTTCAGTACGAAATCTTTGGTCAAGAGTGGTCATACGTTTTATTTCCTCCATAGTTAATGTTCCCTGTAAGTAAAAATTTGCATTATCTGTCATTGTAGATAAGCCTCGTTTGAGTATCTTTTCAGCTGATCTTTGAAATCGTTGCTGTAATCCAATAACTGCTTCTTGCCTTCTCATTACCTCTTCAAATTCTTCACCATAAATATTGTCTTCTTTATAGTATTTAAGAATTTCGAGTGCCCTATTTTGTTCAAACAACACGGTATTCCTGTCAGCAATAGCTAATATTTGTACATTAGGACACAATACCATCCGTGCTCGATAAAAAGGGCTTCCTTTAATTATTCCAGTTATAAGCATGGTGTTATCTTCGGGTGAGGGCAATACATCTTGAGGATGAGTATGAAAGTCCATTAACGGCATACAACCTTCTTTAATCAACTCGAGATATGCCTTAGGAGTTACAGAGGTATGGTCTCCAAATTCAGGTTCTGTATACTTTAATCTTAAATCTCCTGACATATACATTGTACTTACTCTCTCTACTTCACCTGTCCTATTGGCATATTCAAACAAAGATTGAGCACTTTTATCTCTTCCTTGGAGCAATTCATTTTCCGCATCAGCAATTAACATAACTCGTGTCTCATTAGGCAATACATATCCTTGACGAGATGCTTTATACAACATGTTTTGGATAGGAACCGAATCAGTTAGATCTAGTCGTTTAGTAAATCGTTGTTGATGGCCAATTAAAACAGGTTCCCCCATTAAAAATGATGGAAAATTATCACCATCCACAGTACCTAGTGGACGTTCAGACTTCATAAGTGCAGTTTGAGCTTCAATCATCCCTGAATTATATCAAAAAATTGGAATATTAACAAACTATAGGTTATTATGACACTAATGTAATCATGGATAAGCAATGGTACTTCTGAGTGAACTGATATAATCCATAAAAGTCCTGACACGCTTATTGTTCAATTCTGCCGCTCTCATTTTACGGAATTCAGTCATCCCAATATCTAATAAATAAATTTTTAATACTCCTGAAGGATCTACTAATAAGTCCATTGGATCATCATCGCTTAGCACTATATCTTGAGCACTTGTATGATCAGCTACTTCTTGAGCTAAATCATGAATATCTAAACGGCTTCTTTGTATAAATATTTCATCAGTTTCCCGAGGAATATAAGGATGTTTTCTTGAGCTTGCTTTGCCATAAAATTCAGCACCATTTCTGCATAAATCTGTTGTAGCAATAGTTGAAAAAGATGCTATCCAAAGTGTTGGCACGACTGGTAATGAAGCATCCATAAGTTGCTTTCTAATATTTGCAAAAATACCTGATGCATTAAAATCTCCAGGCCTATTAAAACCTGGATAAAAATGGAACAATATTGGATCTTTAACAATAATGCTAGTGGTCTGAGTTAATCCTCCATAATCAAACTTTCCAAGCACACGTCTGGTATTTTCATGAGCATTTGTAATTTTTTGTATTGAGGTAGGTTCAAAAGTACATGAACTTCCTGTTTCAGGATTATGTAATGTTGTGGGATTATAAAGTACAAAAGACATCTGAGTATTTTATAACTTTCTGAAATGAAAATCAAACTATGGGTCTAAAACTATAATTATTGAAAATTACCGTTCTTTATGAAGTTCTGTTTTTCTATCACTAAAGCGATTAAAAGTACTAAAAGTTTTTTTACGTGTAAACATAAATTGATTGTGAGCTATCTTTTGGTTTAAAGCAATAGTATTTAGAAACTCTCTAAGCAGCAAGGCTAATACCCACAGAACGTACAAAATCAACACCACGAGAAGCTTTAAAGATAATAGGTTCCTTATCACTAAATCGCTCAAGTATTAGATCTGTTCCCATTGCACGATCAAAATCTTCCAATCTACCAGTAGAGAGTGACTTCATAGCAAGATCGATGAACGGTTTTTTATTAGCAAATTGCAAGACAGGCTTTCCTTCTTGATAAATAAATAAATGAGGATAAGGTCTAGTACTTGAATTGTTAATTTTTTCTACCATGCAAAGTTGTAACAAATAGGTCATTCTTCTGGTTAATAACATATCATATGCTAGCTTAGGTGCCTCTTCATTAAAAACACCAACATGGTGATCATCTTCGCGCTCTTCGTGTTGCGTAATATCATAAAAAGCACCAGGAACAAGTCCAGTTTCTAGTCTTGGAAAAGGAAGCATTGCAAATCCCACACGAAGATTATTATCTACAACTTGTGTAGCTTGTGCGAAAATAGCTTGAGTTGCAGTAAATCTAGCTAAATCATCAAGACCATCTGGTCCTTTTGCCAAATTTGCAAATATAGCTGTTTGTGAAGCCATTATTACATTAACATTAGGTACATATGCCATTCTAGTGAAAGATGCTTGCTCTTCTTCAGAGAGTGTAGAACTAATCTCATTAATTTCTGAATTTGGATAGATGAGATAACTGGGATTTACTCTATCAGCATCACATCTAACGTCTTTAAATGCCCGCATAATTTTTCTGCCTGTTGGCCGTGCAAGATCAATAAATTTACGCAAACGATGATTTGGATCAGTATCTATTCTTACAGGATTTTCAGGAATTCGCATGAGATAAAAGTATACAACTTTTTAAGCATACAAAACAACTATAAGCCTTATGTTATTTTAAGTCAGATTCAAGAATTTGATATATCCCAAATTCATTAGGTTTGAATACTTTATAGGATTCAATCGGTAAATCATAAGAAGTTGGAGTATCAAGAGTTGCGGCCTGTAATTGTTCTAATATGCGTGGTATATCTGTGGCAGCTCTTTTGTGTGCAGAAACAGTATTTCTTGCTTCAGGCGCTCTTAACTCATATCGTGGAGTATATCCAATAGGATTTTCTCCTCGAGTATAACCATCTTCCGAGAATTTTTCTTGGTGTGTACCTTTACGCACAAATTGCCCAGATAAACGCTTGTGCCAAAAATGAACATAATGTTCTACATCAGCTATCCAATCAGGCGAATCAGGATAAGTCCTGTTCCATTTTCGTGACAATACTTCTATTAGCGAGAATTCTGCTAGATGAACTGAGCGAATACTCAAACGAGCACCAGGTGTGGACAGAACACAAGTAGTATCTTCCTGCCCATTATGTGATTCTTTTTGAATGACTTCCCCACTTTGGGCATCTAATAATCTGTCTCCAGCTGCAACTTGCACAGCAAAGATTGCACTTCGCATTTCTTGTTCTGTCATGGGTTTAGGTTGGCCATCTATCATGAATTTGAATTATATATTTTACTTGGCAAAAGTCAAACAGATAATATATTTCTATCTGCCTTAGTTAAGTAACAACTCCAATCTCTTTTACATCAACAACTGCTTTATCTAAATTTACCTCAAAAATTGGCAATCCTTTAGCCAGATTATGTAAAGTTGCATTAAGCTGTAACGTTGAAATTTTCTTAAACGATAGCTCGGATAAATTGTTAAATTCAGCTTTGAACTGATGGAATAAGCGCGTCATATAAATATCGTCTCTTGCTTTGTCATACACAAAAAACATTTCGTTAGTTTTTTTATCCCAATGAGCAACACTATTCTTTGTACCGGTAATTAGAAGCACTCCCCGTTCATCGTGCACTCCATCCAAATCCTGAACCTTAAAATATTTCTTCCCTTCAAGCTTAATCCTTAAATAAATTAAAGCATTCTTTACATCCATTGGATCAACTGCATACTCGGCCGCATGCTCATCACTCTCAGCCAAGGCAATATGCCCACATCCAATCTTGGTCAAATCATCCGAATGATTGTGTTCATCAGTATGTATCGAAAATGGAATTCCCATCCGTTCAACTGCGTCAACAACTTTATCTACAATTCGTCCAACCGGCAACTTTAATTTCTTCCTCATCGCTAAAAGTACCATCAAACCTCGGAAATTTCCACCCGGACGTGCTAGCATTCCGGCATACTTATGCGCATCATATCTTCCGTCAACACAGACAAATCCTTTTTTTGCAGCAACCTTATTCTCTTTCACAAATCGGGAAACCTCTTCTAATGTCGCAATCTTTCTCATATTCACCATAGACAACTTGAAAAGATACTCCTAAATCTCCAATTTGTAAAGAACAACATCAATCAATTGGATGAGGTGGATTTAATCTTTCATGTTTAATATCAAATAGTTTGGCAAATAAAGGTACGTCAGCTGAAACAATATCTCGATTATACCAGCTCGTACTCTTATTAGTTCTCTAAATCTATTCACATCACCCGAATAAACAAGATCAGATAAAAATCGTGGTTTAATAATTTCCATTTGAGGGAGTTTGTAAGTTTTTCTAGTCTTTTTCCCAATTTCAATCATGTGAACTATTGTACTATAGGATTGAATGAGTTGCAATTCTTTCTAATTCTTGACAAAAAATCCCTTTAGGAGTAAATTCTTCTCTTGGCCCAATTAATAAAACTATGGCATTAGAATCATTAACTCACCCAAATCCAATCCAAACCTTAGATCAGGCATATACTTTTTATCACAAGAGAGGTTGGGAAATAAAAGAGATTCCCCAAAAAACTGAAGACGGATCTGCCACAGCAGCAGAAACGATTGCGCTCTTGGTTCCTACCGACAAAGGTGCAGCATTAGAATGTGGTGATGGACGTGCTGATAAACTTGAAAACCGGAAATTACATGGGCCTCGTGTATTCGGGCAAGTAAATGCACTAACAGCAACCCTAACAGGTGGGGATCAGGACGGCTTTTTCGCCGCATCTACCATTCTTCACCAAATCGGATATGCACCGGGCACACACAGTGATGATGCGCATGGTTGTGGTTTTTATGAACTATGGAAAGCCGGAAAACTGTCAACCGGAGTATTTCCCTGCGAAATTGAAGAGCGTCTAGCGACAAGGCCGGGCATTAAACTCGGTCACCGGTTAAGCGAATTAATGGAAGCAATGGGAGGGAAACATTTTAGATACCGTGATAATCATCAGGAACAAGGCCTAAGAATTAACTTTGAAGATCACACAACCGAAAAGCCACAAAATGGCGAACGGTTCAGAGTAGATGACTGGCTACTCAGAATGGCAGGAATGCCTCCCCGCCAACGATTTCTTCAGTATGCCGAGACAGTTGAGCAATTAAAACCTGACGCAGTCAGAGTTGAATTTATTCTGCCCAAAGTTGCCTAAATATTGTATAATCCACCCATGGCTTTAACGCTTAAAATAGTAACACCTGAAAAAGAAGTGCTGAATGAACAAATTGATTCAGTATATGTTCCAACAGACAATGGAGAAATAGGCATCCTCCCCCACCATGCAGCACTTATGACAAAAGTAATCCCAGGCGAATTACGTATTTCAAAAAGTGGTAAACAAACACTTTTTGCAACAGGTGAAGGCTTTATCCAAATTAAAGATAATGTAATAACTCTTTTAACAGATTTAGCAGTGGATGAAAAAGATATTGATGAAAAGTCTGCAGAAGATGCAAGAAAACGCGCACAAGCTGCCTTAGAAAACAAACTCTCTAATGAAGAATATGCAGAAACTTATGCAGTATTAGAAAAGTCACTCGCTCAATTGAGAATAAAACGTCGACACAAAGTTCACTAGTCACTATTCATACATCGCTAAAAAAAGACGTCACCTAAAAAGATGACGTCTAATTTAAATAATTACACTACGTGATGATCACGGTGCACAACTTCCTCACTCACAGTTGGTCGTAGAACCATTCTTATTACCATGATAATCAAATAACCAATAATACTGTATGCAAGTAACGTAATAAGTGCCACTAAATCTAATGTATTGAACTCTGAAACTTGTAACCCAGGAAACATTCCTTGAAACGGATACATAAAATAACCGCTGACTCTATTTATAAAAGCCACAAAAGGTGTAGCTGGGTTTGCTTGTAAAAGTTGAAAAACAATTCTCATCCCAAGTACAAACGCGATAAATGCCATTACAGCATCAACTAAACCTATTAATAATCTTCGTAAACCCATATACTTTCACCTCCCTATAGCCGCAAAGCGGCGGATCAAGCTCCTATGTTCTTCTCTCCATTGGGAGAGGTCAGGGAGAGGGGTAAACTCTCTCACTTAATCTGTATATAGAATAGCCTGCTTGGGTAAAATTGAAGTGAAATTAATGTAAGAGTTATGAAAAGTAAAAATCTAGTTTAAATAGAATATATTTTGCATTTCTAAATCATTTAAAGTAAATTTAGGAAATGATTACTGATAAAGATATTCAAAAAATCTTACTAGCTTTTATTCCAATATTTGCAACTAAAGAAGATTTGAAGCAATTCGCAACTAAAGTAGAACTATCAGAATTACGCAACGATGTATTCACAAAAATGGATCAAGTGTATGGTGAAGTGAAAGTAATGCGTGAAGAACAATCAGCTCATAATCTCCTACATAAGAAAATTGACCAAGACTTAGCACAAATAAAATCGTTACCAACAATTTCTAGAGAGCTTCAACAACACCGTTGAAATGGTTCAGGGATGAAAGCAACTTCATAAATAAATAACCATGAATCATTTCCCTTCTAGCTTCATTTTTGCTAAAATACGATACTATGGGGCAATATGAAGTAGCTAACGACTTCACATTCCGTGAAACATATCCATTTAATAATAAGTTTGTAACAGTTGCTGTAAGCACAACAGATCTGCGTGGTAGTTTCATTTCTGAGGCAAAAACCCAAAAATGTCATCCAAGTAGGATTCGTAACATGAACAGTGTACTCGAATTTGGTATAGATTCTCATAACGCACCAGAGAATAATGAAACTAAAGCTGGTGGATTTGTAACATTTGATGAACAAAATGCATTTTGTCAGTTAAATATAGCGCGAGCAATCGAACTTGCAGACAAAGGAAATGAAAGCCCCTATTTTAGGATCCCCAAAAATATAACTGCTGAAGCAAAAGACAGCGCTGTGTTGCAAGTATTAGATGCTATATGGCGGCACGAAAGACAGCATTTAATTCAACTACTAAAGAATCAAAAAGATTATAGCGTGGGTGAGGTAAATAGAAGATATGATGGATATAAAAGTGTTGAAAAAAGAGCTAAAAACCTAAAACTTCTGGGAATTGGTGGCGCATTAGCTTCAATAGTTTTACCTCCAGAATATGCTGTCCCATCAATTATAGCTTGTGTGTCTACCTCAATTGTTGGATCATTAGTTGAACAACATATTATCAGAAAAAAATGTTTTAAAGATCCAGTTGAAGCTGATGCTTACAAATATAACCATTCAGATCTATTTACTGGACTTTCACCATTTAAAGTCCATTTTGAATCCTAAAAATTCTCTTGTTGTGAAAGATGAGAGGTTGAATCCAAAAAGTCGTGAACAAAACAACAATACTCGCAGAAATGTTAGGTACTCGTGTCGAAGAACATGAAGTGCTCTGGTCAGAACGAAAGCATCGTAAGATTTTGAAGCAGCATATAGACTCGTCCAATCAATTAGAATGCATGCAGATATAGGTATTCTTGTAACCCATTATAAATATGCAATGAACTTTCCCATAATATATAGGAATCGCAGAATTTAAAAGGTATCTGAAAATGAGCAGAAGTCCTGGTAGAGGTGAAGGTGTTCTGTTGGATTATCAAAAACATTAGAAATGATGTTGAAATAATTAAGCTGCAACTGCATCTTCGTTCTGAAGTCTAAGTATCATCTGGTGATATTCTATATATGATTCTCGCTCAACACTATTACCTACAATAAGTGGATCATAATTCTTAATTACAAATTGATATTGTTGTAGAAGTGGTATCTCATGAGCAAATAAACCTGACATTACATCATAAACAGCTTGATGTCCGTGTACATATCGTTTAAGTTCATCATCTATAGCATTATCATAATTACCGCTTTTTTCTGCAATTTTAATCTTTCGATATTTAGCATCTAATACTTCCTCATGTACCTGATCAGTAACTTTTTTCCCCGTCGCAATAGTTCACAGGCTAACCATTCGGCTGATCCTTCAATAAAATACATACTAAATTTTCTATATTTAGGATCAAGATGTTTAAGAACTGCATGGGCAGTTTCATGAGCAGGTCTGTGAAGTGGTGAAATAGAATCCATCGGGAAATTATCTTCAAAAAATGTATTTAAATGATCAAAATAACATGCGCGGGTAGCAAATCGTGGAGGTTTATCAGCCGTTCTCCATCATACCAGAATATCTAACGGTTATATCTATCCATAACACTATATGCTACAGGAGTAGCTATTACCCGTTTTGGGTACTCAAATCCAGCAGGCTCACAATGTGCCGCAAATAACTTCTGTGTCGGGTTTGGCACTATAGGCATATCATCCGGTAATACCAGCATTCTTCTTTTTTCTGACATCACACTATTATACAGGAAAATGACATAAATTACATGTTATAGGTCTATAAAAACTTCTTTAATTAGAATAAAATTTGCATATATTTCCTTCTAAAGTTTGCTAAAGCATGAAAGAATTATCAACATTATCAATTGAATCAGGGTAGGATTGACTGCTTGGCTAGCGCTAAGCCCGAACTAGATCAAAGATCTATATCTTGTCCAAAACTCTGCCTTTTAAACAAAAACCCCGCATAAAGCGAGGTTTTTATTTAAAGTCCACAGGGTAGGAGTAAGAACCTGTCGCTTCGCGACAGAACCTTCGACCTTCGGTCTCGAACAAAATCGGAGATTTAATTCACTTCTTTAACTGCGAATAGATACAAAAAAACCACCATAAAGGTGGTCTTTTTATATCTGTCCACAGGGTAGGAGTAAGAACCTGTCGCTTCGCGACAGAACCTTCGACCTTCGGTCTCGAACAAAATCGGAGATTTAATTCACTTCTTTAACTGCGAATAGATACAAAAAAACCACCATAAAGGTGGTCTTTTTATATCTGTCCACAGGGTAGGAGTCGAACCTACCTGGTACAGATTTACAGTCTGTTGCATAAACCGCTCTGCCACCTGTGGATATGTACTACAGGCACAAGTATAGCAATTAATATTGACTTATGCCAGTTTTAATAGCATTTTATATTTTTGGTTTGATAGCGTAACTATAATAAAATACATTCATATCATCACGTCTGCCATCAATATCCTCAAATTCAGAATGTTCTTTTGTATCATGCCATTCTTCTTTTCCTGACCATGGATCAAAAACTTTAAATGTTTCATCATCTAAATCTACATCACTAATACCAAAGATATGATCTGCATCAGGTCCAATACCTTTTAACCAATTTACTCGTCCAGAAGCCACAATCAAATACCCTTGTTTAGTTAATTCTTTAGCCTTTGCATAATTAAAATATCTACTTTCTAAAGAAGCCTTTTTATCATGAATCAATACAACTTCATAAGGTTTCTTCTTCACATCATATTGTTTCGTTTCTTGTAACCAACTAAGCACTCCCCCCTCCTCTCCAGGTTCAGCAGTTGCACGCAAAAGTGTAGGAGCAAATTTACCGTCTCTAAATCTTTTACTTTGGAAAACTCTATCAACCTTATCAGGTTAAATGCGCAAAGAAAAAAAGTGATATGAAATGAACCTGACATAAAATTGACATGCATGCCTAAGAGGCATATACTTCATGCCTATGACAGAAGGTTTACGCGAAGGTTTAGTAGTTGCAGGATTATTGCTAGCATCAACCGGCATAAGTGCTGGTGCAGGGGCTGTTAAAGATAACCTGGATGAATCTTTAGCTAAAAATCCTGATTACACCAGATCTTTAGCACTTTATAATGCAAGCAGAGATGTACAATCTGCAGCAAATGTATTAGGACCTCACCCATTGCGATATGGTGGACCAGTAGTTGCGGCCAACCCAAATCATACAAAATCCTTAGTTGTTGAAGCTGTTGGAAATATAGGAGATACATTAGATATTGATGATAGACTAACTGCTGTTGTGGCTACTCTTCCCGGTACAGATAGTATAAGCAATAGCGCTGAATTAACAGTACAAAGAGATTTACTACATAGTACAAGTAATGAGCTTAGTACACTCAGTGCTAGTTATCGTGCCAGAGTTCCTGTATTTGAAGTATATGCACGCGACACAGCATCATATGTAGATGTATTTGGAAGGATAGTTGCTGGAGTAGGAATAGCTGTAACAATTGTAGCGGCTGGTATTAAAGCAGGTATAAATCACCTACCTTCTAGATACCCAAGACTGGAATCCTAATTAGCTTGTTTCTCATATCTTTGATATAATTTTCTAGTATGCCGCTTAAACGCATCAAACGCCACAACTTTGATAATTCTCCTAAGACTACCCGTTCAAAAGTACTATCTTGGATTCCTAAATTATTTATTTGGGGAACAGTCGCAGGCATTCTACTTGTTACCGCTGTAATTATTTATTTCTTCACCCAAGTCCCCTCCCCGGAACAACTTCAGAGTAGATCAATCGCCTCAGCAACTAAAATATTTGACCGCAATGGTGAACTACTGTATGACATTTTTGAAGATCAAAATAGAACGCCAGTCAAATTAGAAAGTATTCCAGATGTAGTTAAAAAAGCAACCATTTCTATCGAAGATAAAGATTTCTATAAACACAATGGTTTTGACATTATGGGTATTGCTCGTGCAGGAGTAAATTTAATTATCTCCGGGCAAATTGAAGGAGGAGGTTCGACACTCACTCAACAGTTGGTCAAGAATGCATTACTCACATCTGATATATCATGGGTGCGTAAAATTAAAGAATTAATCTTAGCAATTCAGGTTGAACGAACGTACAGTAAAGATGAAATCCTAGAAATGTACTTAAATGAAATTCCTTATGGTGGAACTTCCTACGGTATAGAAGCTGCTGCAAATTTATATTTTGGAAAACATGCATCAGAATTATCGCTTGCAGAAGCCTCACTACTCGCCGGACTCCCTCAGCTGCCTTCAGTCTATTCCCCATATGGTTCAAAACCAGAACTCGCCAGAGTTCGTCAGGCTGAAGTATTACGCCGAATGGTTGAGGATGGATATATTACTGCAGCCCAGAGTGAAGAGGCAAAAAATGCTCAACTTACCTATAGAACAACCCAAACCCAAGTAGGTTTCAAAGCCCCTCACTTTGTGCTCTATGTAAAACAAAAGTTAATCGAACAATACGGTGAAGCAAAAGTCGCAAAAGGTGGGCTTCGTGTAACCACCACACTCGATTACAAACTCCAAAGCGAAGTTGAAAAGATTGTAAAAGGTGAAATTGAAAAGATTAAATCAGATAAAGTTGGTAATGGTGCAGCCGTAGTTATTGATCCAAAAACTGGCCAAATACTCGCTATGGCAGGTTCAAAAGATTATTTCGCTGCATCGGAACCTGCAGGGTGTACTGAAACAGTAAACTGTGTATTTGAGCCAAATGTTAATGTTACTACCTCACAACGTCAACCTGGATCTGCAACAAAACCTATCACCTATGCAGCTGGTATGCAAAAAGGGTATACGGCCGCCTCAATGCTAATGGATGTAAAAACAGAATTCCCGGGAGGTGCAAATCTACCAAGTTATAATCCAGTAAACTATGATGGCCAATTCCATGGTCCGACTCAAGTGCGTTATGCACTGGGAAATTCATATAATATTCCAGCCGTAAAAATGCTAGCACTAGTAGGAGTTAAAAATTCAATGGAATTAGGTTACAACATGGGAATCACAACCTGGGAACCTACAGCAGAAAATATTTCAAATGTAGGACTTTCCCTAGTTCTGGGAGGTAGAGAAACCCGATTACTAGACCTTACTTCTGCATATGCAGTCTTTGCAAACGGTGGAAGAAGGCTTGAACCGCTATCAATTCTAAAAATTGAGGAATCCAGCGGGAAAGGAATTTATGAAGCACGAGATTCAGACGGACAGCGGGTAATGGATGAAGGAATTGCTTTTATTACAGCAAACATTTTGGCAGATAATGGTGCACGATCTGCAGCTTTCGGCTCAAACTCAATATTGAACGTGCCAGGCAAAACAGTATCAGTAAAAACTGGTACAACTGACCAAAAACGTGATAACTGGACAGTAGGATTTACACCTTCTGTAGCAGTTGGTGTATGGGTTGGAAATAACGATAACACAGTACTTGATCCAAAAATTGCCTCAGGTATAACTGGTGCATCCCCAATCTGGCAGAAAATTATGATCGCCTCACTCAAAGATAAACCAAATGAGACACTGCGCCAGCCAGATAATGTAATCCAAGTAGATATCGATGGATTAATGGGTGGTCAACCAAAAGAGGGTTCACCTGGGCGCAAAGAATTTTTTGTCAAAGGCACAGAACCGACCAGAATCTCTGATGCCTATCAAAAACAAAAAACCTGTAAAGCAAATCCGCACAGATTAGCAAATGATGGTGAAGATCTAGAAGAACGTGATGTTATTTTACTGAAAGAAGATGATCCAACAGGTGCCAATAAATGGCAAGGTGGAATTGATGCTTGGACGTTAACATCTTCAGATGCCAGGTTTGTGGGACTTGGACGTGGTTGCGCAGGCATTCCAGGATTTGGTGGTGGTGGTTCAACAGGTGGTGTGATCTCAATATCTAATGTTCCCAATGGAGCAAACGTTCCACGAGTATTCGATGTCTTAGCGGCTGTTAATTCACCAAATGGCGTAAAAAAAGTAATCTGGATGATTGATGGTGGTACCCGTGCAACCCAAACTGCAGAACCATTCGCATTCCATGTCGAATTTCCAATCGGCGATAAAGGCTCGCACACGATCACAGTCGAATTAGAAGATAACAACGGCCAAAAACACTCCTCCACAATAGGCGTATCAGTAAACCTCTAAATTAATTATAATAATGTAGATAATGG
>Ga0163150_10004726_pt1 | contig 18007 bp, 14 predicted proteins | sample OliLakLV19P2IB_FD_148628 | JGI IMG/M metagenome (GOLD analysis project Ga0163150, IMG submission 148628) | Freshwater microbial mat bacterial communities from Lake Vanda, McMurdo Dry Valleys, Antarctica - Oligotrophic Lake LV.19.P2.IB | ecosystem: Environmental > Aquatic > Freshwater > Lake >...
GTGTGCGTCGTCTCCGGCGGCGCCGCCGGAGACGACGCACACCACGCCGGGCGCTTCCTTCGCCTCGAGCGCAAACAACCTTTCGATGGCGCCGGCCTGCGCATGCTGGCAACCACTGGCGATGGCATCCACCGTTTGCGTCGGGTACATCGAGAAGTCGCCGCCCTGGTCGGGCAACGCCGCGGTGCCCTCGTGCAACGAGCGCAGCATCAGCCCCACGCCCGGCATGATCATGCCGCCCTTGAACACGCCGTCGGCGGTCAGGAAGTCGATCGTGGTGGCGGTGCCGCACACGACGACCATCGCCGGGCGCGGCCCCAGCAAGTGGCGGGCGCCGATCAGCGCGGCCCAGCGGTCGCTGCCCAACTGCGCGGGATTGCGATAGCGATTGGTGATGCCGCATTGCGCCGCCTGCGGCACCAGCCAGTAGGGCATCGGCGCATCGGGCCACACTTCGAGCAGCCGGATCGTAGTGGCGCGCACCCGCGAGCCCGCAACGTTGGAGATCACGATGCGCGCCGGTGTCGGCAGCTTCATGAACTGCACGGGCAGCGCGGTGATCTCCTCGTGCAGCGCGTGCCCCGACTCGACGCGATTCTCGCGCGCGGTGCCATGCGCGGAGGGCCGGAACAGACCCCACTTGAGGAACGTGTTGCCGATGTCGATCAACAGGCTGAAATCTCGCTGCATGGGCATGGCGGGCTCGTGGCGAAGGCCGGTCGTCGCGAAGCTTACATGGGATCGAACAGAATGCTAGAGGTGCGCGTTACAGGCTTGATACTCGTCAAAGTCAGAGTCTCGTTCCGCATTCAACGACACACATGGCGCAAATGGCTCGTAACTCGTGAACGATTGAAATCGCGATTTCGAAATGAGTGTTTGCCGTCGATCTATATCGGTCCGGGCATATCAAAGCGTCACGAAGTCGAGCAGCCATTTGCGCTCCACTACGCGTGAGAGCGGTGCGCAACGGTGGCGCCAATGCTCGACCATTTTATAAAAAGGTGGTTGCTGATAGACGTCTAGACGTCTATAATGATTCCGAAGACTAGGGGGCAGGCGTGCGACACAAGCCAGGGCAGATTCGAGATGCAATCGTGAGTGTACTTTCAGGACGGTACGAGCCTGTTTCGCTTACTGAAATCGAGCAAGGTGTGGAGAAACAAATTGGCCCTTCCCCGGCGTCATCAATTCGATCGTATTTGCGCCTAAATACGCCGGGACTCTTTGCGCGCATGGACCGCGCACAGTACATACTAAGCCAAAACAAGAATCGTCAACTTCCGTTCGAGGGATGCGATGTTCGCGCTGAAGAACTCGAACACCGTTTCGGCAAATCCGTCCTAGTTCGTGCGGACTGCTTGGAATGGTTGGGAAGGCAACGTGATGCCAGCATTCACGCCATCGTCACGGACCCTCCATACGGCTTGTTTGAATACTCGGAAGAGCAACAGGCGAAACTACGAAGCGGTCGTGGCGGGGTTTGGAGAATTCCGCCGTCGTTCGACGGTGTCAAAAGGGCGCCCCTCCCTCGGTTCACTGTGCTTTCCGCCAACGATCTCGCGCTCATTGATGATTTTTTCTTTCGTTGGGCTCAGACGCTACTTCCAAAACTGGTCCCCGGTGCCAACGTCGTAGTTGCAAGCAATCCTCTCCTGTCTTTCATTGTCTCGAGTGCCTTCGCGCGGGCGGGATTAGAGCGTCGGGGCGAAATCGTTCGACTCGTAATGACAATGCGAGGTGGCGACCGACCAAAGGCGGCGCACGAGGAGTTTCCGGGAATTAGTGTGATGCCGCGCTCGATGTGGGAGCCTTGGGTGACATTCCGCAGGCCAATCGAAGGTCGAGTCCAGGACAACCTTAGAAAGTGGAAAACTGGAGGGTTTCGGAGGCCATCTAGTGATCAACCTTTCGGCGACGTCATTGAGTCTTCCCCGACACGCCCGAACGAAAGAAGTGTTGCCCCACATCCAAGCTTGAAGCCGCAAGCGTTCTTGCGTCGGCTCGTTCGAGGGGTCTTACCTCTTGGTGAAGGAATGATTGTGGATCCGTTCGCCGGGTCTGGGTCTACGCTGGCGGCCGCTGAAGCAAATGGGTACCACAGCATCGGAGTAGAAAAAGACCCACACTACTTTCAGTTGGCAAAATCCTCGATTCCCGCGCTTAGCAAGTTGAAGGTCTAATCAACCCTGTAGACCCAATTGCTTCGCAACTTGCCTATCCCCGCTGCGTGCAATGTTGAGGTCCGCGTACCAAGTGTGCCGCGGGAATTGTTTCGAAAGTCGTCACGTACGACTGAACCGAGGTACACCGCAGTCATTGTCATTGGCTCGCGGTCCACAACAGGCTCAGTGATTGTATCTACGCGGTATACGAACACACACATCCATTGATCCCTAGCCCCATGGGTGCAACTGCGGCACTCTTGTTGCGAGTCGTTTTGATCTCGATGCCATCAATACCAGACATCACCGAGTTCTTCGCGTAAACGCCTTGGACAATCAAATCTGGATGGCCATTGTGGTAGCGGTTTTCAGTTAGCGTGCGAGAGTGTTTTGCAAGGCACGAAGTGAGCATGTCGGAGAGGAGTCCTGACATCGCTGCAGGTCGGAGCATGTCGTCAAATCGCGAGAGACCTTTCTCAACTAGTCCTCGATTGATGTCATAGAAGAAGTCATAGACGTCCTGCATTGCCATCTCAAAATCCTTTGTCCTTAGCGAGTAGGGTAGATTTGCATCGGGGTTAAAACATGTGTTGTCCACCACATTGCGCGCTATGGGCATTGGAGCCTCGACGATTTGTTGAACTAGATACTTTTAGCAGACAGGCGGCACGAACGCGGGGCCACCGGGCTTCAACCGCAGTCCCGGACGCAACCGCGACCACGAGAACATCGTGGGGTCGGCCTTGGCGGGGCCCGGCGCCACCACGACCAGGATTTCCTTCGCGATCGGCTGGAAGTCGGCGCGGAAATGTACGGAACTCTTGAGCGCCAGGATGCGCTGCTCGCGGGGCTCGACGCCAACGTGCCGGAACATCGCCTTGTCGGCGGCCTGCACCTTCTTCGAGGCCAGCACCACGCGCACGTTGCCCTGGCGCAGCACGGCCATCGGGCCCAGGTTCATCTGGAACCCCTTGAACATCGGCCCGGTGCACGTGAACCGGCCGTCGGCCAATGCTTCGACGGTGAACTCGTCGGCCAGCGGCACATGGCCCGGCACGCCGGATGTTTCGCCGAGCTTGAACTGCGCGTTGCGGCCGATCCCCACCGCATGCGCCTGCAACGCCGACGCGCGATCGATCAGCAGGCCCAGCACCGCGTCGCGCGGATTCCTTTGCAGCAGCGCGGCCAGCAGGCCCGTGGTGTCGCCGTTGCCACCCGCGCCGGGATTGTCCTGCGTGTCCGCCAGCACGACGGGCGCACCGGGTTCGCCGCGCTGCGCTGCACGGGCGACGGCAGCGTCGGGTTCGAAGAGATCGAGCGCGAACTCGTGCTCGGCGTCGTGCACGGCATTGGCCAGCGCATCCACCGCCTTCTGCACGCGTCCAGCATCCGGTCCGTAGCCCAACACCGCCATCTGGCATTCCGGAAAATCGGCCATCGGAAACCCCGGCGTGAAGGAGAGCTGCGTGTCGTGCTCGCGCTCGAGTTTTTCCAGCAACTCGTAGAGCCGCTTGCCCGGTTCGATGAACGTCGATTGCGAGGACAGGCCGGTGAGGAAATCGAGCGGCCGCATCGCCTTGGCCATCGGGTAACCCGACTTCAGCGTGCGTTCGAGGAGGTATGCGGCGCGCGCGCCCGTGGCCGCCATGTCCACGTGCGGATAGGTGCGATACGCGTCGAAGCCGTCGGCTTCGCGCATCATCGCGCGCGTCACGTTGGCGTGCAGGTCGAGGCTCGCGATGATCGGCACGCGCGGGCCGACCACGCGCCGCACGCGGGCCAGGATCTCGCCTTCGCCGTCGTCGAGATGTTCGGTGACCATCGCGCCATGCAGATCGAGGTAGACCCCATCCACCGGACCCGCCGCGGCCAGGCGCTCCACCATGGCCCCGACAATCTGCTCGAACGCATCTTCCGTGACCTGCGCCGACGGCGACGCGGCGCCCCAGACCAGGCCCACGGTGTGGTGCCCGGCGGCATGCAACGCGTCGAAGGCGCCGGTGGCCGGAATGTTCGCGTTGGCTAGACGTGGTGCGATGGCATCGCCAAAGGTGAGCTCCGGCCATGCTCCGCCTGAGGCAAACGCCGCATAATCTGCTTTTGACGGCGCGAAGGTGTTGGTCTCGTGTTGGAATCCGCCCACCGCGATCACGCTCATTGCCGCACACCCCGCCGTCTCGAAGAGCGGGGCAGAGTAGCGGTATTCGTGCAACGCCGCAATGCTCGCCAAGGGAGAACGCAGCAGTGACCGACGCATCGTGGAAATGGGACGCCACCGCGCTGGCGCAGGCATGACGCTCGCCGTGGCGGCGGCGGCAATCGAGGCGGGGGGCATGCGCATCACATCGATCGATCGGAAGTGATGCATGGCCTGCCGGTGCAGGTAAGCCGGCCACCGGTGCGGGCGCCGGTTCGCGTATGCTGGCGGATGCTGAGTACGCGTCGCAAGGATAAAGAGCGCGGCCTCTCAATGTAGCGCAGCAGGCAGGGAAACACCTGCCGCCACCGAATGCCGACCAGGAGGAAACAGCACCATGAACGTCTACGGCATCACGAATTGCGACACCGTGAAGGAAGCGCGCGCCTGGCTCGCCGATCGCGGCGTTTCGCATCGCTTCGTCGATTTCAAGAAAGTACCGCCCACGCGCGACCAGCTCGCCGCGTGGTGCGCGGCTGCCGGATGGCAGACACTGCTCAACCGGCGCGGCACCACATGGAAGAAGATGGAACCTGAAGCCCAGGCCAAGGTGATCGACACACCGACGGCTATCGCGGTAATGGTCGCCAACCCGGCTGCGATTCGCCGCCCGGTGGTCGAGTCGGAAGCCGGGATCCTGGTGGGCTTCGATCCCGGCGAGTGGGATCGCACGTTTCCCGGGTAACGCTGAAGCTACCCAAGGCCCGGCCGCGCGACATCAGCGGCCGGGCCGTTCGGTGGGGCGCGTAAAATACCGGGAATTGCCGCATCGCGCCAATGCTTCCATGGCCACCAACACGCCTCGATCCATTTTCTTCAGCATCGTCGGCATCCTGCTGGCAGGAGCATGCGGCGGCCTGGCCGGCTGGGCGCTGGTGTCGCTGCTCGGCGTGACAGGCGTGGCGCGGCGGCGCTGGTCGCCGCGGCCACCGGGATGGTCATCGCGACCGGCGTGTGGGTCGCGCTGACGGTGGCGCTCGACAAGGCGGGCCTTTTGCGATGACGCCGCAGAGCATTGCGGCGATTGCCGACGCGTTGCTGGCTGCGGAACGCGATGCGTCGATGCTGCCGCCCATCACGGCCGGTCATCCCGATTTCGATGTGAACGATGCGTATGCCGTCCTCGCGCAGATCACGCAACGGCGGCGCGCGGCTGGGTGGGAGCCCGTTGGACGCAAGATCGGTTTCACCAATCGCACGATCTGGGCGCGCTATGGCGTCGACCGGCCGATGTGGGCGCCCACGTGGCGGCAGACCGTGCATCACGCCACGGATAGTCGCGCGCAACTTGCGGTCGCGCACTTCGTGCAGCCGCGCATCGAGCCCGAGGTGGTATTCGGCGTGGCGGGTCCGATGCCCGACGTGGATGACCCCGACGCCATCCTTGGTGCAGTGGCGTGGGTGGCGGCGGGTTTCGAGATCGTGCAGTCGCATTTCCCGGACTGGAAGTTCAAGGTGCCGGATTGCACCGCGTCGTTCGGCTTGCATGCTGCGCTGGTCGTCGGCACGCCGGTGCCGGTGACGGCGGCCAATCGCGGCGCGTTGGCGCGCGTACTCGCGACGTTCGAACTCACGCTGCGCAAAAACGGCGCCGTCGTCGAGCGCGGTGTCGGCGCCAACGTGCTGGACAGTCCGGCATTGGCCATGGCGTACCTGGCGCGCGTGCTGGCGTCGCAACCCGGGGCGCCAGCGCTGGCCGCGGGCGAAATCGTCACGACCGGCACCGTGACCGACGCGTGGCCGGTGCTGCCGGGCGATGTGTTCCGCAGCGACTACGGGGCGTTGGGCGTGCCGGGACTCGAGCTTTCGCTGGTGCAGGATCGCGATCCGGTGTCCTCGTCGCCGACGACCACGGCCGACCCGGCACTGCGCCGCGCGCGAACTAGGTCCTGTTAACACTACTTTCGCATCAGCGCGACCGTCATCCGCTAGACCGCCTCGGCGACCACCACGTAGCGCAGCGGGCCGCCGGGGTTCAATGCCTCGAACGGATAGCACGTCACCAGCGTCAGCGTGGGTCGCGCCGTATCGCGTGGCAGGTTGAGCGTGCGATGGTCGGCCACGTAGGCGTTGCGCACACGAAAGTGACGCTTCGCGCCGTCGGGGCGCTCGACCACCACCTCGTCGCCGACGGCCACGCGTTGCAGGAACCTGAAGTGCGTGTCGCGGTGCGCCGTGACCACCGCGTTGCCGGGGTCACCGGGCGCGGCAGACCCGTCAAGGTGGCCGGGGCCGAAGGCCAGCGTGCGGCCCGAGGCCCCTGCCAGCACCAGCACATCGGCGAAGCGCGCGGGCACGATGAGCCGCGCCACCGGATGCGTGTCGGCCCATGGCCACGGGCGCGCCGTGACCCCCGTGTCCTGCGTGCGCGTCCACGCGGAATGAAGCAGGACCTGCGCCAGTTCCGCTTTCGCCAGCATGTAGGCGCCGTGGCCGAAGCTCATCACGCCGCCGATCGCCAGTACGCCGATCACGACCATCAGCGCGATGTGGCGGAACTGCCGTTCACTTTTCCTGCGCGCATCGCGAACGAACCCGCCGCCGATCGGGGAAGACTCATCGGCAGGAATCCGGAAGCCGATCCCCGGTGCCGCGGCGCGCATCCAGTTGCGCTGCGGTGCCGCGCTGCTGATGAAAGGTCCTCCCCGATCGACGGCGGTGTTCATGCTGCGTTTCTCCTCAGTAAGCTTCAGCAACCGATGCTGGTCAGCGCGGCCACCGGCGCGTTGATGCCGGGCTTGGCGGCATGCCGCATCCGGCGCAGCAGCAGCGCCGCTGCGGCCAGCAGCAACGCACCGATCAGCAGCTGCAGCTCCATCGACGTGGCCGTACGCGGCAACTGGTCGAAGCCGGTGAGGCCTTCGGGCACATTGCCGGGCAGCGCCGATGTCGACGATGGCGTACCCGCGGGTTTGGTCGGTGTGATGTCGACGGCGACGAGGCTCGTGTACTTGCTGACGAGGTGGTGCGTCAGCGCAACGTCCAGCACGGCGGCACGAATTTCTTCCTGCGGCGCGCCTTTGCGGCCTGCGTCCATCAGCGCGTCGATCTTCGCGCGTGCCCACAGCACGCCCACGCCGGGGTGTTGCGCCTGTTCGGTCACGGGCAGCAGCGTGCCCCACATCGTGCCAGCGCGGCGTCCCGCCACGGCCACGTTGCCCGCGACGGCGTTCACGTTGTATTGCGCGCTGACGATCACCGGTTCGCCGGCGTAGAGGTCCGGCATAAACTTGGGCCACACGTCGGCGCCGGCGGGCCAGTCGACCGTGATGTCGGTCAGCGCAGGTTGCTCGAGCTTGCGGAACAGCGCCGTCATCCTGGCCTTCACTTCGCGCACGTCGCCGATGGTGGTGAACGTGCCGCGGCCGAACTGCGCGGCGCGCGTCATGAAGAACGTGTTGGGGGCCGGCCCGATGCCGATCGTGAAGAGGCGGCGGTCACCGATCCGGTCGTGGATCAGCTTTAAGATCTCGTCCTCGTTGCCGACGGAGCCGTCGGTGAGGAACACGACCTGGCGCAGCAGCGTCGACGGCGTATCGGTATCGAGCGCAAGCTTCAGTGCCGGCAGCATCTCGGTGCCGCCGCGTGCACTCAACCGGCCGACGAACTGCCGTGCCTGCGCCAGCGTGACCGGCTCGACGGGCACCGGCGCGCGAAACAGCGGCGTTGCAACGGAATTGAATTCGATCACGTTGAACCGGTCGCCCGGCTGCAAGCGGTCCAGCGCCATCTGCATTCCCTCGCGGGCCTGCGTCATCGACACGCCTTCCATCGAGCCGGAGGTATCGACGATGTAGGTAATTTCACGCGGTGTGCGCGGGCCTTCTGCAGCAGGCATCGACGGCGGCAGCGCCATCAGCAGCGCATAGGTCTTGCCGCCCTTGGTTTCGGTGAAGATCGCGGCGCCGGGTGCCGCGCCCAAATCCGGCGTCCAGACGAGTTCGAAATCGCGGGAGGCGGGCACCGGCCCGTCCGCCAGCGTCAGACGGTAGCGGTGGCCCGGCTTCTCCTCGATCTTCATTGGGTGATAGACGCTCGACAGCCGCGACAGTGCGAAGCCGGCGTCGAGTTCGATGGTCATCGTGACGGGGTTGATGTATCCGCCGCCGCGGTCGGCTACAGGCGGCGTGATGCGCGCAGCGTCCGGCACTTGCTGCGTTGCGGCCGACCAGCCGGGCCCGGGCATGCCGTCCGGAGCGGGCATGCCGGGGATGTAGCGCGGCGTGATGGCGAGCGGGAAGCGCAGGCTGAACGAGCCTTCGTCGTAGCGCAGCGTTTCCTGGTATTCGATCGTGACGGCGATCTCCTCGTTCGGCCCGATGTTGGCCACACTGGTGGTGAACATGTTGGGCCGCTCCTGCTCGACCAGCGTCGCCTTGCGCCCCTCATCTTTGGCCGCCTCGTAGACGCGCTTGGCTTCGCCACGCTCCTTGATCAGGCCCTCGATCACGCGCTCGCCGATCCGCATTCGCAGGTGGTCGACGGCGGCCTTCCCGGGCAGCGGAAACGCATAGATGCCTTCGCGCCATTCGGCGGTGGGGTTGGTGAAGCGCTGCGTCACCAGGACGCGCGCGGTCATGCCGGTGATGTCCATCCGCACCTCGGTAAAGAGCAGCGGCGCAGCGGCAACACCACCTTGCGCGTCCTTCAGCCGCAACCCGCCGTTGTCGCCGGCCGGTGCGGCCGCGGCTACCTGCGTGGTAACGATGAACACCGCCAGCGCGAGCACCAAGCTCACGAACATGCCCGCCAGGAGGCTGTCGACCACGAGGCGCCCAAGCTCGCGCCACTCGCGGCGCAGGAAGCCACTTGCCGTTGTCCGATCCACGTTTGCCATCGCCGTTCACCGTTCCTTCGATCCTGTGCCGGCGGTGGGAGGGAACCACCGAGGGCGCCCGCCGGCAACGCACCCTCGATGGAGTGCATTACGGGCGCGCAATGCGGCGGCGAACGGGTGCAAAAGGGGCAAAGCGGCGATCAAATAGGGCAAACCGGAGGCAAAAGCCTGGCGGCGCGAACGATTGCCCATGATTGGTAGGCGAGGCTTCAGCCTCGCTGGTATATCGCCGCGCCATGCCGTCCGTAGGCGAGGCTTCAGCCTCGCGGGTCAATCCTCGCGCCATGCCGTCCGTAGGCGAGGCTTCAGCCTCGCGGGTAAATCCTCGCGCCATGCCTGCGAGGCTGAAGCCTCGCCTACATGCATCCTCGCGATCTCGAAACACCATGCGGTATAGTCGCCGCCGTCATGCGCCGCATTGCCATCGTCGAGGATGAACCTGCCATCCGCGCCAACTACGCGGAGGCGCTGCGCCGGCACGGCTACGAAGTGGCGACGTATGCCAATCGCCCCGACGCGCTGGCCGCGTTCCGCACGCGGCTGCCGGACCTGGCCCTCGTCGACATCGGCCTCGGCGACGACATGGACGGCGGCTTCGCGCTGACCCGCGAGTTGCGCGCGATGTCGGCGACGGTACCGATCCTGTTTCTCTCCGCGCGCGACTCTGATTTCGACATCGTCGCGGGCCTGCGTCTCGGCGCCGACGACTACCTGACCAAGGACGTGAGCCTGCCGCATCTCGCGGCGCGGATCGCGGCGCTGTTCCGGCGGAGCGAGTTGCTGGCGGCACCCCCGGTGTCCGACGACATCGTCGAGCGCGGCGCGCTGGTGCTCGATGTGAAGCGCCTCACCGCGCACTGGAATGGGCAGCGGGTGGACCTGACGCTGACCGAGTTCTGGATGGTGCATGCGCTGGCGCGGCATCCGGGCCACGTCAAGGACCGCGATGCGCTGATGCGCGATGCCAGCATCGTCGTGGACGACAGCACGATCACATCGCATGTGAAGCGCATCCGCCGCAAATTCATCGTACTCGATCCCGGCTTCGACCGCATCGCCACGGTGTACGGAATGGGCTATCGCTGGGGCGAATGAAGACTGCCCGCATCGCGCTGTCGATCCGCGCGCAGCTGCTGCTGGTGCTGACCGTCTTTCTCGCATTGCCTTGGCTGGGCGTGGAATACGTACGCGAACTGGAACGCGTGCTGCGCGATGCGCAGGAGCGCACGCTGGCCGGCACCGCGCAGGCCGTGGCCACCGCATTGCACGACCGGCCGCGGCTCTTCGCACAACCAGCGGACCCGATCGCGTCGTTCGCCCGCGAGCGCGTCGAGGACGGGAGTAAAGGTGGCACCTCGCTGCCGCCCTCGGCGTCGCCCGAGATCGCGCAGATCATCGAGGGCCTGTCGCGCACCACCGCGCGGATCTGGGTGGTCGACCGCGCGGGCACGGTGCTGGCGCGCGCGGGGACGTTAAAGCCCGTGCCCGAGGAACCTCCGCGCGGCTCGTGGTGGCAACGCATTGGCCATGCGACGATGGGCCGCCTCTATGCGCTGGTGCTGGAGCAGCCCACCGACGATTTTCGCGACGATGCGGCGACCCAGGGTGCGCCGCGCGGCCGCGACGTCGAAGGCGCGCTGGCCGGCATTCTCACGACGGAGCGCCGGCCGACCTCCGATGGCCGCGTCACCGTGGTCAGCGCCGCGCATCCGATCTGGGTGGGCGACCAGGTACGCGGCGCGGTGATCGCGGAGGAGACCGTCAACGCGGTGCTCGCCGAGCGCAATCGCGCCTTCGAGCGACTGTTCAACATCGTGCTGGCAGTGCTTCTGATCGGATCGCTGGCGCTGACGGGATACGCGACGTGGCTGTCGTCGCGCATCCGCCGGCTGCGCGACGATGCCGAGCGCGCCATCGACGAGCAGGGCCGGGTACGCGCGCCACTCGCGAGCTCAGGTGCCGGCGACGAGATCGGCGACCTGTCGCGCAGCTTCTCCAGCGTGCTCGGGCGGTTGTCCGATTACGCGAGCTATCAGGAGAAGATGGCGTCGCGCTTGTCGCACGAATTGCGCACGCCGGTGGCGGTCGTGCGCTCCTCGCTTGACAATCTGGCCGCGTCCCCGCTGCCCGACGATGCGCGCATTTACATGACGCGCGCGCAGGAAGGATTGGCGCGACTCACGCAGATTCTGACGCGGATGACCGAGGCGGCGCGCCTCGAACAGGGCTTGTCCGATGTCGAGACCGAGCGTTTCGATCTCGTTCCGGTCATCGCCGGATGCGTCGACGGCTACCGCCTCGCGTATCCGCAGGCGGACCTGCATCTCGACAGCGTAGACACCCCCGTCATGATCCAGGGCGCGCCGGATCTCATGGCGCAGATGCTCGACAAGCTGGTGGCCAATGCCGTGGAGTTCGCGCACGGTGCAAGGATCGACATGCGTCTCGAGGTCGTGGCCGATGCGGTACGACTGGCCGTGGCCAACGTCGGGCCGCGATTGCCGGAAGGCATGCGCGAGCGCCTGTTCGAGTCGATGGTGTCCGTCCGGGCTGGTGGCGACGCCGACACGCCGCACCTCGGCCTTGGCCTCCACATCGTGCGCGTGATCGCGAAGTTCCACGGCGGAACCGCGCGCGCCGACAATCGTGCCGATGCCGAGGGCGTGGAGATCACCGTCACGCTGCCGCTGGCGCTCAGGGTGGAAAGCGGCGGGTGAGCGGTGCGTCGAAGCGCACATTGACGCGCAGGTTCTTGTTCCACGCATAGCCCGCAGTGCCCGTTCGCGGCGACGCCATCGTGCCGGTGATCCGCGCCGGCCCGTAGGTGTCGAATTTCAGCGTGCCCGACGCCTGCGCGTCCGTCTGCACGACCGGAACGTTGGCCAACTGCGGATGCCAGACGATCAATGCGGTCTTCGCCGGTTTCGTCTCGTTGCGGATCGCCAACACGTAGTGCGAAAGCTGGCCCAGTACGGCATCGAGGTCCGGTGCCTGCGCGAGAAAAGCGTCCGGAATCGGCTTTTCCGTCAGCAGGATCATCGGTCGCGGCTTCAGGCCGTCCAGCGGATCGGGCGCCACGAAGACATAGGCGAAGCGCAGCGGTGCCAGCACCTTGCCCACGTGCATGGTGCCGACCGCATTGCCCGGCCGCCCCACCGCCACGGCGCGCGGCGCGGGCATCGGCGGCGGTGGTGCGGGCGCCGCAACGATTGGTACCGCTGCTGGCACTACCACCATCGTGGCGCGCAGGCGATCGAGCGTGCGCTCGGCCCCGACCAGCCCGTCGCGCAAGCGGTCGCGCTGGCGGTCGAGATCGCGGATCTCACTGCGCAGGTTGGCGCGGCGTGCATCCGAAGCCTTGTCGCCGCGTATCTCGGCTTCGCGCCAGCCGATCGCGTTGCGATTGCTCTCGAGCTCCTTGCGCACCGCGGCCACATGGGCGGCAGCAGCATGGTTGCGGGCAAACGTCGCATCGCACAGGCCGGCGTAGCTGCCCCCAGCGAGACCATCGCGAAACGCGTTGTCGGGCTGGCAATAGTCCGTCACCCCCACCTTGCGTCCCTGCAGATAGCGCATTTCGTCGGGCGCAATCTTCACGCCCGCGCACGCGTCGCGATGCTCGACCAGGCGCTCGACCGGATGCCCGGCGCGGCCGTCCTTCAGCCCGAGTTCATACCAGTCGGTCTTCGCGCATTGGTCTGCGGGAATCGTCGTGCATCCCACGAGGCCGGTGGTGAAGGCCATCGCGACGGCAGTACGAAGCCATGGCACGGTCATGTTCAGCGCGATCGCAGCAGGCGCCCGGCCGCATCGAACACGACGAAGGGATAGGGCGACTTGTAGTTGGTGAACTTGACCTCGATGGTCGTCGGCGCGCATTCGCGCGGCCGCTCGACGGCGATCTCGCCGTGCGGCCGGTCTTCCTCGTCGAGATTACGGGCCAGCATCGCTTTGTCGATCAGCATCGCGAAGCTGCCCCAGTCGACCTCGCGATCCTCGAAGCCGTCGGTGCAGAGCCAGATCTGGTCATAGGGACTGGGGCGCTGCGTGTAACGGCCCCGCTGGTCGACATCGATGATCGCGCGATCGGCCTGCACGAAGGTCACCTTGTCGCGCGCGATCCATGCTGCCATCAGTTTTGCGGGGCCGCGCTCACGGCGGTACGCGGCCAGCACGGTGGGCGCATCCTGCACCAGGTTGCGCTGTGCGGCCGCCTTGGCCTCCGCCGCGTCCTTGCGCGCGACTTCCGTACGCTGCGTGCGCGCATCGGCGATGGCGGCGTTGATGTCCAGCGGCGCGCCGGAAACCAGGTCGAACGCCAACGTGGACAACCCGAAGCCGGTCATGCTGCCGACCTGGATTTCAAGGATGACGCGGTCGAAAGGCCGGCCGAAGTATCCCACCGACGTCGACATCAGGAAATCCGTCGCCCGCGACGGCTGCGCGCGATGCGCGCGAAAGCGCTCGCGCAGGAACTTTTCGGTGACGGCGGAAAGCCTGAACCGGGACACCGCCGGGTCCGCACCGGGCGCCCACGGTTTCAACTGGCGACCGTCGTTGTTGATCCACTTGCCTTCCTGCCAGATCACGTGGGTGGCTGGCGCCGTGGGTGACGCGTGCACCAGCGCGCTGCCTTCGTTCTCGGTCCAGGTCAGCATCGACAGCCACGGATCGACGCCGAATTTCTCGATTAGCGCGGCGCGGAACCGCGCCAGGTAGGCCAGCGTGCGTTCATCGGCGCGCTGGGCTTCGCGGATCTGGATCGCGCGCGTGTCCTGCGCATCCACGGCCTGCGCCAGCGGCAGCAGCAACGTGGCGGCCAGCGTCACGTTCTGCAGGAACCGGATGCTGCACATCGACATCGATGGCCCTCCATGGCACCGGCATTCAAGACACCCGGCACCGCAAGCGATGATACCAACGACGAACATCGCGGCCAAGCCGGTGCTGCGGATCGGCGATAATCGCATTCTCGACCGCCCCCGCGTGCCTTGCCATGAACCCTCTGTCCGCCACCTTCCGCACCTGACCCACGACGTCATGCGTTTCCTGCCCATCTACTTCGCGTTCGCGGGCGCGTACCTGCTGTCGTATCTCTATCGCACCGTCAATGCGGTGATCTCGCCGGACCTGGTGCGCGACTTGTCGCTCGACCCGTCGTCGCTCGGTCTCCTCACCAGCGCGTACTTCCTGGGCTTCGCCGCGATGCAGATTCCGGTGGGCATTCTGCTCGATCGGTTCGGCCCGCGCCGAGTCGAGCCGGTATTACTCGGCATTGCCGCGTGCGGTGCTTTCCTGTTTGCGTGGGCGGAATCGCGCACCGGGCTGGCCGTGGCGCGCGCGGTCATCGGCGCGGGCTCGGCGGCATGCCTGATGGCGCCGCTGAAGGCGATCGCAACGTGGTATCCACGGGATCGCCAGACCTCCTACTCGGGCTGGATCATGGTGGCCGGCGGCGTCGGTGCACTGGTCGCCACGGTGCCGCTTGAATTCGCATTGCGGGTTTCACATTGGCGTGTGGTGTTCGTCGGCCTCGGCATCGTGACGCTGCTCGCGGCACTCGGCATCTGGTGGCGCGTGCCCGATATTCGCCCGGCGGCGGTGGAAACCGGCTGGCGCGTGCAATTCGCCGGCGTGCGTGCGGTGTTCGTCCATCCGCGATTCTGGTGGATCGCCCCCTTGGCGAGTTTCGGCATGGGCTCGTTCATGGCGATCCAGGGACTGTGGGCCGTGCCATGGTTGATGGAAGTCGATGCGACATCGCGCGCCACGGCCGCCAATCACCTATTCCTGATGAATTTCGTCATCATGCTGGGCTACGTGGCGCTGGGCTTCACCGGTACTGCGCTGGCGCGCCGCGGGATCGAGGCGCGGCATCTCTTCGCTGCTGGATTCGCACTCAGTGCGCTCGCGCTGATCGTCATCTGGAGCGGCGCGCCCGGCAGCTACGTGTGGTGGTCGCTCTACGGCTTGGGCGCAGCAGTGAACGTGCTGGCCTTCACGACGCTCAACGAAGGTTTCGGCCGCGATCTTGCGGGACGAACCAATACCACGCTCAACCTGCTGATGTTCGGCGGCAGCTTCATCACGCAGTGGGGCATTGGCGTGGTAGTCGACGCCGCCCGTGCGTGGTTCGGGCTCGATTCGGCCGGCGCGCTGCGCGCGGCCTTCGCGATCGTCATGACCGGCAACGTGATCACCTATGCGTGGTTCGTCCGTGGATGGCGCCGGCACGCCGTCGTGGCGCCGGTCCCCGTTCCTGCGTAACGTTCGCCACCATGCACCTGCATATCCTCGGCATCTGCGGCACCTTCATGGGTGGCGTCGCCGCCATCGCCCGCACGGCGGGGCACACCGTCACGGGCTGCGACGCCAACGTGTATCCACCGATGTCCACGCAACTGGTGGCCCAGGGCATCGCGTTGACCGAGGGCTTCGACCCGGCGCAGTTGCGAGGTGTCGCCCGCGACGCCGATGTCTTCGTGATCGGCAACGTCGTGTCGCGCGGCAATCCGCTGATGGAAGCCATCCTCGATACCGGGCGGCCGTATATTTCCGGCCCGCAGTGGCTCTATGAGAACGTGCTGGCCGAGCGCTGGGTGCTGGCCGTGGCCGGGACGCACGGCAAGACGTCCACGTCGGCGATGCTTTCGGCCATCCTTGATCACGCCGGGCTCGATCCCGGGTTCCTGATCGGCGGTGTGCCGCTCGACTTTCCGGTCTCCGCGCGCCTGACCGACAGCGCGTTCTTCGTGATCGAGGCCGATGAATACGACACTGCATTTTTCGACAAGCGCTCGAAGTTCGTGCACTACCGTCCGCGCACGGCGATCCTCAACAACCTCGAATACGACCACGCTGACATCTTCCCGGACCTCGCGGCCATCGAGACGCAGTTCCATCACCTGGTGCGGATGGTGCCTGGGTCGGGACGGCTCGTCGTCAACGGCGGCGACCCGAACCTCGCGCGCGTGCTGGGCCGCGGCTGCTGGAGCGAGGTGGAGCGCTTCGGTTTCGCCGACGTGCCAGGCACCGGACCCGATTGGACGATTGCCGGCGATGGCGCCATCCTGCGCGGCGGCGCGCCGCAGGGGACGCTGCAGTTCGGAGAGGCGGGTCGCCATAATCAGTTGAATGCGCTGGCAGCCCTTGCCGCCGCGCGCCACGTTGGCGTGCCGATCGCGGATGGCCTCGACGCGCTGCGTGCGTTCCGTGGCGTGAAGCGCCGCCTCGAAGTGGTGGGGATGGCGCGCGGCGTGACCGTGTACGACGATTTCGCCCACCACCCGACGGCGATCGCCGTCACGCTGGACGGCTTGCGGCGCAAGGTGGACGGTGCGCGCGTGCTGGCAGTGCTGGAGCCGCGCTCGAACACGATGAAGATGGGTGCGGTGAAGGACGCGCTGCCCGGGAGCCTGGCCGGCGCCGACCAGGTGTACTGCTACGCCGCCCATCTCAATTGGGACGTGGCGGGTGCAATGGCGCCGCTCGGACCGAAGGCGCGGGTCTTCGAGGACCTCGACACGCTGGTCGCGAGCGTGGCGGCCGATGCCCGCAGCGGCGATCATGTATTGGTGATGAGCAACGGCGGCTTCGGCGGCGTGCATGGGAAGCTGCTGGCGCGCCTCGCGACGTGAACACCATCGTCTACCTGCATGGGTTTCGCTCCTCACCCGCCAGCGTGAAGGCAGTGCAATTCAAGGCAGCCGTGGCGCAGTTGCCCCAGTCGCGGCGTCCGCAACTGCATGTGCCTGACCTCGCGTTCAGTCCGGCGGCGGCCGTGAGTGGCGTGGCCGCGTGGGTCGATGCGCACGCGGAGCCCGCGCAACTGACGTTCATCGGCAGCTCGCTTGGCGGCTACTATGCGACGCACCTGGCGGAACGCTTCGGCGCGCGCGCGGTGCTGGTCAATCCTTCGGTTCGCCCCTTTGCCAGCCTTGACGCTTGGCGCGGCGTGCAGACCAACATGTACACGGGCGCCGAGTTCGAGGTGACTAGTTCACACTTCGACGAACTGGCCGCGCTGCGCGTGGTGGCCATCACCCGGCCCGAACGCTACTTCCTGCTGGTGGAGTCCGGTGACGACGTCCTCGATTATCGCGAAGCGGTGGCCTTCTACGGCGGCGCCTTCCAGTACGTGCGCGGTGGCGGCGATCATGCGTTCACCGATTTTGTGCCGCAGATTCCGGCCATCCTGCGCTTTGCCGGCGTGGTGGTCGACACTTGACCACGCGGCACGTCGACGTGGCGGTGATCGGCGGTGGCCTCGTTGGTGCCGCCATTGCATTCGGCCTGCGCGCGCCCGGCAAGCGACTTGCCGTGCTCGACGAAGGCGACGTGGCGTGGCGCGCGTCGCGTGGCAACTTCGGGTTGATCTGGGTGCAGGGCAAGGGCCAGGGACTGCCTGCCTATGGCACCTGGACGCAACGGTCCGCGCGCGCGTGGCCGGCACTGGCCGAGGCGTTGCGCAAGAATACCGGCGTGGATGTCGCGCTGCAGCAGCGCGGCGGATTGCACGTTTGCCTCTCCGCGGAAGAACTCGATGCGCGCGCCGCAAAAATGTCGGCACTGCTGGCGCAACCCGGCTTCGAGCGCTACGCCATCGAGGTGCTCGATCGTGCGGGTGTGGTGGCGAGGCTGCCCGGTGTCGGTCCCAACGTGGTCGGCGGCACGTGGAGCGAACTCGATGGCGACTGCAATCCACTGCGGCTGCTGCGCGCGTTGCATGCGGCGATTGCCGCTGCCGGCGGCGAGATCATCACCGGCGCTGCCATCGACGTGATCGAACCGCGTGCGCATGGCTTCGTG
>Ga0163150_10004727_pt1 | contig 18005 bp, 12 predicted proteins | sample OliLakLV19P2IB_FD_148628 | JGI IMG/M metagenome (GOLD analysis project Ga0163150, IMG submission 148628) | Freshwater microbial mat bacterial communities from Lake Vanda, McMurdo Dry Valleys, Antarctica - Oligotrophic Lake LV.19.P2.IB | ecosystem: Environmental > Aquatic > Freshwater > Lake >...
GGATTGCTCATTTCAACTCTGCGCGACCGCACATGAGTCTGAGCCCGGGAATCCCGTCGGGGTTGCTCGCACCCGTCCCGTACAACGAGCATCGTCACCGAATTCCTGACGACAACGAGATCCGACGCGTTGCCGTTTTGGGCGGACTTCACCACGAGTACCGGCTCGAGAAGGTGGCTGCCTAAGGCCGATCTGAACTTATTGCGGACCACAACCGTGTATCGGATTCTTTCCCGCAGGCATGGGTCACTCCGCCTTCAACCCGGATACAGGAATGATGGCCAGTTCGGCGCTGTTGCGGTTGCCGCCGAGGTGACCCACCGAGTAGGCCACGTAGAGTTTTCCGTCGTACTCCACGGCATAGGGGTAAGACAGCGAGGCTGGCTTAGTGTCGGCTTCTCCCGGCCGTACAGCGTCGCGAATTCGGTACACCTTCGAAAAGTACTTGTCACCGGGGCGGCTGACGGCAATGGTCAGTGGCGAGCGGCGTGCACCACTGTCGGCAGTGGTGGTGCAGATGAGGTAGCGCTGTCCGGTCGAGAGCGTTCCGGCATAGGGCTTGGATGTCGCCATGGGGAGATTGCTCTCCCGGTTGACCGTCCAGGTACGACCGTAGTCCTGGCTGGAAGAGGCCAATGCCAGGGGCTTCGCCCCATAGCGCACAATGGCGGTCACCTCTTTACCATCGACAATCGCCGCAGTCTCGCCCCACATTTTGGCATCGGGCATCTGCGGAATGACGCTTACATCCCATTTTGAGAGATCGTCCCCGCGGCTCACCGCCACGGCGCCCGGATTCGTTCCGGCGATACTGGCCCCGGCCATGAGCCAACTTCCGTTCGCCATTTTCACAGGTTCGGCGAGTGGCCAGAAACCTTCTCTGGCGACGATGCCGCGCGACACCCAGCGATCCCTCCGCTCATCCAGGACGTAGGCTTCCGTGCTTACCCCTTCGTACTTGCCGGTGAAACGGCAGAGAAAGGCCCAGAGCGTGCCTTTATGCGAGAGGAAGACGCCGTGGCTGGCTGCCGATTTCGCATTGCCGGGCGCGATCATCTCCACAGCGGACCAGGTGCGTCCGCCGTCGCGGCTGCGGCTGCCCTGCACCACCTCACCCATGGTGTTCTCGAGACCTCTGTTATGACCCCAGCTTGCGTATAGGACGCCTTTGTGGCGCACGATCGCGACTCCGTGAAGCCAGTCGTAGCCATCCACTTCGGGTTCGCGCTTCTTGATCACATGGAACTGTACATCGCTCAGCAGAGGAGCTTCGGCCGCTTTGGGAAGAGCCTTCGAGGAATCCCACAAAACGAACGGCTCGCCGGGCTGCGCGGAGAGCAGCCCGGCGCTGAGCAGCAGCGCTGCGAAGAGCCACTGGTTCATGACCTTCCCCGGCCGGCGGGCACGGCAGCGTCTTCGAATGTCATCGCCTGAACGATGCGCGTCACCTCGCTGTCCAGTTCCGGAGTAAGCGGCAGCATGGGAGGACGCACGGAACCCACGCGATGGCCTCGGACCTCGAGTCCGCGCTTGATCACCGCGATCCAGTCCGCCCTCTCCCCGTTTTGGCCCACAGTGACCTTCTCGACGAATGGCAGCATCTGGTACCAGATCTCGCGGCCTCGCACGTAGTCGTTGTCGTCGATGCAGGCATGGATGAAGTTTGACCAGCGCAGCGGATCGAAGTTCGACGACCCGCTGACCCAACCGGTCGCGCCGAAGGCGAAAGCGCCGATCGCGTTGTTGTCGTGGCCGTAGAAGAGGTGCAGTTTGTCGCCCAGGCGCATCTTGAGCCGCGAGATGTTGAACGGATCGGAGTCGGCATCCTTGAGGTATTGGACGATACCGTCGTTCGCCAGCCGCTGCAGCAGATCGATGCTTAGCTGCACACCTGTCACCGGCGGATTGTTGTAAATCATGATCGGAATCGAAACGGCATCGCGAATTGCCTTGAAATGAGCATAGAGTTCGCGCTGCGTATGCACCTGGTACCAGGGGCTGATAACGAGGAGGCCGTCAAAGCCCATGCGTTCGGCGAAGCGGCAGCGTTCCACCGTGGCGGCGGTGGACATATCCGCTCCTCCGGCCAGCAGGGGAACGCGGCCGGCAGTCTGATCCCTGGTGATGTGAATGACCTGCTCCCATTCTTCGCGGGTCAGGTTCATGAACTCACCGGTGCTTGAGCCGGCGCACATGCCATCCACTCCGTTGCCGATCATAAAGTCCACATGATCGCGCAACGCGCGTTCCTCGACGCGGAGCTGTTCGTCAAACGGGGTGATGAGCGGAGGAAAGAGGCCTCGAAAGGGTTTCATGAGTGATGGTTCCTTTTTAGTAGTGATGTCAGAGTTCATTGAAAAAATCGCGACTTCCTCTTGCTCCGATGCTGACCCAGGCAAGGCAGCCGAGCATGTAGAAGACAGCGGAGAGAACGAAAGGCCAGGTCCAGTTCTGGCCGCTCCAGGTGAGGGCATATCCAATCACTGCGGGCGCCAGGAAGCCGGCCAGGTTTCCAGTCATGTTCATGGCGCCGGAAAGGCTGCCGGTCCAGGGCCCGCCGACGTCCATGCAGGCATCCCATGCGGGAGCGAGGGCGAGATCGTTGGAGAAGCTCGCCAGTGCAATCACTACCAGAGCGACGCGAGCATCTTCAACGAACAGGGAAACGATAAGCAGCACGCCGGCGGCGAAACAACCAACCGCGCCGAGCGCGCCGCGAGCTCGGGCTCGAGTCCACCGGGACCCGAGCACCGGAATGAGAAGGCCCCCCGCGAGGCAGCCGAAGCCACCGAAGAAGAGGGGCAATGTGCTGAGCAGCGAAGCGACCGACTGATCCGCCCCCCTGCCTTCCAGCACGTAGGTGGGCAGCCAGGTGATATAAAACGACCACCCCCAGGAAACGGCAAAATACTGGGCGAACAGCAACAGCGCAGTGGGAGCGCGGAACACGCTCCAGGAAACACGATGTGAGGAGGCCGGCGCTCCGGAGGAGGGCTGGCCCGTGGGCTTATAGCCGAGCCAGAATGCCACTACCCATACGATGCCGAGCAAGCCGAAGACCTGGAAGGCAAACCGCCACGAAACCAGGTTGATGAGCCAGAGCACAAGCAAGGGCGTGAAGGCGCCGGCCCAACGCGAGGAGAGCCACATATACCCCTGGGCGCGAGCACGTTCGTCGGGGGCCAGCCAGGACTGAAAGAGCCTGGCAATGGTCGGGTAACAGCCCGCCTCACCCGCGCCGAAGAGGAATCGAGTGGCCAGAAGTGAGGGGTAGTTCCATGCCCAACCTGTGGCGGCGGTGAAGAATGACCACCATGTGACGATTCGCAACAGGACTGGGCGTGGACCGAAACGATCGCCCATCCAACCGCCAGGGATTTCGAAGAGGGCGTAGGCAAGCGCGAAGGCGCTGAAGATCCACCCGACCTGGATGCGAGTGAGAGAAAAGTCTCGAGCGACAAAGGGGGCCGCCTGCGACATTGCCACGCGGTCAATGTAGGTGACCAGGGAGAGTGTCATCGCGAAGAAGATGACTCGCCGCCGGAGGTCGTTTGACTGGCCGGTGAGCGGCGTCGGTTTCGTACGCATGATGCCTGATGTCATCGGGACCGGGTGCTGGGCAGCCTTGCGCAGTGATATACGGCCCGATAGCGGTTTTCGTCGTAGGCGAAATGCAGGTACTTCCTGTCCCGGCTGACGAAGCCATCCGGGTAGTTGAGGCGCCCGGGTGTCGTGGCCAGATCGCGCCGATACGGCCAGGTTCGGAGGCCGTCGAAGGATACCCACAAAGAGAGTGGATTGCGCACCTTCGGATTGGGATTGTGAAGGAGAGCGACATTGTCGCCGCCAAGGGAGTACAGCGTCACCTTGCTGCCCGGGTTGGGGATATCGGTTGGCGCAGGCTTAGTCCAGGTGCGGCCGCCGTCGTGTGAGTCGGAGCGGAAGAGGACACCGCCCAGCTTATCGGCACGGATCAGCATGACGACGCGGTTGCCGCGGAGTTCGACGATTGCATTCTCGGCGAAGCCTCTGTAGTCATCGTCATCGGTAATGCGGAGGTCGCCATGGAGTTCGAAATTGCGGCCCCGGTCTTTGGAGATCATGACGCCATTGCGCGGGTTCCTGGGCCCGTCGGGACTCACGTAGTGCTGATATGGGATGATGAGTTCGCCGTTGCCGCGGACAATCGCATTGCGGACGAATGTGCTGCGGTGGATTGGCGCGGGAACCGGTTGTGGCGGGCTCCATGTGCGACAGGAGTCTGTGCTGTTGACGAACCAGGTGCTCCAGTCGCTGAAGCGGCCGTCGTGATTCGCAAAGAACAGCCGGCATTCGCCACGATACACCATCAACTCGGATGGAACCAGTGCACGAGTGGGATACTTCTCCTTAATGCCAAGGTTGATCCGACTCATGGCTGACCAGGTCCGCCCCTGATCCACGCTTCTTGAGAGGAACAGGTCGTTGGCTGGGCGGGGCTCGGTGTCGCCGCCGCCGAGCATCGCCATTACCCAGGAGCCGTCCGGCATTTCGCGCAGTGTCGTGTCGCAGCAGAGTTTATTTGGAGTGCTTCCCTCGAAAATGAGCGTGGTCCGGTCCTCCGCGGCGTCAGAAGCAGGGTTCGACGCCGCGGAGCCCAGAGCCGGAAGAGACAGGAGAAGTGAGCGTCGCAGGATCATAGTGCCTCGCTTCCTAGAACACAACCCGGAGGCCGATCTGGATCTGCCGTCCGGCACTTGCACTGCTGATGCTGCCGAAGGCGGCCGCACCGCGGGCAGTATTCGGCATACCCAGGTTGGGCCGGTTCAGCACGTTAAAGAACTCACCGCGAAGCTGCAGCAGCCGTGTCTCAGTGAAGTGGAAGTCTTTCAGGAGAGACGTGTCGAAGCTGATGGAGTTCGGGCCGGTGCCGATGTTGCGTCCGGCGTTGCCGAGCACGCCGTTGCCCGCGAAAACGAACGCGTCGGGGTTGAACCATTGACTGATCGACTCGGCGCGGGAGCGCCCGGAGGGCAAACGCCAGTCGCCGACGAGATCCGGGCGCTGGGAGGCCGAGAACGCGTTCAGGCGGTTGGTCTGCTCGACAACGCCAAAGGGCAATCCGGTGCGCAACTCCGCGATGATGCCCAGGCTCCAACCGCCGGCAACCAGGTCCAGTGCACGATTCTGGACGTTCAGCGGCTTACCCCGTCCGACGGGCAACTCATACACACCACTGGAAACCCACCGGTGGCGGATATCATTGCCGCTGAGCGATTTGTCCAGGTGTCGCGCGTGGTAGCTCTGCATGCCGATCCCGGCTGCGTCAGCCGCTGACTGAACGTCGTCGATGAACTTTGACCATGTGTAATTACTGAGCAAATTCAAACCTTGCGAGAATCGCTTCTCCACCTTCATGTTGAAGCCGTGGTAAGAGGAGTTGCCCCAGTTGGTGGCGCGCCAGATGACATTGGCATATTGGGGGAACGGACGCAGCGCCTGGCTTTGCACCTGGCCTCGACGCTCGGGCCGGATTTCGTTCACATTGGTGGCGCGGCCACTTACCTTGTGAGCCAGGTTGGACGTGTAGGACGCTTCCAGCAGGAGCGAACCGAGGAATTGCTGCTGCACGCTGAAATTGATGTGGTGGGCATATGTAGCCTTCTGGTTTTGGTCGTAGAAATCGGGACTGATGCGCGGAGCTGCACCAGCAGGCACCGCACCGAATCCAGGGCCTAATGGATCCGTGGGTGGCGAAGGCACTCCGTCGCGCAGAAGCAGGGCAGGTGTCAGGCCGTTATCGGAGGACTGAAACTGGCGGGTATCACCATAGCCAACGACATTTGCCCTGCTGATGGAATCGTCGTAGATCGGACCGTACATAAGGCCATAGCCGCCACGCAGAACGAGCCGGTCTCCAACTGGCCGCCAGGCAAAGCCGAAGCGCGGGCCGAAATTGTTCTTGTCGAAACTATGAGCGTGAACCGGGACGCCATCCTGGCCGGCATAGGTGATCACGCCGGGGGTGCCGGAAACTGGATTGATTTTCGTGGAATCGAAACCGGTTTGATGGTTGTCGCGTTCGGTGCGAGGGGTATCCATGTCCCAGCGCAGACCGAGATTGAGGGTAAGCCGGTTGAACACCCTCCAGTCATCCTGAATGTAGCCGGCGAAGTAATTCATGCGTGTATTGGTGAAGCCCGTGGTGACTGCTGCCGTATTGGTCCATCCAAGCAGTAAAGCGGCCAGGCCGAAGCCGCGTCCGGTGGCCACTTCGTTGAATGAAAAGGTGCCGGACCGGGTGTCTCCCCAGAGATCCGCCAGTTCTGACGAACGCCACTCACCGCCTGCCTTCATTTGGTGCTTGCCCCGAATCCAGCTGACGGAGTCAATAATCTGATGCTGGAAGCCTGGTCCGGCCAACCGAAATTGACCGCCGCGCCCGATAGCCGAGTAGCCTGTCACGTTGATATTGGGAGTGCCGTCCTGCGCGACTCCGCGCAGTCCTACGTCAGCGGCGATCGTGCCTGGCGCCAGAGACGGATCTTCGTTTGTCCTGCGGTTGTAGCTGTAACGGAGTTCGTTGAATACCGTCGCCGTAACGTTCCGTATCCAGTTGCCGGTAACGTGGAACTGATCGGACAACTGGTCGCCTACAGTATCGGCCGCAGGGTTGGGATAAACGCGGCCCGCTTCCACCGGGCTGCGAAACTTTAAATAGCGACCCGAGATTCGATCGCGTTGCGAAAGGACATGGTCGGCCTTGACGATGTAGCTGTCGCCGGTGGTCTTATTAACCGCGTTCTGAAGGAAATTACGATTTCCGCTGGGTGCGCCAGCTACATTGGGAGCCGGATAAAGCCTGGCAAGCGCGGCGCCCACCGGATCCAGCCGGCCGGCCGGTATCCGGTTGCCTGGGAAAGGCAAACGGGTCAGCGGATCGATCACAGCGCCCGGTGAAGCCGAGAAGTCACCCATCACTTCGGCCTGGGCAGGAACGTTCAAGATCCTCGTTACGCCATCGCGGCGTCGAGTTCCCTCGTAGGAAAAGAAGAAGAACGTACGGTCGCGCCGAATGGGGCCGCCGACAGTTCCACCGAAGACGTTATAGCGAATGGGCGCCTTTGTGGCAGAGAAAAAATTCCGTGCGTCGAAAGCATCGTTGCGCAGGAACTCATACAGGGAACCGTGGAACTGGTTGGTGCCCGACTTTGTGGTCATGGAAATGAAGCCACCGGTGCTGCGGCCGAACTCCGCGGGATACCCGTTCGCCTGAATGCGAAACTCTTCCATGGCTTCAACCGGAGGAGCCACGCTGACAATGCCTGTAACCAGCATGACCCCCTGCAGGTTGCCGCCGTCGAGTTGCCAGATTTGCTGGCGTGCGCGGCCGCCGGCGATCGAGAAGTTCGCGATTCCCTCCCAGGAGGCCTCGCTGCCGAATGTGACGTTGCCCATCAGGCGAATCAGGCTGCCGATCCGCCGGCTGGCGAGCGGCATGTTGCGAATCATCGCATTTTCGACCAGCGTGTTCACCGCGGAGCTTTCTGACTGCAACAGCGGGGTCGCGGCTGAGATGGTGATGGATTCGGTTAAAGCGCCAATCTCCAACCGCACGTCGAGGGTCAGCACCTGGCCTGTTTCCAACATCAGATTCCGGCGGATGTAACGCTTGAATCCGCTCGCTTCCACGGTCAGTTCATAGGGTCCAGGGTTAATGGATGGCACGGTAATCAACCCCTCGGCACTCGTCCGAGCTCTGGTCTGGACGCCCGTTGCCGTGTTGGTGAAGGTAACAGTGGCGCTGGCTGCAAGAGCCCCGCCGGGATCCGTAACCGCAACCGAGACGCGGGCGGCTGACGACTGCGCGAACAAGGTGCTCATAGCAAGCGCGAGACACACTATAACTCGGAGAGCATACATAGCGAATCCTCCTCCTGGAGTGACGGTTGTGCTGAACTGGCCGCCGAGGCGGCTCAGACTATTACGGCGTGTTCGATTGAGGACAAGGCCGATCGAATTCGCGAGACCTGGGACGGAGAGCTAACGGACATGGGCGGCCTGGGAAGCCCTCCATCCCGATTCTGTGCCTGCATGGCTACCCGAACATTGGCCGGCAGGTTTGGAGCCTCGAGCGCATTCCAAAGTGTCAGGAGTTGCCGGTGCAAAGTCAGCGCGCGCTGGTGGTCGCCTTGCTGTGCAGCGTTCCAGATCGCCACGCACCATTCGGGTACGGCTGCGAGAATGGCAGCGATCGCACCGTGCGCTCCCAACATGAAGGAAGGGTAGAGCAGTGCATCGACGGCCGAGATGATGCGCACCCGGTCCTCGATGCCCGCTTCTCCCACCAACAGGAGCAGATCGGCCAGTGCCTTCATGTCGCTTGCACTTTGCTTCACGCCAATAACGCCATCGACGTCACGGAGAATGCGAGCCAGCAGTGGCGCGGAAAGGTACGACCAGGGCACCACGTTGTAGATAATTACCGGGAGTCCGCTCCGTTGGGCGATTTCGCCGAAGTGCCGCACCATGGCTTCGTCATCGGGGCGAAACACATAGTGAACCGGGGTTACCTGTATGGCCACTGGCCGGAGATGGGCGAGCGCTTTGGCGCGCTCCACAGCCGCGTCGGTGCTGTTGGCGATGACACCGGCAATAACCGGGATGCGACCCCGAGTTTCTTCGATGGTCCAGCCCACGATTTGGCAGCACTCCTCGGTAGTAAGCGTGTGTCCTTCGCCCGTACTTCCACACACTGCCAGGCCGTGGACGCCTGCGGCCTCGACCATATATCGGACCTCGCGACGGTGTAAGTCCTCATCGATGGATCCGTCGGCGCGGAAGGGTGTGACGACAGGCGGTATGATTCCGTTGATTTGGGCGACACTCATTGGTCCTCCACCTCGGCGAGCGTAGAAATGGTCCGCGCAGCAGCCATTGCCTCTCGCGCAATCTCCTGCATCCGCTCATCGCTGAGCCTGACCTTCGGACCTGAAATGCTGACGGCTGCAACGGAGCCCCGCAACGGGTCGGTGACTGCCGCTGCGATGCACCGCACTCCGGGTTCGTTCTCTTCGAGGTCAAGCGCATAGCCTCGTTCTCGAACCGCTTGCAGCTCTTCCTGCATCGCCGCCCACGTGCGAACCGTGTGCTTCGTGTGCCCACGCATTCCGGTGCGCTTCAGGATCTCGCGAGCCTCCGCGTCGGTCAATGCAGCCAGAATGGCCTTACCAAGGCTGGTGGAGTGCAAGTCCCATCGCGTGCCGACGTCGCCGCGGGTGTGTAACTGGAAGGCCGATTCCAGTGCCGCGACAATTACCACCTGGTCATTGGAGAGGATGCCGAGTTTGCAGGTCTCGCCCGTAGCCTCCACCAGCCTCCGCAAAACGGGACGAGACTGAGCTAACACTCCGGAGCGCTTCGCAAAGAGCAGCCCCAGCTCAAGGGCCCGCGGGCCGACACGATAGCGTCGTGTTTCCGGCTCCTGGCGGACGAGGTCGAATTGCTGCAGCGTGCGAAGAAGGTTGTGGGCGGTACTCTTTGGCAAACATACACTGCGCGCGAGATCCGACAGCGACCAGGCGGGCGTGTCGATTGAGAAGCATACTAGCAGTTCGATAGCCTTGCTCACCGAGGCGACCTGGTATGGGACTGGCGAGCGACTGAGGCGCTTGGCGGTCACTACGTCTGACCTCTTGTCAACTGTTGCGAACGGCACATAACGAGGATATCGAAAGCCGGAAAAAGTGCAATAGGTGGTTCAGCATAACTGAACAGAATTCGAGCGGCGTCGCACAGGACAGCCTGGTACCCTTTCGGCGTCCGGGATTCCAAGACGCCGATCGATAACCCGGGCCGTTACGAGCCATCTCGGTCGCAGGATCGAGAATCCGCTGTTATAAGCAGGGCCGTCGAAGAAAGCGACGAAGCCAGCCCCGTGCGAGTCTGCCTCAATGCGATTACAGTACGGGTTCAGTGCTGCTGATCACTCCCGCTACCTTGAAGACTGGACAATTCCCTCGTGTCTCTCGATCGCGGCATCAACGGACCGGAGGTGAATCACGTGGCAGTGGTCGTCTTCGGACCGCGACGCGCGGTACCGAATTGCCGCCGCTGCCGGTCCACGATCCGGGCCACGTTCAGTGCCTGATTCGAAGCTCGGGCTCCAAAAGGATCGTCTCGAACGGACGGCGCGGGTGTTGAATCCGCTTCAGCAATAACTCCGCAGCCCGCACGCCGACTTCGTAGCTCGGCTGCACTACCGTCGAGATCCTCGGCTGAAATACGTCGAGCCACTCCGCGTCATCCGAGCACATTACCTCAATTTCGCCCGGGCACTGAATTCCATTCGCGGCCAATACTCGCAAAATTCCGGTAATAAACACAAGGTTTGCGGCGAAAATCGCCGTGGGTCGAGGCTGATGTTCCAAGAGTTGCAGGGCTGCATTCTCGCCCGCCTTCGCACTGAGTTCCTCTTCGATCACCCACGAGGTATCCGCGGCAATACCTCGCTCACTAAGAGCCTCCTGCCAGCCGCGCCGTCGATCCTCGGCGACACTCAGAGACCGCTTCACAATGATCAGGCCGATATTGGTGTGGCCGCGCGAGAGCAAGTGGTTGATGCCGAGATATGTCGACCGACGCACATCCGCGGCTACGACATCTGCCACTGGCCTGCCGGGATTGCGTCCCACAAACACCACCGGTCTCTTGCTCTCGAGCAGTTTCTCCATTTCCGCGTCCTCGCCAGGCGCCGGAAACAGAAGCAGACCGTCCACCATGCGCGACCGGAACGTCGCGATATAACGCGACTGCTCGCGAAGCTGATTATAAGTGTGGCCGAGAATAACGACATAGCCTCGCTTCCGCAGGTAATCCTCCGCCCCTCGAACCACCTCGCCGTAGTAAGGGTTGGGATTGGCAGTTGCCGGAATGAGCATTCCGATCGTACGCGTCGTGCCCGTCTGAAAGCTCTGCGCGAGCCTGTTCATGCTGTAATCCAGTTGTCGAACCGCGGCATTCACTCGCTTAGTGAGTTCAGGACTGACGTACGAGGTGCGGTTCAAGACTGCGGACACGGTGGCAACCGACACTTCGGCGAGCCGTGCGACGTCGCGGATAGTGGCCATTCACCCTTAATCTTAAGCGACGCTGCCTGGAAGTGCGACGCAAAGAGCGCAAGAAAATAGCTTGACAGGATCGCTGGACGGTTATACATTTTCATTGAACCAGTTCGCTAACAAGTTCGCTGACTGGTTTTTCGGCGATTCCGAGTTCACTATTACGAAGATTCATGAGCAACCACTGCACAATCGGGGGGATCATTCCTCCCATGTTGACCCCATTTGACGCCCAGGACCGCATTGACGAAAAGGCACACCGCGCCGAGGTCCGCTACCTGGTGGACATCGTCGGCGTGCACGGACTCGCGGTCTGCGGAAGCACCGGTGAAGGCCAGACCCTTTCCGTTGAGGAAACACGCGATCTGACCGCCTGGACGACGGAAGAGGTACGTTCACGCATCCCGGTAATTACGGGCATTATCACCAACAGCACCAAATCCGCAATCGAGCGCGGCCAGGCCGTTGCCGACCTCGGCGTTGCTGCTCTCCAGATCACACCGCCTCACTACCTCTTCCGCCCCAGCGACGAGGCGATGCTGCGCCATTTCGCGACCGTGTACGAGAAAACGGGAATCCCCGTAATCATCTACAACGTCGTGCCATGGTCTTACCTCTCCCCCGCTCTCCTCGCTCGAATTCTGCGCGAAGTGGACGGTGTCATCGGCATCAAGCAGAGCGCAAGCGACGTGAAAACGCTGGCTGACCTGCTCCTGCTGCAAAAGGAAGGACTCATCCCGCAGGACAAGCGAATCCTCGCGGCAGTCGATGCCCTCCTCTACTCCTGCTTCACGCTCGGAGCGCACGGTGCCATCTCCGGCATCCTCGCCGGAGCACCGGAATGGAGTGTCGCGCTCTGGAATGCCGTGCAGAAAGGCGACCACGTTCAGGCGCTCGAACTGCACCACCAGTTGCTGCGCTTCTACAACGCCTTCTACGCCGACAATCGCCCCGCCAACCTGAAGACCGCGTTGAAGCTGCAGGGCCGCGATGCCGGACTGCCCCGCCCGCCCATGCCGCCGAGCACGCCGGAACAGGTGGAAAAACTCCGTCAGGTAGTCGAGACCATGGGCTGTCCCCTCGCGACGGTGGGGAGATGAGCATGCTGATTTCCAGACGCCGCCTGTTCCCGTCGGCCGGCTTCGGACTGGCCGCCGGCGCTGCCGCAATGCAGGGAAGCGGCGCTGCGGCGCCAGGCGCTTCCTCCATCGACTGGTCCCGCCAGGTCTTTGAAGACTCGGTTCTCGACTCGAGCACAGTCGTGTTCGACGGGAAGACCCCCAACCGCCTCGCCTGCAATACGAACCTCCGCAAAATGCCCGACGGCACGCTCGGCATGACGATGCTCGGCGGCGGCGACAGCGAGCCGCTGCCGGAGAACAACATCTTCCTTACCTGGAGCCACGATCAGGGCAAGACCTGGTCGGACCTGAAGCCCCTTCTGCTCGGTTTCAAGGAGAAAGACCGGAGCCGCGCTCTGGTTCCGCCCGAGCTCATGGTCCATCAGGGACGATGCTGGCTCTTCTTCTACGTGCATGACGGCAAGTTTGGCGAATGGTCCAGTTGGTATTCCACCAGCGAGGATTCCGGGCACACCTGGAGCAAGGCGAGCCCCATCCCTGGCGAACTTCATCGCAGCACTGCCGTACGGAACCACCTCATCACCGCGAAGGGCGCCATCATGCTGCCCTTCCAGCACTACCTGGCGGAGCGCCGCAATGTGAACCCGCGAAACGGCGTCCTGACGAGCAGCGACGGCGGCAAATCCTTCCAGCAGCACGGCTGGATTCGCGTCAGCGACGACGACCAATACGTCGGCTGGACGGAGCCGGGTTTGTTCGAACATAGCAATGGCGCCATCACGATGCTGCTTCGCAGGGACGGCAGCGGCGTGCTCTATCGAGCCGATTCCCCCGACGGTGGCAAGACCTGGCCCACGATGGCCCTACCCACAGCCATCCCGAATCCCGGCAGCAAGTTCACCGTCTACCCACTGGGCGGTGAACGAGTGGCGCTGCTGCACAACCCACATCCAAAGACACGAAACCCGCTCTCCCTGTGGGTCTCGTTCGACGGCATGGAGACCTGGCCCTATAGAAGGGACTTGGTTCGCCTTCCCCCTCCGCCTGCCGGATCACGTGTTAGCGGCGCGTTCGCCGGAATGAGCTACCCCGACGGCTTCGTCAGTGAAGACCGCGCTTACCTGCACTTTGCCTATGACGAGCGTAGAAGCCGAGCCATCTACTACGCCGCCAAACTCCCCCCACTGCCTGCCTGAAAACAGCAGGCTCCGATCGCAGCCACCACTACTTCCAGGAGGGACCATGTCCGTTCACAAAGTCATCGCTCCACTTGTAGCGCTTCTGTTCATTGCAATCCCGTCAGCCGCACAATCCCCCACAGGCAGGATCGTGGGGACCATCACCGACGAGTCCGCGGCGGCCATCCCCGGAGTGGTAGTCTCGGTGCGAAACCTGAGCACCGGTGTCAGGGCTGAGGCGCAGTCGAACCAGTCCGGCATTTACAACCTGCTCTTTCTCGAACCCGGCCGATATGAACTCACGGCGGACAGCAAAGGCTTCCGCAGGTATCACCGGCCTTCTCTGACGGTGGAGACGGGCCAGATCCTGTCCCTGGACGTTTCGCTCAAGGTGGGCGATATGACCGAGTCGGTGACGGTCACCGACTCCACGCCGCTCGTACAGTCCGACACTTCGTCCATCAATCAGTTGATTGAGAACGCGACCATCCGCAACATGCCTCTGGCGAGCAGGCGCGGCGCCAGTCTCATCAAGTTGATGGGCAACGTGACGTTTGCCAGCGAAGAATCCTGGGAAGGCATTCCAAACTTCTCAATGGCCGGCGGCCGAGGGCGTCAGCAACTCTGGACACTCGACGGCGGCAACATGCAGGCCGTCTCACTGGTGACAGGAATCCTCATGGTGAGCCCGCCGGTGGAAGCGCTTCAGGAAATCAAAGTAGAAGCGAATGGCTACCCGGCCGAGTTCGGTCGAACAATGGGCGGCTACATCTCCATGACCACCAAATCCGGCACCAACCAGTTCCATGGCGTCCTTTATCACTTCCTGCGCAACAACGCGCTCGATGCCCGGTCCTTCTTCTCCCCGGAGATCGCGCCGCGAAAGTATAACGTGTTTGGCGCGACCATCGGTGGACCCATCCGGAAAGACAAAACACATTTCTTCTTCTCGTACGAAGGAACAAGGCGGCGCGACGGCATCACGCGCATCTACAACGTCCCAACCGTTGCCGAGGTGGGCGGCGATTTCTCCGCATCGACAGGCTCCCCACTCGATCCGGTGACCGGGCAGCCCTTTCCCGGAAAGGTGATCCCGCTGAACCGGCAGGATCCAGTCGGCCGAGCGCTGGCAGCGCTGTACCCCGCGCCCAACGTGCCTGGCGCTGCGTCGGGCGTTAATAATTTCCGGACCAATGTGGTAAATCAGACTCGCGCGGACAGCTACATCGCAAAGCTCGATCACGTGCTCTCGCTCAATGACCGCCTCAGCATTCGCTACTTCACGTTCAACAGTCCGATCGTTGGAGGCAAAGCGACGCCCGAACCCGCCGCCGATCCGAACGGAACCGACCGGAAGGCGTCGCACCATCACCTTACCGGCACGTGGTTTCGAACGCTGAGCCCAACGAAGTTCAATGAGCTCCGCCTGAACTACAGCACCCGTGGCAACGACGATCCACTCGCCTACGACTCCGGCATCGCCGGCAGGATCAACCTCAAGGGCGTCGACCCGGTCGGTATGCCGCGCGTCAATGTCACCGGTTTCACCAGCCTTGGATGGGCCAATCAGTTCCGAGCTGGCCGGCCGCAGACGGGCTATCAAATCACAGACGCCGTCACCATCGTTCACGGCGCGCACAATGTGAAAATCGGCGGCGAATGGCGATACAGCGGACGCCGCGACAACTACGGAACTTCGCGGTCCGGGGCATTCTCCTTTAATGATGTCGCAGTCGGACGCGGCTTCGCCGTCGGCGCACTGCTGCTCGGTTGGGTCAACTCGGCCAGCGCCGAAACGGGCGACGTCTCAACGCGTATGGACTACTACAGCGCGTTCATTCAGGACGACTGGAAAGTAACTCCGAGGCTCACGCTCAACATCGGTCTGCGGTGGGAGATGGACACGCCACGCTGGGAAAAAGAAAACCAGCAGAGCGGCTTTGACCCCACACAGCTGAACCCGGTATCGGGAACACCGGGCGTGCTCACCTTCGCCGGACGTGAGGGTGTATCGAAGTTTGCGCATAATTTTGATAAGAACAACGTTGGCCCGCGATTCGGGTTCGCATGGCGTCCCTTCGGCGTCTCCACCGTGGTTCGAGGCGCCTACGGCATCATGTACGGGCCTATCTACGACTCCTCCGTGAGTCGCGCCCTGATCGTTGGATTCGGCGACACACGCTCGCTCGTCTCTTCCAACAATGGCCTGACTCCCGCGTTCCTGCTGAAAGACGGCGTGCCATCGCCAGCCACCCAGCCCATCGGCCCCGGCTTTGGTGCTGCGGCGCCGGGCAGAAGCCCCAGCCTCGCTCCGGACTTCTTCGACCCCAATCAGGCAGCCACCTACGCGCACCATGTGAACATGAGCATCCAGAAGCAATTCCTTGGCACCTACGTCTGGGAAATCGGCTACACCTCGAACCTGGCACACAGGGTAGGAGCGAGGGACATCAACATCAATGAGATCCGGCCCGAACTGCGCGGAGCTGTACAGAATCAGGCACTCCGTCCATTTCCGCAGTACTCCGGCGTAACGCTGCTGGCACCCAACTGGGGAAACTCGTCGTATCATGCGCTGAATCTCAAAGTGGAAAAGCGCTTCTCCGGCGGCCTGAATTTCCTGACCAACTACACATGGTCGAAGTTCCTCGATGACGTCGAATCCTCCTCCGAGGCAGGTGGCGCACCGGGAACCGGGCAACAGAGTTTCTATGCCCGCGCGCTTGACAAATCGCTCTCCGGCAACGACGTGCGACACCGCATCTCCGCCAGCGTCGTCTATGAACTTCCCGTCGGACAGGGACGCAAGGTGGACCCGGGCAACCGTACTGCAGATGCCTTCATCGGTGGCTGGAGCATCGGTGCCATAACGGAAATGCGCACCGGACTGCCCTACGGAGTCACGGAAGCCAGCAACCGGCTCAATTCGTTTTCCGCATCGCAACGTTCGAACCTTGCGGGAGACCCGGTGCGACCCACCGACCGGCCGCGATCCGAAATGGTGAACGCGTGGTTCGACACGTCTGCTTTCGCGTTCCCCGGCAACGGGAACCTGGGCACCGCGGCCCGCAACGTCGCCGCAGGACCGGGGCTAGCCAATGTCGACCTCTCGCTGCTTAAGAACTTCGGTTTCGGCGAACAGCGCTATGTGCAGTTGCGAGGCGAATTCTTCAACGCTCTGAACCGCCCCAACTTCGGACTTCCCAACACCTCGCGCGGTGCGGCGGCCTTCGGCACAATCAGCAGCACTGCCAATGAAGGACGAATCATCCAGATCGGACTGCGGTTGGTATATTGATCCGTGCCCCCGCCGAACGCCGCCAGAAACCGTCGGTCACTGATACTCGCGCTTCTTGCCCTGGCAATGGTGATCGCCTACATCGATCGATCCAATCTTTCGGTCGCGATCACCCTGCCGGAGTTTCGCAGTCACTTCCAAATCGCCGACCAGGAACGCGGCTCACTGCTCGCTGCGTTCTTCTGGTCTTACGCGCTGCTCCAGATTCCTGCGGGATGGATCATCGACCGCTTCGGAGTAAAGAAGCCGTTCGCCATCGGGTTCCTGGTTTGGAGCGCTACTTCGGCGTGCACGGCTTTCGCCACATCGCTGCAGCAGCTGTACTTCCTGCGCATTCTCCTCGGTGTCGCCGAGGCGGTGGCTCCCACAGCGAGCATGCGTTGGATTCGGTTCAATTACCCTGATCAGCAGCGGGGATTCGCGACCGGAATCTGGATGCTCGGCACCAAGATCGGACCTGCGGTCGGCCCCCCGGTGGCAGCGGCGTTAACTGCGGCGTTCGGCTGGCGCCAGATGTTCTTCTTCCTCGGCCTGGGATTGTTGGTCTGGATCATCCCCTGGCTCAGATACGGCAGTGACACCTCGCTCCCTGCCCGCGACGAAGCCGTCGACAGCAGCGAGCCGCCATTTTCGAAGGTGCTCTTCAGCCCGACCGTGGCCGGAGTCTTCATCGGCACATTCTGCTACATGTACTTCGTCTATTTCTGCGTGACGTGGCTGCCCTCTTACCTCGTCGAGCAGCGGAACCTGTCGCTCGCCTCCATGGGGTTCTACAGCTTCTTTGCCTTCGGCGGAATGGCCGCGGCAACCGTAGCAGGAGGCTGGACGGCGGATCGCATGATCAAACGCGGCGCCGACTCCATTCGTGTTCGCAAGCTCTTCACCATGGCCGGGCTGCTGATTGCTTCCACTGAAGTAATCGGCGCGCTGACGGACTCAACCTCCGTGGCACTCTTCGCGGCGGTCTTTTCGTTGACCGGGCTTGGACTCGCCGGAGCAAACAAGTGGGCGCTGACCCAGAGCGCCATTCCGCCGGCATCGGTGGGACGCGTCCTCGGGATTCAGAACTGCGCGGCCAATGTCGCCGGAATCGCCGCGCCGCTGTTCACAGGATGGCTGAAACACGCCACCGGCAGCTATTCGGCACCTCTTTTCGCCGTTTGGGCATTTCTGCTGATCGGATGCGCCGCGTTCTGGGTGCTCGTCCGGCCTTTAGACGGGTGTGCTCCGCAAAAACTTCTCGCGGAGTGATCGACCTGCGCGTAACGTCTGGTAACGTGCGATGCTGAGCCTTTCATGCCCTCACCAGTGAGTCTTTCCGTCGCTCTCTGGCATTGCTTCGTCACAG
>Ga0163150_10004728_pt1 | contig 18003 bp, 14 predicted proteins | sample OliLakLV19P2IB_FD_148628 | JGI IMG/M metagenome (GOLD analysis project Ga0163150, IMG submission 148628) | Freshwater microbial mat bacterial communities from Lake Vanda, McMurdo Dry Valleys, Antarctica - Oligotrophic Lake LV.19.P2.IB | ecosystem: Environmental > Aquatic > Freshwater > Lake >...
GTTAGGTTGTCCCCATGTCGTATCCAGCCCGAAGACCGCGAAATAGCTTGGCACCCACCAGTCAGTTGACGAGATCGTCAGTGTGAAGTGCCCGCCCTCCAGGTCTTCGCGGCTGAATGGCGCCGCCAGGTCCGTGAGGTAGAAATTGGCATGTCCTTGCGCGAGATCGCCCTGCGGCGTCTTGGGCAGCAAGTAGCTCAGCAGCAAGCGACCCGGCGCACCCGCCTGCAACGTGACGGGACCATCTGTTCCAGTGTCCGAAATGTCACCTACGCTGGGTCCGGGACCCCCAGGCTGAAACCCCGGATACTGATCGGTAACGCTGATCACGATCATGCGCCACGCGCGCGATGCGTGGCGTCCGGTACCGATGGGTTGCAGCGCGATTTCGGCGTCGCCCTCACTGCTGTCGGTGCTGAGCCACGTGCCGGCGGACGCGGCCGTCAGCGGCGTGGCGAGATCGATCAATGCGCCTAGCGGGACGACACGGATATCCGGCAACCGACCCGCCACGCCCCACGCGATCACCTGCTCCGGGGCCCAGGCATCGTCACCGCCGGCTAGCAGTCGCAGGACAAGATTTTCCGAATCGAGCGCACGGTCTGCGACGTCGATCCTGAACACTGCCGCCCTGCCCGTACCCAAACCATCGATGTCACCGACGAGCGGCACCAGGAACAAGTCCTGTGCGCCACGACTGACGAGAAGCGTTGGAGCATCCTCCGTACCTGCGTCTTCCACGTTGCGGGTACGGGTCGCGACGTAGAGCTCGGTGAGTCTCGCCATGGGCCTTCTCCAGACGTAACTATCGGACAGGCTGCAACGCGACCGATGCTACTGCCATGGGTAAGGCCTGTCAAAGCGATGCGCGAGAAGTTCACGGCGCAAGGGTTGCTGCTCAAGCCCGGCAGCATCGACGACTTCGTCAAGTTCCAGCGCGAGGACATGGCGGAGGCGCAGAAGATCGTCACGGACGGCAACATTCGTATCGAGTGAGGTCCGGGATCAGCCCTGGGCGTCCCCGTTGTCAACGCAGGCCTCACGGCCGGCGGCACTCGATCTCCAGCTTGCGGCCGTCGCCATAGCGCAGGCGCGTCAACGTCAGTCCTTCCAGCTTGTAGGTGTCGGGCGTGCGTTGCGAGTACTTGTGGATCAGCTTGTGGCCGTCGATCGCCCACGCCGTCGGCGCATAGGCGGTAACGGCGACGGGCGGCGGCTTGTCGCTGAAGACCTCGCCGTGGAAGAGCAGCGTACCGTTCTCGATATAACTCCAATAGGCCGATTCGCCGGTGCGCTGGTCGGTGCAACGCCACGGCCCGCGCAGCCACGACAAGTTGACCACCAGTGGGGCTGCCGACACAGGTTCGTGTTGTGCCGCGGCACGTGCCGCCGCCGGGCGGGCGGGCGCCGGCTTGGCTGGCTCGCTCGCGAAATGGTCTTCGACGAACGGCTGCAGCAGGATCGCGGCGGGGACGAGCATTGCAGCGCCTGCGACCAAGATCCATTTGCCGCGCATCTTGCGCATCAGTCGAGCATGGCGCGACGGCGCGGCCGTTGCGACCGGCGCGGACGCTATGCCGGGAATCACCGTCGGCGGGCCGTTGTGCAGTGGTGTGGCGGCGACGCGGACGCCCGCCGGCGAGTCGTCGTCGGCGTCCAGCAACTCGCGCTCCACGGTCGCGGCGGCGCCGATCGCGCGGAGGGTGGCGGCAATGCGCTCGGCGTCCCGCTGCGCCACCTGCCGCTTGACGACCTGCGGCATGCCGCCGAACATCTGTTCGGCGACACTCATCGGCAATCCGGTCACGCGGACAAAGTGCTTCTTGACCTCTTCGATGTCCGCACCGCCCAGCGTGCGGCCCTGCATGACAACCCGATAAAACATCCGTTACTCCGGTGGGCACAGCGCGGGGCGAATTCCCCCGCAAACCGACAACTCAAGCAAGTTCGATGCCTGTCAGGACGTTCAGGGTCCTGTACCTACGCTGGACGCCGGCTGCCTGAAGCGCCGGGCTCCATATGCCTATGGCAAACTTGACGATGGCCACCACTTTCCCGCCCGCAGCGGCCGTTCCTGCCCTGCGTTTCGATAATTCCTTCGCGCGCGACCTTCCCGGCTTCTACGAGCCGTGGACGCCCGCCCGTGCACCCTCGCCCAGCCTGCTTTACTTCAACGAAGCGCTGGCGGCCGAACTGGGCCTCAACCTGACGGGAATTGACACGTCGGCGAAGGCCGCTCTCTTCACCGGGAACGCACTCCCTCAGGGCGCAGAGCCGCTGGCACAGGCCTACGCGGGTCACCAGTTCGGCGGGTTCTCGCCGCGACTGGGAGATGGCCGCGCGCTGCTGCTCGGTGAAGTGATCGACGCGCAGGGACGGCGCTGGGACATCGCGTTCAAGGGTTCGGGCCGCACCCCCTTTGCCCGCGGCGGCGGCGACGGCAAGGCGGCGGTCGGGCCGATGCTGCGCGAGGTGCTGGTCAGCGCGGCGATGCATGCGCTGCGCATTCCCACCACGCGTGCGCTGGCGGTGGCGGCGACGGGCGAGCCGGTCATCCGCGAACAGATACTGCCCGGCGCGGTGTTGACGCGCGTGGCGGCGAGCCATCTGCGCGTCGGCACCTTCCAGTACTATGCGGCACGCGGCGATCTCGACCGCGTGCGGCAGCTGGCCGATTACACGATCGCCCGGCACGACCCGGCGCTGGTCCACGCGCCGCAGCCTTACCTGGCGCTGCTGCAGGCGGTGGCCGAACGGCAGGCGGCGTTGATCGCGCAGTGGATGAACGTGGGCTTCATCCACGGGGTGATGAATACCGACAACATGACCTTGTCGGGCGAGACGATCGACTATGGCCCATGCGCGTTCATGGAAGCCTACGATCCGGCGACGGTGTTCAGTTCCATCGACCGCAACGGCCGCTATGCATTCGGCAACCAGCCCGAGATCGCGCGATGGAACCTGGCGCGACTGGCTGAAACATTGATTCCGCTACTGGCCGACGACCCGGAGCAGGGAGTGGCAGTGGCCACCGATGTCATCAATGGATTTCCGGCGCAGTTCCGCCGGCACCTGCTGCGCGGACAGCGCGCGAAGCTGGGATTGCATCGCGCCCACGCCGATGACGACGCGGGCGACACGGCTCTGGCCGACGACTGGCTGCGCCTGCTGCAGGAATTTCGCGCGGACTTCACGCTGGCATGGCGGCGGCTGGCCGATGCCGCAGCCGGCAACGAAGCGCCGCTGCGCGGGATGTTCAGCGAAGCCGGCGCACTGAATGCATGGCTTGCGCGTTGGCGCGCGCGATGCGCCAGCGAGGATGCAGGTGCGGCGTTGCCGGCGATCGCTCGCGCTGCGGCCATGCGCGGCGTCAATCCGTACGTCATCGCGCGCAACCATCGCGTGGAAGAGGCGTTGGCCGCCGCATCCAATGATGGCAATCTCGTCCCCTTCGAGCGGTTGCTCGATGCGCTGTCGCGGCCGTTCGACGAAGACGATTCATTGGCTGAGTACGCCGAACCCGCCCCCGCCGACGTGACGGCGGGTTATCGAACCTTCTGCGGAACGTGAGGCGGGCTACGCGGTCAGCACCCGCGTGATCCGCTGCACGTGTTCCGCCGGATGTTTCAGTTGGCCGCCTTCGGCCAGCACCGCGTGATCGAGGATCAGGTGCGCCAGGTCGTCGAACTGCGCGTGGCCTTCGAGGCGCGACACCAGCGGATGCTGCGGATTGATCTCCAGGATGGGCAACGTTTCCGGCACGCCCTGCCCCGCCTGCTGCATCAGCCGCGCGAGATGCGAACTGGCGTCGCCCTCTTCCACGACGATGCATGCCGGTGAATCGACCAGTCGCGCCGAGACACGCACGTCGCGGACGCGTTCCTTCAACTGTTCCTTGAGGCGCTCGACGAGCGGCCCCGCAGCCTTGGCAGCTTCCTCGGCCTGCTTCTTTTCTTCCTCGTCCTGCAGCGTGCCGAGATCGAACGCGCCTTTGGCCACGCTCTGCAACGGCTTGCCGTCGAAATCGTGCATGAAGTTCAGCATCCACTCATCGACGCGATCGGTGAGGAACAGCACCTCGATGCCTTTCTTGCGGAAGATCTCGAGTTGCGGGCTGCTGCGCGCGGCGTCAAGGCTGTCGGCGGTGACATAGTAGATCGCGCCCTGACCTTCCTTCATCCGCGAGACGTAGGCGGCGAGCGAGACGCCTTCCTCCGCATGGGTCGAGGCGAAGCGCAGCAGCTTGGCAAGGCGTTCCTGGTTCGCGTGGTCTTCCCCCATGCCTTCCTTCAGTACGGCGCCGAAATCCTTCCAGAACGTTGCGTACTTCGCCTGTTCGGCGGCGTCCTCGCTGTCGGCCATGCCTTCCAGCATCGACAGCACGCGCTTGGAGGAGCCTTCGCGGATGGCCTTCACGTCGCGCGACTCCTGCAACAGCTCGCGGCTGACGTTGAGCGGGAGATCGGCGCTGTCGATCACGCCACGGACGAAGCGCAGGTACACCGGCATCAGCACCTCGGCGTCGTCCATCACGAACACGCGCTTCACATACAGCTTCACGCCACCGCGCTTGTCGCGGTTCCACAGGTCGTACGGCGCCTTGGCGGGCAGGTAGAGAAGTTGCGTGTACTCGCTGCGGCCCTCCACGCGGTTGTGCGTCCAGGCGAGCGGTGGCTCGGTGTCGTGCGCGATCTGCTTGTAAAAGTCGATGTACTGCTCGGGCGTGATGTCGCTCTTGTTGCGCGACCACAGCGCGGCCGCGTCGTTCACCTGCTCCCATGCGCCGGTGGCGACCGTTGCCTTTTTTTCCTCGTCCCACGTTTCCTTGGGCATCAGGATGGGCAGCGAGATGTGATCCGAATAGCGGCGGATGATGGACTTCAGTTTCCACGCCGACAGGAACTCGACCTCGTCCGCGCGCAGGTGCAGGATCACGTCGGTGCCGCGCGCCGCGCGCGTGATCGTCTCGATCTCGAACTCCCCGGCGCCTTCGCTAGCCCAGCGCACGCCGGCCTCCGCCGGCAGGCCGGCGCGGCGCGATTCCACCGTGATCCGGTCGGCGACGATGAAGCCCGAGTAGAAGCCGACGCCGAACTGGCCGATCAGCTGCGCATCCTTCTGCCGCTCGCCTTCCAGCGCGGCCATGAATTCGCGGGTGCCGCTTTTCGCGATGGTGCCGAGATGCGAAACCGCTTCCTCGGCGCTCATCCCCACACCGTCGTCGCTGATGGTGACGGTGCGGTTGGCCGCATCGAAAGACACGCGGATCGCCAGCGTGGCGTTGTCTTCCAGCAGCGCGGCGTTGTCCAGCGCCTCGAAGCGCAGCTTGTCGCAGGCGTCCGAGGCGTTGGAGATCAGCTCGCGCAGGAAGATCTCCTTGTTCGAGTACAGCGAATGGGTGACGAGGTGCAGGATCTGCTTGACCTCGGCCTGGAAGGACATTGTCTGTTTGGCGCTCATGCGTCGAATCCGTGAAGAGGGAAAGTGCGGTGCCCGAGGGGCTCGGGGCGAAAGATGGGGGCGGTCCGGCAAGGCGTCAACCCCCGCTAGAATGGCAGATCGCCATTCCCCGGACTCGAACCCGCCATGCCCAAGTCGCCAACATTGAACTGGAAACGTCTGGTGTCTTCCATCCTGGCCTTGACCGTTGCCGGTACCGCGTTCGCCACCCCGCCTCCGGTGGCCGCGCCGCAGATGGTCCGCGACACATTCTTCGGCACGGTAGTTGAAGACCCGTACCGGTGGCTGGAGGATGTGAAGTCGCCGGAAACCGTGGCGTTCATGAAGGCCCAAGCCGATTTCGCGCGTGCGACGCTCGATGCGATCCCGGGCCGCAATGAACTGCTGGCGCAGATCACCAGGCTTGACGAGACCACGCCCGCCCTGATCGGAAGCATCCGGCGGGTGCCGGGTGGCGCCATGTTCTACCTGAAGCGCAACGCCACCGACAACCAGTTCAAGCTCTACATGCGTCCGCGCCTCGACGCGCCCGAGCGGCTGCTGATCGATCCCGACGCGCTTTCGAAGGCCGCCGGCACGCCCCAGGCGATCAACTATTTCACGCCTTCCAACAACGGCAAGCTGCTGGCCTATGGACTATCCGCGGGTGGTTCGGAGAACGCCTCCATTTACGTGATCGACGTAGCTAACGACAAGCAGGTCGCCGGTCCCATCTCGCGCGTGCAGTACTCGAACATCTCGTGGCTCCCCGACGACACCGGCTTCTTTTTTCAGCGCCAGCAAGCGATGACACCGGGCATGCCGGAAACAGAGCGTTATCAGAAAAGCCGGGCGATGCTTTTCCGGCTGGGGACCGATGTCGACAATGCGCCGGTGATGCTGGGGTGGGAATCCACCGACGCCAAGGTCGACCCGGTGATGGAGCTCCCGTACGTCGGCTGGATTGTCGGCACGAAGCTCGTGTACGGCTACATTCGCCGCGGCACCGATCGCGAAGCCACGATGCTGGTGGCCCCATTGAGCTCTGCGCTGTCCGGCAAACCCGCATGGCGCCAAGTCTATGACCGCAGCGATTCGATCGTCGGTACCGCTTTGTCCGGCGACCGGCTGTATCTGCTGTCGCACCGGAACGCACCGCGCCGACAGCTGTTGCAGACGTCGCTGGCGAAGCCCGACATCGGTGGCGCGAAAGTGGTGGTGCCCGAAGGTCGCGGCGTGATTACCGGAGTCGATGCGGCCGCGGACGGCGTGTACTTCACGCGCCGCGACGGCACCGTCACGCAGCTCCTCCGGATGACCGCTGGCAACGCGCCCGCGCAAGTGCCATTGCCGGCGCTGGGCAGCGTATTCATGATGAGTGCCGATTCGCGCATCCCGGGCATCCTCGCCAGCGTGCAGTCGTGGACGCAGCCGTCGCAGATCTATCGCATCGAGGGGTCGAAGATCGCGAACACGGGCCTGCAGCCACTGGGCAACTTCGGCGATCTCGCCAACTACGAGGCGAAGGAGGTGCTGGTGACGAGCCACGACGGCGCGCAGGTGCCGCTATCCATCTTGAGTCGCAAAGGGACGAAGCTCGACGGCAACAACCCGACCTTGCTGTACGGCTATGCGTCGTATGGCATTACCGAGGAGCCGTTCTTCTCGGCGTGGCGCCTCGCGTGGCTCGATCGCGGCGGCGTGTTTGCCATCGCCAATCCACGCGGCTCGGGCGCATTTGGCCAGGATTGGTACAAGGGCGGCTACCAAGGCACCAAGCCCAACACGTGGAAGGATTTCATCGCGTGCGCAGAGTACCTGATCGCGCAACGCTGGACGCAGCCGTCGCGCCTGGCGATCTGGGGTGGCAGCGCGGGCGGGATCCTGGTCGGACGCGCGATGACCGAGCGTCCCGATCTCTTCGCCGCCGTGGTGCCATCCGTGGGTGTGCTCGACGCCGTGCGGGCGGAGACCACCGCCAACGGCGTGCCCAACATACCCGAGTTCGGTACCGTGGCCAACGAGCCGGGCTTCCGCGCGCTGCTGGCGATGAGCACGTATCACCAGATCAAGCCGGGCACGAAGTATCCCGCCGTGCTGCTGACCCATGGCGTCAACGATCCGCGCGTGAACGTGTGGCACAGCACGAAAGCCGCGGCGGCGCTCAGCGCCGCCTCCACCAGCGGCGCGCCGGTGTTGGTGCGGCTCGACTACGAAAGCGGCCACGGCATCGGCAGCACCAAGACGCAGCGCAACGAGGAACGCGCCGACATCCTCGCGTTCCTGCTGTGGCAATTCGGGGCCACGCGTTTGCCCGCGCGTCCCTGACCCCGGCATCACGTAGGAGGCGTTACCTCCTGCCGTCCTACATCGCGCGTTGCCTTAGGCTGACCGTACAACGCGAACCTGTCCGGATTCGCGAGGCGAACCCCTGAGGCACCATGGGTCCACGCCTCCGGGTCAACTCCGGAGATCCCCCATGGCAGGCATCAACAGCCGCCAACGACGAAAAGGATCCACTTCATGAATTCGCCCCAACGTACTTCCCTGATTGTCGCGCTGGTCGCGGGCGTTGCCGTTTTGGGCGCCGGATGCAGCGACCGTGAAACCAGCACGACGTCGGCCACGCCGCAAAACAGCCGCGCTGCTACGGCGACCCTGCCCGCCGACGGCGTCGCCACGCGCGCCGGTGTGGCGATCGAAGACTCGTTCATCACCACGAGCGTGAAGAGCGCGGTGCTGGCCGAGCCCGGACTCTCCGCGTTGAAGATCGACGTCGACACGAAGGATGGTGTCGTGACGCTGAGCGGCACCGTTGCCAGTTCGGACCTCAAGACGCGCGCAACGCAGATCGCGAAGAACACGAGTGGCGTGCGTTCCGTGGTCGACAAACTGGAAATCAAGGCCGGCTGATCCTAGCCGCCTCGTAGCAAACAAGGCCGGTGCGTAGGTGCGCCGGCCGTGTCACGTCTGGTGGCGCGTCAGGGACTGCGACTCCGGTGGAATTGTGACAATTGTGACAGCGGGGTGCGAACACTTGCGGTATAACGCCTCCTCGTCGCGCGCCATCCCGCGGCGCCCGGACCCCCACTCCCGAAAGGCATTTCCCATGAAAGACCCCATCAGCAGGAAAATCGACCTGGGTCGCTGCGGCGAGGTGACGCTGCATCTGTCGGGCAACCGCAAGCGGCTGCTGCTCGAATTCGAGACCGAACCGGAAGGCTTCGACAAGTCCGGGCTCAATGCCTTCATCGATGCGCTGAAAGACATCCGCGAAAAGATGGACCGGTAGTCTCGGGAAGTCCCTTGTCCGGCGCGACGTGGCCGGCACGCGCAAGGCACACGACCGGCCCGGTGATCACTCGGCCTTGATGCCGGCTGCCTTCACCACCTTGCCGTACTTCGCGAGATCGTTGCCGAGCTGCGTGCCGAATGCCTCGGGCGTTCCCGGCGTGGCCGCAATGCCGAGGACAGCCAGCTTCTCGACGATCTCCGGCGCAGTCAGCACCGCGTTGAGTTCACGATTGAGCTTGTCGATGACGGCACGCGGCGTCTTCGCCGGCGCCAGGATGCCCACCCACGAGTTGACTTCGAAATCCTTGACGCCGCTTTCGATGAACGTCGGCACGTCAGGCAACGAACTCGACCGCTTCGCGCTTGAAACCGCGATCGCCGTGAGCTTGCCCGACTTCACGTACTGTTGTGCGCCGGCAACCGCAGTGAACACCAGCGGGATGTTGCCTCCGAGCGCATCGCTGATCGCCTGTCCGCCGCCCTTGTAGGGCACGTGGACGAGATTGGAGCCGGTCTGCTGGTTGAGCAGCTCGCCAGCGATGTGTGGCGTGCCACCGATGCCCGATGTGCCGTACGAAACGCCCTTGGCGTCCTTCTTCGAATACGCGATCAGTTCCTGCAAGGTCTTCGCGGGAAAGCCCGGAAACGCGACGATGATCAGCGTGGCATCGCCGATTTTGCCAACCGGCGCGAAGTCCTTCAGCGTATCGAAGGGAATGTTGTTGAACACGTGTGGATTGATGACCATCGTGCCATCGAAGGCCAGCACCAGCGTGTAACCATCGGCTGCCGCGGCCGCGACACCCTGCGTGCCGATGTTGCCCGAGGCGCCCGCCTTGTTCTCGACGACCACCTGCGCACCGAGGCGCTTGCCCAACGCATCCGCGATCAAGCGGCCGCTGGTGTCCGTAACGCCGCCGGGCGCGAAGGGCACGATCAACTTGATCGGCTTGTCCGGGAACGTACCCTGCGCCAGTGCGACGAGGGGCAGCAGCAGGGCTGCGATGCAGATCAGCAAACGCGTTTTCATTGTTTGAATCCTCAGAGATCACTCGGCGTGGTTCTTGTCGAAGTCCCAGACGTCCTGGAACCCCATCAGCAACGACAATTGCGCAAATTCATAAAGCGGCACCGGCGTGCGGAGCGAGGAGCCGGTGGTCTTGAGATGGCCGTAGACACCGGCCATCGCCGCAATGGAAGCAAGCATCGCCGACACCGGGAAGATCGCGACGCGATATCCGATGGCCTCGAGGTCGGCCTTCGGCAGAACGGGTGTGCGGCCCTTCTCGACCATGTTGGCCACGAGCGGAAGATCAAAGCGCGCGCCGATCGTGCGCATCTCTTCCTCGGTTTCCGGCGACTCGACGAACAGCACATCGGCGCCGGCGTTGGCATACGCATCGGCGCGGCGCAACGCCTCGTCGAGGCCCAGCGTCGTGCGTGCGTCGGTGCGCGCGACGATCAGGAAGTCGGGACTCGTGCGCGCCTCCACGGCCACGCGGATCTTTTTCACCATGTCCGCCGTCGGAATCACGCGGCGGCCCGGGGTGTGCCCGCATTTCTTCGGAAACTCCTGGTCCTCGAGCTGGATCGCGGCGGCGCCCGCCTCTTCGTAGCCACGCACCGTATGCCGCACGTTGAGCAGGCCGCCATATCCCGTATCGCCGTCGGCGATCAGCGGGACGCTGGCCTGCGCGGCCATCAGCCGGACGCGGCCCACCATCTCGGTATAGGTGGCGATGCCCGCATCGGGCAAGCCGAGATGCGACGCCACGGTGCCATAGCCCGTCATGTACAGCGCATCGAAGCCGAAAGTGTCGGCGAGTCGCAGCGACACCATGTCGAAGACGCCGGGGGCTACCAGCAGGGAGCGCGTGGACAGTCGTTGCTTCAGGGTCATGCCGGACATGGCTGCAGGGATCAGGGAATGGCGGAAAGGGGTGACGTTACCAGACCGGCCGGGAAGCCCGGCGCTTCGCGCTCATTTGCCTGATTCGTGCGACGATGTCAATGGGGCTGCCATTGCGCGATCCTTCTTGAATCGGCCATATGCCTCTATCGCTCACCCATGCCATTGCCATGACCGACACCGCCGCCAACCCACTGCTCTCGACCTGGGACACCCCGCATGGGCTGCCCCCCTTCGCGCAAATCCGTGCCGAGCACTTCGCTCCGGCTCTGGAAAAATCGATGCAGAATCACTGGCACGAAGTGGAGGCCATTGCCGCCAACGTCGCGCCGCCCACGTTCGAGAACACGATCGCGGCGCTGGACCGCAGCGGACGGATGCTGACGCGCGCGATGCGGCTCTTCTTCAACCTTACCGCGTCTCATACATCCCCGGACCTGCAGGCGGTCGAACGCGACCTGATGCCGAAACTCGCGTCCCACAACAATGCCGTGCTGTTGCACGGCGGCATGTTCGCCCGTATCGACGCGCTGCATCAGCGCCGCGCGACATTGGATCTCGCACCCGAGGCGCTGCGATTGCTTGAACGCACCTATCTCGACTTCGTGTACGCAGGCGCGCGGCTCGAGGCGACGGCGCGGCACCGATTGACCGACATTGGCGCTTGCCTCGCGGCGCTCTATACGCAGTTCCGGCAGAATGAGCTGGCCGACGAAGCCTCCTATGGTCTCGTGCTGCGCACCGAAGCCGATCTTGCGGGCCTGCCCGAATCGCTGCGCGCGTCCGCGCGCGCTGCCGCGCAGCAGCGCGGTGTGGCCGACGCATGGGTCATCACGCTGTCGCGTTCACTCGTCGTCCCGTTCCTCACGTACTCGGACCGCCGCGACTTGCGGAAGGAGGCGTTCACCGCGTGGACGCGCCGGGGTGAGAGCGACGGTAAACACGACAATCGCCCCGTCGCGCGTGAAATCCTCGCGCTGCGCCATGAACTCGCACATCTGCAGGGATATGCCAGCTACGCCGACTACGCGCTGGTCGACCGGATGGCGCGCAAGCCTGCGGCCGTCGCGGAATTGCTGGCGCGCGTCTGGGAACCTGCCAAAGCGCAGGCCATGAAGGAGCGGGATGCGCTGCAGGCCGCGGCGAGCGCGCGCGGCGACGACATCACGATCGAGCCGTGGGACTGGCGCTACTACGCCGAAATGGTGCGGGCCACGAAGTACGACTTCGATGCCGCAGCGCTGAAGCCCTATTTTTCCCTCGACCGGATGCTGGCCGCGGCGTTCGATTGCGCGGGTCGCCTCTTCGGCATCCACTTCGTCGCCCGCCCGGACCTCGTGGCCTATCATCCGGACGTTCGCATCTACGAAGTACGCGATCGCGGCGATGCCGTCGTCGGCCTCTTCCTGTCCGACAACTTTGCGCGGCCGGAAAAGCGCGGCGGCGCATGGATGAGTCTCTATCGCGCGCAGTCGCGCACCGACGGCGATGTGCTGCCGATCGTCGTCAACAACAACAATTTCGCAAAGGCGCCGGATGGCGAACCCACGCTGCTGTCCATCGACGACGTGCGCACGCTCTTCCACGAGTTCGGTCACGGCCTGCATGGGCTGCTTTCGCAGGTGACCTACGCGCGCTTCTCCGGCACCAATGTGCTGAAGGACTTCGTGGAATTTCCGTCGCAGGTCTTCGAGCATTGGGCGCTGGAGCCCGATGTGCTGCGCCGGCACGCGCTTCACTACGCGACCAGCGCGCCCATACCGGATGCATTGCTGCAGCGTTTCCACGCCGCGCGGCAATTCAACCAGGGCTTCGAGACCGTCGAGTACACTGCCTGCGCGCTCATCGACATGGCCCTGCATGCGCAGGACGACCCTGCCGGCATCGACATCACCGCGTTCGAAACCGCGGAGCTTGCACGCATCGGCATGCCGCGCGAGATCGTGCTGCGCCACCGGCTGCCGCACTTCGGGCATCTGTTCGGCAGCCCGGGTTATGCGGCGGGCTACTACGTCTACATGTGGGCGGAAGTGCTCGACGCGGATGGCTACGATGCATTCGTCGAGGCCGGCGATCCCTTCGACCCGGCACTCGCGGCGCGGCTTCTGAAGTACGTCTATTCGGCAGGTGGCTCACGCGACCCGGCCGAAGCCTATCGCGCGTTCCGGGGCCGCGATCCGCGCGTCGAGCCGTTGCTGGAAAAGCGCGGACTGGCAACGGCTTACTGACGCTCCCGCCGCGGGCACGCCGACCCTTCGTCGACGACATCGTCAGCGTCGCGTCAGGCCGCGATGAAGCGGATCTCCTCGGCCGGCACGGACAAGGTTACAGGCGTCCCGGTGGCCAGCGACGCCTCGCCCCGCGCATGCGCATGGTCGACCACGACGCGCGCGGCGGCCACCTGCACGTCATAGCGCAGGAACTCGCCGAGGAACTCCTCGCCTTCGATGGTGCCGGTCAGGCGCATCTCGCCTTCCACGGCCGCAGGATGACCTACGGACATCCGGATCGTATGAGGACGAAACGCAATCTCGCCTTCGGCGCCGGGCGGCTTGAGTGAGGCCGGCAGCGCGACCTCACCGATGGCCGATGACGAAAAATGCAATGCACCTGCGTCCCGCGTGAAGGTGCCGCGAAAGAGATTCACCGAACCGACGAACTGCGCGACGAAGCGGTTCACCGGATGGTCGAAGAGCTCCATCGGCGTACCCACCTGCTGGATCACGCCCTGGTCCATCACGGCGATCCGGTCGCAGGTGGTCATCGCCTCTTCCTGGTCGTGCGTGACGAAGATCGTGGTGATGTTGAGCCGCTTCTGCAGTTTCTTTAGCTCCTGGCGCGTCTGCACACGCAGCTTGGCGTCGAGATTGGACAACGGCTCATCCAGCAGCAGTACCTGCGGCTCGATGGCCAGCGTGCGGGCGATCGCCACGCGCTGCTGCTGGCCACCGGATAGCTGGCCGGGGCGGCGCGCCTCCAGCCCGGTGAGTTCCACCAGGTCCAGCACGGCCGCCACCTTGCGGCGGATCTCCTCGCGCGGCAACTTGCGCTCCTCCAGGCCAAAGGCCACGTTCTGCGCCACCGTCATGTGCGGCCACAGCGCGTAGCTCTGGAACACCATGCCGACATCGCGCTGCCACGGCGGAATGGCACTGACGTCGCGGCCTGCGATCAGCACCTGGCCCGACTGGTTGCGGTTGAAGCCCGCAATGAGCCGCAGCAGCGTGGACTTGCCGGAGCCGGAAGGACCGAGCAGCGCGAAGAATTCTCCCGGCTTGACCGACAGCGTGATGTCGCGCAGCACCTGCGTTGCGCCAAAGCTCAGCGCAACGTTGCGAATCTCGACGGACACAGGCGTCATGTTTTTTCCCCAGGGACATCAAGCGGCGAACGCGATGAGACGATGTGGTGCGAGTACCACGTACCGAGCCCGATCAACACCACGGCGATGACACCGAGTGCCGCGCCGGGACCGCGTCCGGCGATCGACTGCATGTACAGGTAGATGCCATAGGACATCGGTGCCAGGCTTTCGCGGCTGGTGAGCAGGATCGTCTCCGAAATCTCGCCCGCCGCGGTGACGAAGCTGGTGACGAAGCCGGCCAGGATGCCGCCCATCATCAGCGGCACGATCACGCGCCTCACCGTATGCCAGCGATTGGCGCCGAGATTCTCCGCGGCCTCCTCCAGTGACACATGCACCTGTGACAGTGCCGCCATGCACGAGCGCAACGCGAAGGGCAATCGTCGCACCGCGTAGGCGATCACGAAAATCAGCCAGCTGGCAGTGAGCGGGCCGATAAAGGGAAAGTCCACACCACGGAAGGTGCGCAGGTAACCGATGCCCAGCACGAGACCCGGCATCGCCAGCGCGACGGTCACCATGTGATCGAGCAACTGGCGTCCCGGCAATTGCGTGCGCAGTACCAGGTAGGCAATGGCGGTACCCAGCACCACGTCCAGCAACGCGGCAAGCCCGCAATACAGAAACGTGTTGTAGATCATCCGCGTGGAGTCCTCGAACACGGTGGTGTAGTGCACCAGCGTGAACTGCTCGGGCAACACGGTGAAGCTCCACACCTTCGACAGCGACAGCAGCAGGATGCCAAGGTGTGGCGAAAGGACCAGCAGCATCACCGCGCCGATCCAGCCGTAGGCGAGCACGCTCTGCCATGGCGTGAGTTTGCGCAGCGGCGCGGCCACGCCACCTCGACTCTGGATGGCGAAGTCGCGGCGTTTGACGATCCACCACGAGCCACCCATGGCCCCGATCGAGAACACGACGAGGATCACGCAGATCACGTAGCCGATCGGGTCTTCGAGACCGATCGAGGTCACGCGCAGGTAGGCCTGCGGCGCCAGCATGTTGGTGACATTCAGCACCAGCGGCGTGCCGAGGTCATCGAACACCTTGATGAACACGAGCGAGGCGCCCGCAATGTAGCCGGGCAACGCCAGCGGGAACACGATCTTGCGGAACAGCCGGAAACCGGAAGCGCCCAGGTTCTGGCCGGCCTCTTCCATCGAGGAATCGATGACGGCCAACGATGCTGCAAGGTTCAGCAATACGAAGGGAAAGTAGTGCAGCGTCTCGACGAAGATGACGCCATTCAGCCCCTGCATCAGCGGCAGCGTGAAGCCGAACAGCTCGTTCAGGATGAGGTTGAGGGAGCCTGAGCGGCCGAACAAAAGCTGCATCGCCGCAGCCCCCACGAACGCCGGCATGATCAGCGGCAGCACGCCCAGCGTCTGGATGATCACGGCGCCGCGAAACTGGAACCGAACCGTCAGGTAGGCAAGCGGCACGGCCAGCAGCGACGCGAACAGCACCGTCATCCCCGCCACATACAGGCTGTTGGCGAAGGACTCGCGCATCAGCGATATTTCCGCGAATGCGGCAAAGTGCGCCAGCGTGAAGCCGCCTTCGGCGTTGCTGAACGCGGTGTACACCACGGTGGCCACCGGGACCACCAGGAACGCCAGCAGGAACGCCGCGATCAGCAGCGCGATCGCGACGATTCCCGGGCTCGTGCGCGTCACTTCGCGCTATTGGCGAGTTCCACCGCGCGCGCGTAGTTGCCCTTGGCCTTCGCAGCCCATTCTTCCTCTACTTTCGCCTTCTGCTTCGAGGCCGCCTCGTCCTTCTTGTCGGCCTTGAACAGCGCCAGCAGTGTCTTGTCGGCGATCTGTTTGTCGTCCACCACGGGGGAGAACGCGAGCTTCCTGGCCTCGTCGAGTTGCGGACTGGCCTTGCCGCCCAGGCGCTTCTCGGCTTCCCATATGGCCTTTGTCGCTTGCGCGAGCTCCTTATGCCGGAATGTGACCATCTGGTCGAACAGCGATACGACGACGTAGTAGCGCGACTCGGACAGATCGGTGTCGAAGTTGACCTTGGCCTGGATCGATCCGGTGAAGGGATTCGGGTAACCCGCCGGTGCCTTCGCATAGATGGTCGGCATCACCGGCAGGCGGCTGATGTCTTTCTGCAGCAGCAGCATCTGGCCTTCCTCGGACAGTGCGAACTGGATGAAGCGCTTGCCGGCATCGGGCGACTTGGCACCGGCGACCAGCGCGATGTTGGCCGGCACGATCGCCGTCACCGACGGATAAACAAACTCCACCGGCATGCCGGAGTTCTTCGCCGCCAAACCGAAAAAGTCGATCACGAGGCCGACGCCGTACTGCCCGTTGGACACGCCATCGGGCACCCCGAACGAGCGCTCGGTGATCGCCGCGCTGTTGCCGGAGATGGCGAGCAGCTGCGCCCAGCCCTTGTTCCAGCCTTCACCCTGCAGGATCGTTTCCACCGTCAGATGGGTGGTGCCCGAACGCGAGGGACTGGAGATCGCGACGTGGCTGAAGTACGCCGGCTTGGCCAGGTCGGCCCATTCCTTCGGCGCCGGCAACTTGTTGGCGGCGAGGTAACGCGTGTTCCACATGATCCCGTAACCCGCCAGCGCCTGCCCCTTGTAGTACCCCTGCGGATCGTTGATCGGATACGAACCCACCTTGTCGGGGATCGAAGGATTGCCGCCGTCGACCTTCTGCAGCAGGTTGCCGCTGGTCAGCACTTCGAACGCGTCGGGTGCGGAGGCCCAGAACACTTCGGGACGACTGCCCGCGGGCTGCTCGCGCACATAGGCGATGCCGGCGGCGGTGTTCTTGTTCAGGATTTCGAGCTTGTCGCCGGGAAACTTCGCTTCAAAGGCTTTCTTGTAGGCGGCGGTGAGTTCCTTGGGGAACGACGTGACGACCGTGATCGTGTCGGCCAGGGCCAGGGCCGGCAGCAGCAGCGCGGCGGTGAGGACTATGCGTGACGGGGACATGCGGCCTCCTTCAGGGGTGTTCGAATGGACACCTTGTTTGCGGGAGCCCGAGTATTGAGGGTTCGGTGCGCCGGGTCAATGTGCGGGACGAGTGAGTTCCGCCGGTCTACCGCCCCCCGTATCATCGCAGCCATGGAGGTCCGATGAGGAAGCGGGTCGTCGCGGTGCTGGGTCAGCGGCGGGTGCTGCTGCTCGATTCCATCACGTGGATCGAGGCCGCGGACGCCGGCCAGATCGTGATCAGCGGTTCGCACGGCGGGCGCAGCTCCGCGGAGTACGCGATCCTGTTCCCATTGGCGCTGTGCTGCCTGAACGATGCCGGCGTGGGCAAGGATTGCGCGGGCATCGTCGCGCTGGACATGCTCGAGACGCGCGGCACGCCGGGACTTGCGGTCAGCCACGACTCGGCACGGATCGGTGACGCGCAGGATGCGTGGGACCACGGCATCGTGTCGCATGTGAATGCGGGCGCGGCGGCGCTGGGGATCGCGGTGGGACAAATATTGCGCGACGGGATCACGCGCGTGTTCGCGCCCTAGCGTCAGCCGCGACTACAACTTGTGCGACCGGTCGCCCTGCGCGAAACCCGTCCACACGATATCCGCGCTGCGCGCCAGCGCCAGCACCTTGAAGGATTCACCCATTGCGGTGGGCGACAGCAGCTTCTGCACGGCGGATGCCTCGCGCAGATACGCTGGCGTCGTTGGCGCACCGGTCGCCTGCAACGCATCGAGGATGCCCACGTTGACGAGGAAGGAGGCCTGCGCCGCGTAACCCGCCAGCGTCATCTCGGCATCGCAGCCCGCCACGGCGATGGCGGTGAAATCGACATGCGCCGTCAGATCGGTGAGGCCGGGCCAGATGAATGGATCGTCCAGCGCTCGATGGCGATAATGCGCGCGCAGCGTGCCGCCATCGCGGTGCGGCGCGTAATAGTCGTGCTGCGCATGGCCGTAGTCGACGATCAGCATGGCGCCGCCGGTCAGGCGCTGCGCCAGATCGCGTATCAGCGCCTCGGCCTTCAGGTTGACCTCG
>Ga0163150_10004729_pt1 | contig 18002 bp, 15 predicted proteins | sample OliLakLV19P2IB_FD_148628 | JGI IMG/M metagenome (GOLD analysis project Ga0163150, IMG submission 148628) | Freshwater microbial mat bacterial communities from Lake Vanda, McMurdo Dry Valleys, Antarctica - Oligotrophic Lake LV.19.P2.IB | ecosystem: Environmental > Aquatic > Freshwater > Lake >...
ATTCACCACCGGTGCCCTGCTGCGCCAGCACGATATTTCTTCCAGGAACAGCCGCCGGCATCGAGGTGATCAAATGGAAGATATCAATTTTCTTGAACGGCACATGCGCGGACAACCATGACGTTGTGCCAACGTAGCAGTGCCCCTCGTAGTCCCGGGTCGCGCCAGAGCCGACCGTCGCGGAATGGTTGTCTCCCGTGCCGATGATCACCTGAACGCCGGTGTGCAACCCAAGTTCCTCAGCCGCGCCCGGAGTAATTGTCCCCAAAACCGTTAATGGCGGCGTCAGTTCCGCGAACTTTTCGCGGTCCAATCCGGCCAGCCGCAGCAACCCTTCGTCATATTTCAATTTGCCAATGTCTCTCGTGTCCGCGAGCCACAACGAAAACACGCCGCTATAACACGCCGCAAACTTTCCCGTCAGCCGTAGATTGATGTAATCCATCGGCTCAAGAAATTTATACGTGGCCTTGTAAACATCGGGGCGTTCGTTCTTGATAAACAGGACATGCGCGAGGGAATCGAACCCGGTGTCAGTGGGGCATCCACCGGTGAGTCGCAGCCATCGAATCAAGCGCGTCACTTCGCAACCCGCGATTTTCACGAGACCGTCTTTCAACGCCCTGCAATACCGCGCGCCGCGCGTGTCCATCCAACAAATGGCATTCATCAGAGGTTCGCCGTTTTTATCGACCGGGACGGTCAACGACCATTGCGTGGTCACGCTCGCGGCGATGATATTTTCGCGTGGAATGCTGGTGCGTGCGAGAATCCGGCGCGTCGCGCGCACAATCGAATCCCACCAGTCGCGCGCATCCTGTTCCGCGCCGCCATCTTCGAGGAAAGTAATGGAAAGGTCTTCGGTTTCGTGGGCAAAAATTTCGCCGCGCGTTGACACGAGCGCAACCTTGGGCCCGCCCGTGCCGAGATCAATGGCAAGTACGTATCGCGTGTCCGGCATCGCACCCCCCGGGGACTGTCACCGCCGCGGTGGCTGTCACCGCTTTGCCACACCACCGCCAGTCAACACCAAAACCGGGACAGCCACCGCGGCGGTGACAGTCCCGTTCGCTACCGCATCTCCTGCCCGCCAGTGACGTTTATCGCTTGTCCGGTCATGTACGACGAGTCGTCGGATGCAAGAAACATCACCACATTCGTCACGTCGTGATACGTGCATGGCCGTTTCATCGGCACCTGGTCCACGTATTTTTTCCGCACTTCGTTTTCGCTGATGCCCTGGTTCGCGGCATACTGTTTGAAAAGGCTGTCTTTCCACAGCGGCGAATCGAGCAGATTTCCGGGACAAATCGAGTTCACGCGCACGCCGTGTTCCGCGAATTCCAATGCCAGACTTTGCGTGACGCCGATGCCGCCAAACTTCGACGCGGCGTATGCGCAGTTCTTGAAGCTGCCCTTCTTGCCGGATTTGGAATTGATCTGAATGATGGACCCGCTACCGCCCTGCACCATCACGCGCGCGGCCTCGCGAGCACAGATGAAATAGCCAGTAAGGTTCACGTCAATTACACGCCGCCAATGCTCGACCTCGAACGTGATTGAATCACCGGATTTCAAAATGCCCGCGTTCGATACAAACACTTCAAGTCCTCCGAGCCGCGCCGCCGCATCGTCCATCGCATTGCGCGCGGCCGCTGCGTCGCATACATCCACCTGGGCGCCGATTACCGTTCGCCCCGTGTCATTTGCAATACGCGCCGCGGCTTCGTTCGACTTGTCCGCGTTGATGTCCCAAATTGCGACGGAACACCCTTCACTTGCGAGACGATGGACTATCGCTTCGCCCAAACCCTGCGCGCCGCCAGTAACAATTGCGCGTTTGCCCTCAAGACGCGCCATTGACATATTTCTCCAGCAACGCCTGCTCGGCTTCTTTCGTCCACGCCGCGTGCGGGCCGAGCTTGCCTTTGAGTTCCGGGATTCGCTCTTCCACTTCCTCGACCGGCATCAAAGGAAGGTTTGGAATCTGCGGGTAAATGACGGTCTTGCCGGGGTAGCGCGCGGTGTTCACTCCTTCGAGCCCCTCGCGCGCCGCGCCAAGCCCGCCAATGGCCGCGATGCTGAGGTTGGTGTTCAACTCGCTTCGCTCGACCATCTCAAGCACTTTGCGCAAATCGCTGATGCGCGAGCCGCTCGACCCAATAATCTTGATGCCCCGACACAGATCGCGCAGTGCGATGTCCGCCATCGAACCAATGCCCACGCCTGCAAATACATTGACCACCGCGTTGTCCGCCGCGAATCCCATCGCCTGGGGAACTAGCTTGGCTACCGGCGCCATTACGACCACATCATCGTATCCGCCCTTGGCGAGTCCGGCGATGCGCGCGTTCATAGCTTCGGCGGAATCGAACTCGCTGGCCGCAAGCGTCACAAGTTTGACGCCACGATGTTTTGCAATATCGCCGAACCGGCGTTGGATATGATCCAGTCGCCCGCGATCAAGGTCTGTCACGACGACCAACTCGGGGCCGTTCGCAATCTCGATAGCGCGCTGCACATGCATCTGCCCCATCGGCCCCCCGGCTCCCATGAACAACGCAGAACCGCCAGGCTGCAAATCGTGGCGCGCGTTGGATTGCTTCACTGAGCCGAGATCGGTTCCGCCGCCGTAGTAGCGCACGTCTTCATAATGTATACGGCCAATGTCCAAAGACACCGCATCATCCGTCGAAGGTATCCCCAACAGGAACATGATTCCTTTTTTTCGCAGACGCGACGCGAGTGCATTCACAATTTCCTGCGAGGGCATCGGGATAATTATATCGTCGAACTCGCCCGCCGGCAGGTTTTGCAGACTCCGTGAAACAACATGCGCCTTTGGAAACTCGGCGCGCCATTGGTCGGCTTCGATGTCAGTCACAATCAACACCGCGCCGTCGCCGGGTTCCAGCCGCTCGATCAGGTTGTACGACATCTCGACGCAGGCCCACGGCTCCGACAACGCGGCCTGGCTGTAGCCCGTGTCGGGGCGCACGGGAAGAAGATAGCAGCCTTCGTCACCATCGAGCGCACGTTCGTCAAGATAGCAGTATTGTCCCAATCCACCAGGGATCAAGTAACCGAACGCGTATCCAATGCCCTTGTAATAAATATCCGCCTGAACAATGAATCGTTCGCCGGGCTTGAATTTATTCTCCCAATTCTTCCCGACCTTCACCACCGTCGCCGCGCATTCGTGGCCAAGCACAGTCGGTTCGGTCGCGAGATCGCGTCCTCGCAGGCGCGCATGTTTGCTGCCCTGGCTGATGATTTTGATGTCGGACTGGCATAACCCCAACGCATCGACGCGCAGCATCACTTCATTGTCTGCCGGTTCGCGTAATGGCAGCGTAACGGGCTTGCCGTCTTTGCCGACGTTTTCGAATCCCGATCCGAAAATCTGCCACGCCTGGTATTCGCGAGGCAGTGGTTCCTCTGCCGCACGATATTCTTTCAATGAAGACACAGTATTTCCTCCACTATGACCTGCGGCCGGCAATGTTTTGCAAACGGTAGTGTTCGTCAGGACGGGTAAAGATTCGCGCTACATCCTCCGGGGACATCCAGCGCGGCCCGCCAACGGCATAGGCGCCGACGATAATTTGTGATGCCTTCTCAGCCATGTCGGTGCAGCTTGTCACCGCTTTGGGCGTCGAGCCCATTGTGATCAACCCGTGGTTCTGCATCATGATCGCGGAAGGCAGAACGCCCTCGCGCTCGACAAATTCCTCGAATCGCCGCTTCACCTCGCGCGCCAAGACCAAACCCGGATCGACGTACGGCACAAACACGGATTTATGTTTCATCGAAACGACATGGTCCGGAAAAATCCGGCCATTGGCCGCTTCTTCCGCGTGCATGGAACACAGAATTGCATTGGTGTAGATCGGATGGGTGTGCCCAACAAAACTGTATTCAGGAATGCCAAGCAAAATGGCGTGAAGCATCGCCTCGACGGACGGACGCCGCGTTTCACCTTCGGTAAGGAGCGCCTCTTTGAACACCCTAGTAACATCTTCGTCGCCCGCGGACTCGTCATCAATGATCGACAACACCTTGGATATCGAGAGCCGGACGAAGCCATCCGCGCCAATCGTCGCCAATGTTGTGCCCGACGCCTTCACATAGAACGAATCGGTATCGATCCGGGCGGAAGTATTGCCCTCCCCCAGCATTGCGTACCCCTTCGAGGGATCGCCCAAATACCGGGACATTTCAACCAACTGCTTTACAAGATCGGACATAACGCAACCTGTTTAGTAATTAGGCACACAACCGGAAAGGAATAGTGTAGCATGCGCGGGGGCGAGGATTCATCCGTATTTGACGGCTACCATGCACAAGGTTTCGATGCGCGGAAGCGGGATTTCCACGCGGCCATCGCGTCCGCTAACTTCGATCACCTCACCTTTGGGCAATAACTCGACTCCCGACAACGCGCGCCCATTAAGGTCCAAACGAACACGCACACCATCGACAGGAATGTTTGGTAGGTCCCGCTGAAAATTCACCGCGCCGATTACGAATCTATTTCGTTCAGGCTGGTGAAAGGTTGTAATCTCAACACATGCGGGGCCATCCGCTTCAATTGAAAATTTCTGCCCCAACCTGCGCAGGAGCCTGATGAATGTCGCTTCGCAGTACTCATACGCCTCAATAGCGTCGGCGGCATAAATCGCTGTGCCCTTATCCGATTTGTGAAATACCACGCACGGGTTTTCTGTCGGAACACCCGGCGGATTGCTGTGTATCGATGCAAACTGTTCCGCATCGTCCGGGTTCGAGTACGGCAAGACAACTGTCGCAAGCACCTCCGCATTCTCATGCGCGCGAATCGTGCGCTGCGTCGCGCCGACCATCAATGGGGATGCCGCCGTGTACGGCCCAAAAATGTCCTTGACCACCGGCGCCATATACGTCACGCGTTCCGCCGTGACACCCGTCATCGAAACGCCCAGCACGTCTGACAATAAAAAGTCTGTGTAGCGCGTGCCGTCTTTTCCCGCAAGCGAGGTCTCGCGACTGGCATACAACGCGCCGCCGTTGTTCACCCATGCGCGAATCGCCGCGACTTCTTCTTCGTCCATCATTAGAACGTTCGGCAGAACCAGGACTTTGTGCCGATCAAGACGCGCAAGGTCTTTCTTGGTAATCACGCCATACGGTATATGGTTCGCGCGCAGCGCCCGGCACGCGCCCAACAGTGCGTCAATATGCGGCATGCCCTCGGCGCTGTAGTCCTCTACGTCCTTGCCGTTCTGCGCGGGATCGAATTTCGATTCCGTGCTCAAGTACACCGCCACGTCCTGCACCAGTTCCCCACCCAGATGCGCTTCGTAGGGATTTGTTTTCTCGAACACCCTATCCATCGCCTCGTACGGCGCGGCGTGAATTGTGCCCGCGGGGTCGATGGCGTCAATAAACACAAACGCCCCGCCATCGGCGATGCAAGCAGACGCTTTGGCCTCGAGCAGGGACTCGGGCTTGAGCGCAGTATGGTTTTGCAAAGTCAGCATTACGCTGGTCTCAAATGCATAGGGTTGGTTGGGACTGAGATTGTAAAAGAGTTTGCGGATCAATGAACCCTGCACCGCATCGCCGTAGAAGTCGCCCTGTAAGAAATCATTCTGCGCGGCGAGGGGTTCAGTCACGCCCAACCGGAAATTGGCCGTAAAGGTTGAAGCCTGATGTTCGACCGTTGCTTCGGGCTTGAGTTTTTTTACCGTCTGCGTCATGTGCGACGCAAATTCGACCAGCCACGCCTCGCGTTTGCGTTGAAACTTCACCCAGTTCGGGTCGTCCCAGTTTACAATGCGCGGAGGTTCTCCGCCCGCTTCGTCCGCGAACCGTTTCTTGCAGTGCGAGCAATAGCACACCCGCGGCCAGAACGTCATGTCGAACCGGATACCATCGAACTCGAATTGTTCGAACACTTCTGTCGCGAGCGACGCTATGTAATCGCGATACGGCGAGTTTGGACAACAGATGCCGTAACGGCTACCCTCCGAAGCGCCCGCGCCGTCCGCGCGAAGAATTTTCCAGTCATCGTGATTGCGATACGCCCACGTGTCATGAATCAGGCTCATGTACAGGACGACGGCGATGCCGTTCTTGCGCAACCCTGCAACGGTGCGATCGAGGTGGTCCTTGCCCTGATATGCCGCGTGCGTCTTCCCCACCTTCGTTGGAAAATAACAAAGCCCGACGTGCGAATGCGCATATACTACCGCCGATTTCACATTCGCTGTGCGCAACCGTTCGACATACGCCGCTGATTCAAACTTCGACAAAAACTCCGGGTTCCAATCCGCGATGTGCATGTCAATGACATTGCGGCGATACGCGGTCCTGTACCACGGCACTGATGAAGCCACGACGCCCTCCGCCGCGCCAGCGGGCAACGTAAACGCCCCTCCAGCAACCAACGCGGAGGACTTCAGAAATGTTCGACGGTTCATACTAGCCATAGTTAATACTAGCCATAGAGTTTTCCCGACTCGTGATCGGTTCTTGTCGTGCTCTTGCTCGTCATCGTACTCGTTAATAGATTACTCAAAATTTCTTTTGCGCGTATTGCGTTTTTTTGTGCGGCTATGGCTTCTTAATTATCTCTCTTAAACACATCATCCGCGCCAAGCACCGCCTGCCCGCGAATCCGCCGGAAAAAATTTGTCAGCAACGCGCCGCACTCGTCCGCGCACAACCCCGGCTTGACCACCGGCTGGTGATTGAACCGTTTGTCTTCCAGCAAATTCATCAACGTGCCGCACGCCCCCGCCTTCGGATCATACGCCCCGAAATATACTTCCGCGATCCTCGACAGAATAATCGCGCCCGCGCACATCGGACACGGCTCCAGCGTCACAAAAAGTTTTGTATTCTCCAGCCGCCAACTGCCGAGGTGGTTTGCCGCCTGCGTGATCGCGAGCACTTCCGCGTGCGCAGTCGGGTCCTGCAAGCGCTCCCGCTGGTTGTGCGCTTTGCCAATGATTTCGCCGTTGTGAATGATCACGCAGCCGATAGGGACCTCACCCTCCTCCTCCGCCCGCATCGCCTCGCGGATCGCGTACTGCATGTATCGTGAATTGTCGTCAAGCATGCCCGCGATTGTGGGTTCAGTAAGACGGGTTGTCAAATTCCGCCAAGGGACCCAATCGTTTCCCCCTCGTGCTCGTGCTCGTGCTCGTGCTCGTGCTCGTGCTCGTGCTCGTAATCGTAATCGTAATCGAATTACCGCGCTACCCTCAGAACAATATCGTTGCCATACAAGTTGTCCGATGCCTGACTGTTGTCCGATGCCTGACTGTTGTCCGATGCCTGACTGCCCTTCTCGTCCAATTCATTCACGCCGACGCTATAGACTACATACCCGACTTCGGACTGCACATATCGAATCTGCTTGTCGTCGAACGGATCAAGGGGCACCGATTCAAGGTAACTTGGCGCCAACGCATCAAGCGTCTTGGGTAGATTGCCGTTAGCCACGCGATAGCGTTCGATTGCAACCACTGCGATAAGCACGCGCAGTTGCGCCGTTTCAACATCAAAAACCTCTGCGACTGATTCCCAAGCAGGGAATAGAATCAGAGATAGCGGATTTAGTGACAACCGCATTTCTGAAGAGCCCGGAACGGAGAATTCGCTCTCTAACTGTACTATCTGCTCTCTGCGTTCAACGCCGGACAGGCGGCTTGCATCAACGGCCAAAGTGCAAAGCCTTGCGCTGGGACCTCTAAAGTTCGATAGCAGCACGCCCTTTATCCCGCCTTCTTGATAGGAAACAGGAATATTCATCAAGTAGCAACGTTCTCCCACCATCGCCCTGTACATGGCGTCAGAGTTTTCCATCGAACAAAGCTGATCATTAAGCGCGCTCAATTGCTTTTCCGCCAATGGCCCGCCCTGAATTAAATCGTCAATGCCGCCATGAACCACCTGACGGCAACCAATTCGCGTGAACTGCGAAAGCATGAAGGGTTCGTTCCTGAGGGTTTCCGTCAACTTCATAAAATTAATGGCCGAATCAGTCGCGCCAACCAAATCCTCTGTATGGACCCGGAAATAGACGTCTAGATGCTGAAGTCGGCTCAGCTTGCGGAGACCTGAAAGATGAGCCATAGGGCCACCGAAAGTGGTGGTCGCGGAGATAGGGTATCGACTTTCCGGAAACGCCGATGCCTGCTCGATAAGGTCGAGACTTTTCTTGTTCGCCGTGAGGAATTCTGACATGGCCGATTTTACGTCGTCCGGTATGGGACCCTTTTTACCCAACCACTCATAGATCGGGGGATGGACAGGTGGTTCTTGTACATAACCGATGGCGCGCAGTACGAGCAGCGCGGCATTGCGTTCTTCCGGCACCGACGGATACCACGCGTCGAGTTCCGCCAGGGTGACAGGCTCGCCTTTAGCGCGAATCACCTCCTCAATTTCGCTACCTCTAAAGGTGAACCATATGAAGGCACCGAGCAGCAGAAAGCAAGCGACGACGATAACCCTGAAGATCAGGCGCCCCCATCCCGATCGGTGCTGCTCGGACATACGCCACTCCGTTTGCGGTTGCCGGATTTAATTCAAACAGCGGAAAACGATATCCCCATCCGGCGGTGTGCTGCCCTCAACCGGCGGCCGCCCCTGATCGTCGTTCATATCACGACCAATGCTGTAGACCGCTGCGTTCACGCCATCGCGTTTATAGAGCAGAGGCCGCTCGGTAAAAGGATCTTCGGGCACCGCGGTTATGTAGGTTGGGACAAGTTCTGTCAATGAATCCGGATACTTCTTGTGCGCGAGGTGGCGGTATCCGCGTCGTGTGCCTGGTGGACAGCCGCTATGGGACTTAGACTCGCGGCAGTTAAATCATCAAAGCTGTCACTTCTGGGTTCCGGCCCTGCATCGGCCAATATGGACAGTTCCTCTCGACGCTCGCGCGAAGGGAGCTTCGATGCAGAGAACAACATTTGATAATGCTTTATGACTGCGTCAACACCGCGTTTTGAATACATCTCCGGCGGTAACTGAACATTGGGCCCATCATCCCTTTCTGCGTTGGCTGGGTCGCTCAGCCACGAAACCGATAAGCACCGTTCGCCAACGTATGCGCGGTAAAGCAATTCTGGGTCCTCCCATTCTCCGGCCAACTTCTGGAGTTCCGCCAACTGCGCCTCCGTAAAATCCACGCGGTCAGCGCTGTACTCGATTGACTCCGCCGCTATCAAATGACATGTAATACGGACCAATTGCGAAATCAAGAGCGGTTCATAACGCAGCGCGTTACTGGTTACTAAAACGTCTCGCAACCGAGAATGGGCCGCGGCCGCATCCCCGGAATTGGCCTTGGCGACGGCACTCAGGCATTGCAATCGAACCAAGGTCCTGCAAGAAGCGAGATGAGCCAAATCCGTGTCCATACCCTTTGTCAGATCAATAGGAAATCTGCTTTTGTCCAGCTTGGCAGCGCGCGCGATTGTCCCAAGCGCAATATCGTTACTCACAAGGTATTGACCAATCGCGGCCCGCATATCATTGGTTAATGGCATGCCCGGAGGCGGAAGTTTCGCATCGCCTGCCAATGGGAGACCCGGCTTCGACGCGGCATCCGGATCGCGATGTGAGTCGCCAGCGCGAATCAGCAATAGCGCGGCATTCTCCGCTTCAGGAACCGCGGAGTACCAGGAACTCAGTTCTTCCAAACTGACTGGCAGATCATCCTCTCCCGCAACATCAGAGCTCGAAGGCGACGTATAGTCGCATGCGGCAACCAATAGTCCGCATAAGAATATAGTCGTCCTGGCGGTACGCAATACAGGTCGATACGACAATATATGTTCCTCCAATATGGCTTCGCCCTGAACGCCGGGAATTCAATCCATCGTAACCGAAACGATGCGTCCACCGCCCCTGTTGCCATGCGATCCACTTCTCAGTCATGCTTCCGGTGACGATGGAGATGGAACAGATGACCGACGCTTCAAGCAAAACCCGCACGTGGGCAGTGATTCGTTACATGCTATTGGTAGCGTGTGCCTTTGCAGCAGGCTGTCTTTCGCGTCCATATTTTGGTGGCCTGCTCGATCGCAATCCCGTGCCCATTGGCTCCCCCACTTCCCGGCCAGAGGGCGAGGGTTGGCTCGACCTTCTGTCCACTGACAACGCGCCCGACTGGAAAAATGTCGGCGACGACCATGACATTTTCGTGATCGAAGACGGCATGCTCCACGTCTACGGCCGCACAGTCTACCCGTTGCGATACGTCACCTACACCGGCCAGACCTTTTCCGATTTCGATCTACATCTGGAATACAAGGTCGCGCGCGGCGCGAACAGCGGCGTGTTCCTCCGAACCGATCCCAACGACGCGGTCAACCGCGGCTTCGAAGTGCAGGTGCTCGATGATTATGGAAAGCCCCCTACGAAAAACGGCGCGGGCGCGATCTACGACGTTGTCACGCCGATGTACAACCTCTCCCGGCCCGCAGGGGAATGGAATTCGTTTGATATTTCTGTCGTGGGGAAAAATGTGTCGGTGAATATGAACGGGTGGAAGGTGATCGACACGGATTTCAGTAAATTGACGACGCCGGTGGGAAAATTTCCGATTGCGTATAACGATCTACCATTGGAAGGAAATATTGCGTTGCAGGATCATGGCGGTGAGGTTTGGTATCGGAATGTTGTGATCAGGCCCAGGTAAGTTCGAGCTAGGATTACGATGACGATGACGAGCACGAAGTAAATTGGATAGTTGGAGACCTTCAGTCGGGGTCGTGGCGCGGTCGGGAGACCGGCCACAACGCAGTAACCGGCCACAGCGGAGTCCTCGCAATCCTAATCGGACTTTTTCGTCGTGTTCGTACTCGTGCTCGTCATCGTAATCGTGGCTTGAATTCTTTTTATTGAAACTTCGTCGACACATCAGTAAAGCGAAGCAGTGCGAACGAATGATTAGCGAGTGACGATTACGTTGACGAGCAGGAGCACGAGCACGAAATTAATCGAATAAGTTGGAGACCTTCGGTCTGCTGCAGTGGCGCGGTCGGGAGACCGGCCACAACGATGTATTCGTAATCATCTTCTCTTGCTACTCCGTCGTCCGCTCAACATGACCGTCCGCGTACAGCACATTGCGCATCCCCCGCAGATGTATATGGTCGTTGTCACGGCACACCGCCACCGTTGCGCCGCTTTCCTCTGTCGCGCCCGGAATATATTCATAACTGGTCCACGCATTGATGCTCGCCGAATCGCCAATCTCCGTAATGTCAGATGGACACACAAACACGCTGAGTTCGCTCATATATTCGGGATATAGCGCCTGCAAGTTCGCGGGAAACGCGCCCCCATGTTCCCCTGCATACATCGCGTTGCAAATGCCGATTTGCTTCAAATTGTTCTGGCAACTCGAGGCCCGCGCCGCTTCACGCGCACGCGCTAGCGCCGGCAACATGATCGCGGGCAAAATAAAAATAGTGAACGCGATACCCAGATAACCAATTGTGAACCCCGCAATAGCCAATCCCGAGCCGCGCAATTGACCGTTCGATGCCCGAATTTTCGAGTGCGCAACATGCCCAAGAATAATCGCCGGTACGGAAGCCAGCAATAAAAATGGACAAAACAGAAGCGCGAGCACAAAACTCGCGATCGCCATACCGCTGATTCGTGAAGGTTGCGAAGACATATAAGGCACCTCCGTTTTTTTGCACCAAGAGAACTTTATCACACACGGGAGGGCACGCGTCCTCGTGCGCTCATGATGTAGTAGTCATTTCCAACCCAAAGCGCGCGTATGAGTGGACGTTGTGGACAACGTGGACGCGTGTCGGCACGGTCTTTTTCAACCAAGGCGCGCGGGGACGCGCGCCCTCCCTATCGATTCCGAAGTTTTCGCTCAGCCTTCAAATCTGTCCACAACAGCGCCGCCGTAATCACAGATTGCACCATTATGAACACGGCACATTTGAAAACCGGCCCGTCGTACCAAACTCCCATCGCGCGAGACTGAAGAACCCGCAAGAATCCCGTAATCGGACTAATGCTCGCGACAAAGTTCCCCATCACATCGCGGGAGTTCTCTTGCGACCATCCCGCGGCCAATACCGGCAATCCCATGTAGGCGATGGACACAACATACGCGAGCGCAACCGCGGATACCGCACTGATCGGGAGTCGCGCGATCACGCGGCCCACCGCCAGCAACACCACCACCGTCGCGACAACGGCGAAATACCCTGCCAACGCGCCGACATATCCGCCGGGGATACGCGGCACCGCCATCAACACGGGCGATGCGCCAACGAGACAGCATGTGATGACGATCACCGGGAGCGCCGCCGCCGCGCTGGCCCTACCCCAAAACCGCTCCCGCCTCGTGAGCAGGCTCATCTCAAGCGATTCTTCCGCTTCCGTGTTGCGCTCGCTGATCCACGTAGGCGTGCTCAACCCGGGAATCAGTATCCCGCCGAGAAAAATACATCCCATGAAATAATATGTCAGTTCGTCAAGACCATAGGGGCCCGATTTTGACTTCGCCAGAACCCACATACGCACAAAAGCAACGACAAATGCTGATGCGGTAAACAAGACGGCGAACAAGCTACTGGTCACGTCAACTTGTGCCCGTTGCATCGCGTCGTGGAATTCGCGCACAAACACCGGATTCTTCCCATCAGGATATGTGTGCGCGCGGCGATACTTCGCACGCAGTTCGGAAGGCGCGAACCAAGACTGTACCGATTTATTTTTGGCAGTCTTGAACTCAAAATCCCCCAGCCGCTTCCAGGCAATGAACAGGATCACGGCCGAAAACACAACTTGTGATGCAATGCAAATCAACGACGACCCCAACCCAGTGCGCATTCCAATCGCCCATATCGGTGAGCTGTGCAACGCGGTTGTTCTGAGGGCATCTGCCACACCTTGCAACTGCGTATATTCGTCAACAAGGAGCGCGATGAGGCGCAGCGGCAGAGTTAATACGCCAAGTTGCAGCAACATCGTGTAAATGAAGGCTGAACCGACGGCGTCTGAGGTCTTCTGGCGTTGCGTGGACGCCAGTACACCTATCGAAGCCGCGGTCACCGTGGACGAAAGTATGATCCCAAGCCTGATCGGCAGATAGTGCCACGGCAACCCGCCCATCCAATGCGTCGTATACAAAAACGGGAGCGCGGCGACAAGTCCTATCGCAAACATTCCGGTGATATTGAGCAGCGTGCCGAGCAGAATCGAAAGCGGCGTCAACAGGGTGAGCCGCATCAACTCATACGTGTCGTTGTCGCGCTCAGCGCGAATGGCCATCGCCGCGTAGCCAGGGACAATCACAAACGATGCCGCCAGAAGCACGGCCAACAACGTTGTCGTCAGACCACCTCGCTCGGCGGCGACCTCCAGTACTGGGATAGGTGCATCAGGCCAATACGACCAGATGACCCACCCGCAGATGCACAGCAACGCCGCAACCGCGAGAAACACCCGCACGCGGCGCACGTGCCGCAAAAGCTCCCGCCGCAACAGCGCGGACATCGGTAGTAACGCGGACATCATGGCCGTTGCCACCGTTTTTCTATTCCTCGATTCGAGTTACTTCGCGTCCCGCGCCAACCAGAATTTCATTGTCTTCGACACCAGCTCCGGCGCGTCGTGATGTACCCAATGGTTGGCATTCGGCACGGTTACCAGCGTAAGGTCTGCGTCGAGCCAATCCCACGTATCGTTCAATGCCTTCGCGCCGAGCGCGGTGTCTTTCAACCCGTGAAACACGAGCACCGGAACAGCGATGCGAATCACCGGCCCCGAATCTTCCTGATACGGTTCGCGCGGATAGTTGACCTTGTAGTAAGCGAGCATCGCCGTGAAGTCGGACTGTTTGAACGCCTCTACGTATCGCGCCGTCACCGCTGGATCTCCCTTGGCGACGAATCCCGCCAGGCCTTCCGCGCTCAATCCCTTTTCCGCGCCTTCCTTTTGAAACCCGCGGGCGTACGCGCTGTTCTTCTGCTGCTCCGGGTTGTTGGCCATCTCGCGCATGAACCCGCGAGGGTGCGGCAGATTGCAAATCACCAAGCGCTCGACCATCTGCGGCATGTGCATTGCGAATTGCCACGCAATCGCCCCGCCCCAATCGTGGCCGACGACTGTCGCCTTTTCCGCGCCGTTGGCCTTGATCACCGCGGCCACGTCGCCGAGGATATGCGGCATCGCGTAATTCTCATTGCCCGCAGGCTTATCGCTGAGGTTGTATCCGCGAAGGTCCATTGCGACGCGCGTAAACTGGTCGGAAAGCGCGGCCATTTGGCTCCGCCACGAATACCAGAAGTCGGGGAATCCGTGGATCATAATTACGAGCGGGCCTTCACCCAGCGACGCGTAATGAACTTTCACTCCCTGGTTTTCCGCGTACCCGTGTTTGACACGATCAAAAATGTCGTCCTCTCCATTTGCCGCACCAGCCAGACAAAGGGCCGCACAAATCACCGCTGCCTGCATTCGCATATTTTACCCCTCGAATCTTAGTTGTATCCCGCGTTCGCGCAATCATATCCGCTTTTGTCAAATCAACTCACTTTCCCGCGCGCGCCGGAACACCGGCAATTTCAGGCGATACCGTAGGGTATTTGTTGAACCGTCCCGGCATGGACGGCTAGAATTGGCCCGTGACAACGGTGGCTGCGCTCGTCTTCGGGGATGAACGCATTTCCCCAAGGTGCTCGGGGGCGTATCGCGTCAGCGGAATTTCATTATCATAGGAGAGCGGATGTCAGACCTACGTGAGAGCGGGTTGAGCACCTATCTCGCCGAAATTTCCCGCATCCCGCTGCTGTCCTCCGCGGAGGAGGTGCGTCTTGCGCAGCTTGCGCAGAAGGACGACGGGGAAGCGCGGCGAAAACTCATTGTCTCGAATCTGCGCCTTGTCGTCAGCATTGCAAAAAAGTACCTCTACTTCGGCCTGCCACTCCAGGACTTGATCGAGGAAGGCAACATCGGCCTCATGAAAGCGGTAGACCGCTTCGATTGGACGCGCGGCTGCAAGTTCTCGACATACGCCACGTGGTGGATTCGCCAGGCCGTCACCCGCGCGCTTTCAAACTACGGGCGCACCGTGCGCATTCCGGTCTACGTTACCGACAACATTTCCCGATACAAGAAAACCTCGGAAGAGTTTTACATCAAGAACGGCCGCAGACCCGACCCGGAAGAAGTCGCCGAGGCGATGGGCATCAAGAAAGCCGAAGCGCTCAAATTGCAATCGTTCGTCGACGAGGTGTCCCCGCTGGGCAACCCCGAATACATGGACGACGACGAAGGCCACGGCATCCCGGAGATCATCGAACCCCGCCAGGTGAATGAGGCCATCGCGCAGATCGAACTCGATCAGCAACTCGAAGAAATTATGAAACAACTGAATACGCGCGAACAGAATATCGTGAAGTATCGTTATGGCCTCACCGACGGTCATGCGCACACCCTCGAGCAAACGGGCCGGTATTTCAATCTCACGCGAGAACGCATCCGCCAGATTGAAAATGATGTCATGAAGCGGCTGCGCAAGTTCGTCGTCGAGCGCAGCGACGATTTCGACCGCTGATACGAAGGAGAACTTTCGCCCATGGATTTGGCGTCGCTAATCCGGAACGTGCCGGATTTTCCCATTCCCGGCATCCAGTTTAAGGACATCACGACGCTGCTGCTCAATCCCGACGCTTTCCGCTACATCACAGATGGCTGGAAGACGCGGTATGAGCAGAAGGGGATTACCGCAATCGTCGGCGCGGATGCCCGTGGCTTCGTGTTCGGTGGCGCGCTCGCCTACGCGATGGGTTTGCCGCTGGTGCTCGCGCGAAAAAAAGGCAAACTTCCCGCCGATACGATCTCGGAAGACTTCGAGTTGGAATACGGCACGGCGACGCTCGAAATACATCGTGACGCGCTTAAAAGCGGGGACCGCGTTGTCTTGATCGATGATCTACTCGCAACTGGCGGGACGATGCGCGCAGTGGTGAACCTCGTCGAGCGGCTCGGCGCCAATATCGAAGAGATCGCGTTTGTCGTCGAGTTGCCTCCATTAAAAGGGCGAGCACGGCTCGCCCCGCATCAGGTCCATTCACTTGTAGAATTCATGGTGGAGTAATCTTTTTTCATGGCAACGCTGACAATTAAGAATATCCAGGTCATTCGCGAAACGGAACGTGGACGCTTCAAGTACGCGCTGTTCGATTTCGACGGCACCGTGAGTCTGTTGCGTGAAGGCTGGCAACAGGTGATGGGCCCGCTCATGATCGAAATGATCTGCGGCGATGCGCAACCCACGCCTGAAATTGAAAAGGCCTGCGCAGACTATATCGATGAATCCACAGGCATCAACACCATCTTACAGATGGAACACCTGGTGAAAATGGTGCGGGATTACGGCCTAGTACCCAGCGGCAAAATCCTTGATGCGCACGGATACAAGCAGATTTACAATGACCGGCTCATGGTGCGCGTCAGCGAACGCATCGCCCAACTCCGCGCGGGCACGCTACCGCTCGAACAAGTCACCGTTCGCGGCTCGATCGAGTTCGTCAGCGCACTCGCCGCGCGCGGTCTGCAAATGTACATCTTCAGCGGCACCGACCGCGACGACGTGCGCAACGAATCCGCGCTCGTCGGGGTGGCGCCGCACTTCTCCGAAATCTGGGGCGCGATGCGCACGTACCAGGAAAGCAACAAGGAGATGATCATCAAACAGATCATCGCCAACCACGACCTCCACGGTTCCGAAGTACTGGTAGTCGGCGATGGCCCGGTCGAAATCCGGCTTGCGCGTGAACACGGCTGCGTATCCGTCGGCGTCTGCTCCGACGAAGAACGCGGCCACGGCTGGAGCGAAGAAAAACGCGAGCGCCTCACACGCGCCGGCGCGGATATACTGGTGCCTGACTTCGGCGAGCATGAAGCGTTGATGGAATATTTGTTTCCGTGATAAAAAGATTGATTAGGATCCTGAACAAGCGGCTATCACGGCGCGGGATTCTAGTATCCTCCCTACTCATCGTCCTTCTAATTGCCGGTCTTCCAATCCTTCACTTTCCGTGGATGCTCAGAGACGTAAGAGCGTTCCACGCAAGTTACCAGCGCTTAATGTTGGGTATGACTGAAGCGGAAATTGTAGTGCTGTTTTCGCGAGAACCTGATAGCATCTGCACACTCAATAGCAATCGCATTCTTTACTACAGTCGGCGCTATATAGGCGATCCAGTCCCAACACCAGCAAGGATATCGGTTAGATCTCAAAGGGATATATCAGGGTTCTACGGCTCTGCGGAATTGCTTATCGAAACCGACGGTAAACTTAGCGCCTTTTCGATAAATGGCGAAGCACTATATCTCACGACGCGCGAAGGAAAACCTCAAGGTTCGAGACTGCAATCAGTGGAACCGGCGATTTTCGATAAACTTTGTCGTCCGGCGCTGGAGATTCAAAAGGAAGTCGGACCATGAAAGCGACGCGCATTCTCGAAACCTGCCTCTATGTCGATAACCTCGAAGCCGCCGACCGATTTTACCGGGACATGATCGGTCTCGATTTTTATGCAAAACAGGAAGGCCGCCACGTCTTTTTCCGTTGCGGCACAACGATGTTTCTTTTGTTTAATCCGGAATCAACCAGCGACCCGGATTCGCCCTTCGGAGGACATGGCGCGCGTGGCGCGGGACACGCCGCCTTCGAAATTGGCGACGACGAAGTGGACGCTTGGCGCAAACATCTATTGGGCAATGGCGTCGCAATAGAATCGGAAGTAGACTGGCCAAGCGGCGGTCATTCGATCTATTTCCGCGATCCCGCTGGAAACGATCTTGAAGTCGCAACCCGCACGACGTGGGTTTGGCCAAATCCATAACCTTCAGTCCCGTCGACCACCCCCAACCCGTAATCGCAAACCGTCCTTCGCAGCCCTGCCGCTTCGGAGGGCGTAGGAGGATCGCAATTGAATTCAGAATTTTCTTCTTCGTAATTG
>Ga0163150_10004732_pt1 | contig 17996 bp, 12 predicted proteins | sample OliLakLV19P2IB_FD_148628 | JGI IMG/M metagenome (GOLD analysis project Ga0163150, IMG submission 148628) | Freshwater microbial mat bacterial communities from Lake Vanda, McMurdo Dry Valleys, Antarctica - Oligotrophic Lake LV.19.P2.IB | ecosystem: Environmental > Aquatic > Freshwater > Lake >...
ACACCGGGAGCAGGCCGCCGTGCCGCGGCCTGCTCCCGGTGTCGCGGGTCCGGTGATGGGCTTCGCCGAGGTGCAGACTCTCCTGGGCTCCTACATGCGCAGCGCGCCCTCCTCTCCGCACCAGGACTTCTGGACGCTCCCGTACTCCGAGTTCCTGGCCTTCAGCTTCCCGCGCACCGACGGGGAGGACGGCACCATCGCCCTGCTGGTGCCGGGCAACAGTGCCCAGAGCAACCTGATCCGCGCGCTCAAGGACGGCAAGGCGATCCTGGTCACCTACTCCGACGGCCGTACCGAGGAGGTCAAGATCAAGCGCATGCCGCCGCGCGGCAAGAAGCTGCCCAGCGAAGAGGACATCGCCAAGATCGCCACGTGGATCGACGCAGGCTGCCCCGAGCAGGGAAGGCCCTGACCGTCGGGTACCGCCCCTGGGAACGCCAGGCTCCAGCCTGGCTCTGGGTTTCCCTGGGAACGCCAGGCTCCAGCCTGGCTCCGGGTTTTCCTGGGAGCGCCAGGCTCCAGCCTGGCTCTGCGTTGCTCGACTCTGGTGCAGCAATGCCACGCGCACCCACACAGCCGCTTGCGCCCTCAAGGCAGGGCGGTACCTTCGCCCCTCATTCGCTGATCCGCCCGCGTAGCTCAGTTGGTAGAGCAGGTGACTCTTAATCACCGGGTCCTAGGTTCGAATCCTAGCGCGGGCACCACCCTCGTAGTCGGGGGCGGGTCGCTTCGATAGCGTGCGACCCGCTGGACGGGGGCGCTCAGGCCGGTTCCTCCTCCTGATGTAGACAGACTACACGGCGTCGTCGTCACCGGCCTTCCGCACCCCGTCCAGCGAGTCGGTGCGCGAGGGGCGGTGACGCGCGCCGGCGGCGCGCAGCGGAGGCTTGGGCGAGATGAACGCAGTGCTCCTGCACCCGCTGCCGCTCGATGCACGGATCTGGGCGCCCGAGATGCGCTCGCTGGCAGGGCACGTCGTAGCGCCGGACATGTACGCGCTGGGCGATTCGATCGAGGCGTGGGCGTCCGGCGTTCTGGAGAGGGCCGGGCAGGGACCGCTGGCGTTCGTCGGGTGCTCGGTGGGTGGTTCGTGCGCTATCGAGGTGGCGTGCCTGGCTCCGGAGCGTGTACGGCTGCTCGTCCTCGTCGGGGCGAAGGCGGGCCATCGACCGGAGCCAGCCTTGCGCGACGAAGCCGTGCGCGTGCTCTCCACGGAGGGCATGGCGGGCGCCTGGACGAGGTACTGGGCGCCGCTGTTCGGGCCGAACGCCGACCCCGAGGTGGTGGAGCGCGCGCGTCGCAGCGCCTTCGAGCAGGACGTCGAGGACGTGATCCGCGGCGTCCGGGTGTTTCACGGTCGGTCGGATCGCTCGGAGTTCCTCGAGGGGCTCGACGTTCCCGTTTGCGTGGTGAGCGGAGAGCACGATCGCACCCCGTCCGAGGGTGCCGAGCTCGCCGCTCGCCTGCGGAGGGGGAGCTTCCATCGTGTGGCGGGTGCGGGGCACTACGTCCCACTCGAGCGGCCGGCCGAGCTCACGGCCATCGTGCGGCAGGCGATGGAGTTCGGGATCTAGGGGCGACCCTACAGAGGTAGGTTCGCGCCGCCAGACCTGTGATCGTTCCTGGGCCTTCGGTCCAGTGTCACTTCGGCCACTTCAGAGCCGCGCGTGCCGCAGCGTACTCGCTCAAGTCGTACTCCCTCGTGGCGACGCACTGCTCAAGCAGGGCTGCGGCCACGACCCGGTCACCACGAATCCACGCGACCATCCCGCTGTAGAAGTATGCGTCGCAGAGGTTGCCAGGGCGGTCGCGCTCGGGCGATGCCTTGGCCTTCTCCTGAAGGTCCTTGGAAGAGATCTCCCCCCGAAGGAATCGATCCAGGGTATCGACCCAGGTTCCCTGTGCGATTGGCTTCCCACGGCCCCGCAGGCTTGCCTTGAGAGCTAAAGCGGCAGAGGCCTCGCCGTCTGGTCCCAGCGCCTGGGCCAGGTAGAGAAAGAACCTCGCGTAGTCGAGCGCAGGATCGAGTTCAAGGACCCTCTGGAAGTCGGAAGAAGCTTCGGCGAACTCGCGGGCGTTCCACTTCAGGTGGCCGCGGTTGGAGTAGGCCTTGGCGTAGCGGGGGTTGATCTCGATGGCGCGCGTGTAGTCGGCGAGCGCGCCGTCCAGGTCGCCCCTTTCCACGTTCAAGAGGCCGCGGTTGCCGTAGGCCTTGGCGTGGCGGGGGTCGACTTGGGTGGCGCGCGTGTAATCGGCGAACGCCCCCTCCAGGTCGCCCTTCTTCCTCTTCACGACCCCGCGGTTGTAATAGGACGAAGCGTCGCGGGGATCGAACTCGATCGCGCGCGAGTAGTCGGCGAGCGCCCCCTCCAGGTCGCCCTTCTCCTCCTCCAAGACCCCGCGGCTGTAGTAGGCCTGGGCGTAGTGGGGGTCGATCTCGATGGCGCGCGTGAAATCGGCAAGCGCCCCCTCCAGGTCGCCCTTCTCCTGCTTCACGACCCCGCGGTTGGTGTAGGCATTGGCGTGGCGGGGGTCGATGTCGATGGCGCGCGTGTAATCGGCGAAGGCCCCGTCCAGGTCGCCCCTCCCCTTCTTCACGATTCCACGGCTCACGTAGGCATCGGCGTAGCGGGGGTCGAGGTCGATCGCGCGCGCGTAGTCGGCGAGCGCCCCATCCAGGTCGCCCTTCGCAGCGTTCGCACGCCCTTGGCGGTAGGCCGCTTCTGCGGGGGAGTCGTCTGCGCTCACGGAGACGATCGGAGCCAACAGGATCAGGAGGAGAGTCGTGAGCAAGTGCGTGGGCTTCAAGGTGCGAGCCCCCCGGCAATGCAGCGAGGCCCCAGTGTTCGGAGATTCCGGCATGAGCAGGGCGCCCCTACGCCTTCGGCCGCTTCGACGACGCCAGCGCCCGTGCCGCCGCCATCGGTGCGTCGGCCTTCTCGGTCTCCTGCGCCTTCTCCTCGAGCAGCTTGGCCACGATGCCCATGAGGGAGCGGGCGGTCACCATGCCGACGAGGCGGCCGTCCTTCACGACGGGAAGGCAGCCCACGCCCCGGGTGCGCATGAGCGTGATGGCCTCCAGGGTGGGGGCCTCGGGGCCGACCGTCAAGGGATCGCGCTTCATGATCTGGGAGATCGGGGTGGACTCGCCGGCAGCGACCGTCGCCTGGCCGCCGGCCAGGAGCCGCAGCAGCGCACGGTAGGAGACCAGACCCACCAGCCGTCCCTGCGCGTCCTCCACCGGCACGTGGCGCGCATTCTCGTAGACCATCAGGTTCGCCACCAGCTCGGCCGCGTCGTCCTCGCGCACGGTGACGAAGTCGGTGGCCATCATCTGCTCGACCTTCAGGTAGTTGGCCTGCCAGCCACCGCCCTCCTCGAGCCGCGCCGGCTCCCAGCGGGCCACCGGCTCGCCGCTGATCTGCCGCGTGATCGTGGCGGCCGTCAGCGCGGTGAGGCGCTCGGGCTGGGTGCCCTGGTGCGCCATGCCGGCGAGGGAGGAGAGCATCCAGCGTGCGCCGGTGCGGCCGGTGACCACCCGCTCCTCGATGATGTCGAGATAGCGCTTGGCGTCAGCGGCGTCCACGCCGCGCTCCACCAGGCCCTTGCGGGCCAGGGGCAGCAGCCGGTCTCTCAGGAGCTGCTGCGCCGGCAGCACCTCGTCGTCGAGCCACACCAGCGAGGCGCCCAGGCCCGAGCGTGCGGCGGCGAAGAAGTTCTGGCGCGCATCGTCGAAGGACATGTGCTTGGTGATGTCGCCCAGCTGCGACTCCATGCCGGCGATCAGCCCGTACCAGAAGGCGCTGTTGGCGATCTCGTCCACCACCGTGGGACCGCTGGGCAGCACGCGCAGCTCGATGCGCAGGTGCGGCAGCCCGCCCATGACGCCGTAGCAGGCGCGGTTCCAGCGGTAGATCGTGCCGTTGTGCAGGCGCAGCGCCTTGAGCTCGGGGATCGCGCCGCGGTCGAGGACGTCGAAGGGGTCCTCCTCGGCCTCGGTGGCGATCAGGATGCGGAAGCGTGCGATGGCCTCCTCGTAGAGCTCGACCACGCTCTGGCGCACCCACTCGCGCCCGAAGTCCACGCGCGGCATGGCCTCGCGCATGGAGGTGCCCGCGGCGCGTGTGTCCACCGACTGCTGGAAGAGCGCGATGCGCGTCTCGTTCCACAGACGTCGCCCCATGAGCATGGGGGAGTTGACGGCCGCCGCGAGCACGTACGACGCGGCCACCTGCGCGATGTTGTAGAACTTGGCGAACTCCTGGGGCGCGACCTGGAAGTGCGCCTGGAAGGAGCAGTTGCACGACTCGACCATCACCGAGTCGTGCTTCAAGTTGAGCTCGTCCACGCCCTTGAGCTGGATGGCGTAGTCTTCCCCGCGCAGGCGCGTCATCGCTTTGTTGAGGGCGAAGTAACGCGGGATCGGCGTCATGTTGTCCAGGCCGAGATCGGACTTGCGAATCGTGGGCAGGATGCCGGTGAGCACGATCTCGTTGCCCAGCGTGGCCGCCGCCGTGCGCGTCCGCCCGAGGAGCGCATCGAGCTGCGTCTCCATCTGCGACAGGCAGGTGCCGCCGAACACCAGGGGATCGAGGTTCATCTCCAGGTTGAAGCGCGCGACCTCGGTGGTGAAGTGCTGCGGATCGTTGAGGATCTTGAGGATCTCCAGGATCGAGGGTGCCGGCCGCATGTGGCGGTCCACGATGAAGACCTCCTGCTCGGCACCGATGCGGCGCACGCCCTTCTCGAAGCGCTCTTCCTTGAGCATGCGCTCAAGGGCCCTGAGGTCGCGCAGCAGGCGCTTGGAGAAGGCGCGGATCTCACCGGCCTCGCCCTCGGCGTCGATGACGTTCTTCTCGCCCATGGGTCGTTCCTCCTGTGGCCGGCCTAGGGTGAGGCGTACAGCTTGAGCTCGGTGCCGACGCGGTCGGACATCGCCACGCAGGTGGCGAGGTCGGGGTGGCGCAGCGTCCACCAGCCATCGGAGAGCAGGGTCTGCAGCCAGTTGCGGCGCTGGGCGCCGATCGGCAGCAGCTCCTCCACCAGCAGCCAGCGCCCGAACTCGCGGCGCAGGCGCTCGGCTCCCTCGATCTGCCGGATGCGGCCCTGGCCCTGGGCACGCTTGAAGATGATCGAGGCGTTGTACTGGCGCCGGAACGGGCGCCGCGGGCCCCCGTGGACCACGGCCTCGGCCCAACCGGCGAAGACGTCGTCGTCGCAGCAGAAGTTCATGATGTCGGTGCTGCGCGCGCCCGGGGGGCGGCCGCCGATCTCGCCGAAGACCGCCTCGCCCTTGGCCGTCAGGTACCACTCCATGTGCGTGAAGCCGGTGCCGAACTCGAGCGCCTGGATCGCCTTGCGCCCCATCTCGATGCCGCCCTTCAGATGCGGAGCCGAGAGGTCCTTGAGCGCGATGGTCTGGCTCGAGACCCATTCGTTCTGACGCGCCACCAAGGGCCGGGGCCGGTACCAGGACACGTTCTCGAACTGGATGCGCCCCTCGGTGCAGATCGTGTCGAAGGTGAACTCCTCACCGTCGATGAACTCCTCGACGCTCACCTCCGGCACGTGGCGGATCCGCAGCAGCACCGCCTCGAGCGCGGCCTGATCGTCGCAGCGGTAGGTATCGGCGCTGCCCGCGCCGGCGATCGGCTTGACGATGATCGGGAAGCCGATGGCCTCGGCCCCCGCCCGCACCTCGGACTCGGTGTGCGCCCGCACGTGCCGGGGCGTACGGATGCCGGCCCGATCGAGCACCTGCTTCATGACCTCCTTGTCACGGAACGGGATGGCGTGCGCCACGTCCTGGCCCGGCAGCCCCAGGCCCTGGCGCAGTCGCGCGGCCAGGATCACGCCGGGCTCCCAGAGGCACTCCACGCGGTCCAGGCCGCGCGCGGCGGGCCAGCGCCTCACGGCCTCGACCGTGGCCGCCTCGTCCCACAGGTTCTTCACCTGCAGGTAGTCGGAGAGCGAAGCCCGGGCCACGGGGTCGAGCCCGCCCGCGGGTCCATCGCCCAGGCCCAGCACGCGCGCGCCCGTCTGGGCCAGAGCGCGCGTGAAGAGCGCCATCTCGGGCGGGTAGCCGGGCGAGATCATCAGGACCTGCATCGGCACCGGTTCTCCGTTCGCTCGGGGTCGTGCGCGCGCGCGATCGTACTCGCCTTGCGCGATTTCCAGAGGGACGCGGCGTCAGGCCAGGGCCAGCTCGACGCGCACCGTGGCGATCAGGCGTTCAAGGGCTCGCTCGACGACCTCCGTGTCCGCATGACGCAGGATCACGTAGCCCTCCCCTTCGTAACTGCCCGTGGGGGACTGGCCTTCCACCGGCAGCTTGGCGTCCACGACCAGGTGCCCCACCTCGCGCAGCGCTTCCTGCAGGCCGTGGACCGCCTTGATGCGGCCCCGGCCCCCCTGACCCCGCAGGTACGCGGCGCCGGCGCTGTAGCGCCGCTGCGGTATCTCGAAGGTGTCGAAGATGACGACGCGCGCCCACGCGGCGTAGAAGTCGAAGTCGTGGGCGTAGGAGATGAGCGTGCAGAACTGCGCGCCGGGGGGACGGGCCGCGACCTCGCTGATGGCCAGCGATCCGTCCGGGCGGCGGAACCACTCCATGTGCGTCACGCCGGTCCCCATGCCGAGAGCCTTGAGCGCGGCAGAGCCTGCGAGGCGGATGTCGTCGTAGCGCGCGTGGTCCACCTCGCGCGGAATCTGCACGCACCATTGGATCCAGGGATGGCGCAGCACCTCGAGCGGCGAGGGCCGGTAGTGCGAGAGCGAGTGCCAGACGGCCTTGCCGTCGATGCTCACGGTGTCGAGGCTGTGCTCGTCGCCGAGCACGAACTCCTCGAGCAGCACGGGGGTCTGCTCGGTGGGCGCGCTGGCGGCCAGCGCCTCTCCGAGCGCCCCGGCGGACTCCACCCGGAACGTGGCCTTGGCCCCTGCGCCCGCCGGCGGCTTCACCACGAGCGGGTAGCCGACCTCGCGCGCGAAGGCCCAGGCTTGGGACGCGCTCGTGACCAGCCGGTGGCGCGCGCAGGGCAGGCCCGCGGCGCCCAGCACGGTCTTCATGCGCGCCTTGTCGCGAAAGTTCTCCGCGGCCGGGACCGTCAGACCCGGCAGACCCAGGCGCTCGCGCGCCTGCGCCAGCGGGACCTGCAGCTGCTCGAGCGTCCCGATGAGGCGGTCGACCCCGCCGAGCTGGCCCGCTACGCCCTGGGCGCCCAGGACGATCTGCGCCGGGTCGAGCGCGTCGGCCACGCGCCAGTGTCCGGAGAGCTCGGCGCGCAGCTGGGGTGACAAGCGCTCCTGCGGCTCTTGCGTGACGAGGCCCAGCCGTACGCCGGGGAGTCGGGCCGCGGCGCGGATGAAGCGGAGGGTGGCCTCCATCGCGAACGGCGCCACAAAGACGACGTTGGGCATGCGTGGGCTCCTGTGCTTGCCTCCGAGGGCGCGGCAAGAGTACCTTGCAAGCGCCGCGGCGACCACCCGGCCCTGGAGCCTCGCGCCGAGCCCATGAAGGACATCGTCACGGCCATCCTGGGCGGCGGCGCCGGCACGCGCCTCTGGCCCCTGACGCGCGACCGGGCCAAGCCCGCCGTGCCCCTGGCGGGCAAGTTCCGGCTGATCGACGTGCCTGTGAGCAACAGCCTTCACGCGGGCATCGATCGGATCTACGTCCTGACGCAGTTCCTGAGCGAGAGCCTCAATCGCCACCTCGCCCAGACCTACCGCTTCGACACCTTCCGGCCGGGGTTCGTGGACGTGCTCGCGGCCCAACAGGGGCTGGACAACCGCACCTGGTACCAGGGCACGGCCGACGCCATCCGCCAGAACGCTCCCACGCTGCTCGAAGGGCGCTTCCGGGACGTGCTGATCCTCTCGGGCGACCAGCTGTACCTGATGGACTTGAAGGGCATGGTCCAGCGCCATCGCAGCACCGACGCCGACCTCACCATCGCCGTCTCGCCCGTGCCGCGCGAGCAGGCCGCGGGCCTGGGTGTCATGCAGGTGGACGGCGAGGGGCGCATCGTGCGCTTCGTCGAGAAGCCCAAGGACGCCGACCTGCTCGACTCGCTGGCCCCCGATCCCGAGGCGTTGGCCGCCCTGGGCTTCCGCGCGCCGGCCGGCTGGGTGCTGGCCAGCACGGGCATCTACTGCTTCCGGCGCGAGTCCTTGCGCGAGGAGCTGCTCGGCACCCAGCACACGGATTTTGGCCGCGACGTCATTCCCGGCGCCATCGGCAGCCGGCGCGTGATGGCCTACGCCCACACCGGCTATTGGCGCGACATCGGGACCATCCCCTCCTTCCACGAGGCCAACCTCGACCTCACCCGACCGCTCCCACCCCTGAACCTCTACAGCCGCGAGTTCCCCATCTACACGCACCCGCGCTTCCTGCCGGGCACGAAGGTCAATCGCTGCCAGGTGGACCAATCGATCCTGTGCGAAGGTTCGATCATCTCCGACAGTCGCATCGCGCACAGCCTGGTGGGCATCCGCGCCATCGTGCGGCAGGGCGCCGACATCGAGCGCTCGATCGTGATGGGAGCGCGCGAGTACGAGAGCGAGACCGGCGAGCGCCACGACATCCCGCTGGGCATCGGACGCGACTGTCGGCTCAAGAACGTGATCGTGGACCTGAACGCCCGCATCGGCGAAAGCTGCGTGCTCACCAACGAGCAGGGCGTGCAGGAGCTGGACGGCAAGGACTGGTGCATCCGCGGGGGGATCATCGTCGTGCCGCGCGACGCGATCGTGCCTGCGGGAACGGTCGTCTAGGCAGTGCGCGTCGGCCTGATCGCCTCCGAAGCGGCGCCCTTCGCCAAGACCGGGGGCCTGGGGGACGTGGCCGCCGCGCTGGCACGCTACCTCGCCAAGGCCGGCCACGACGCGCGGCTGGTGCTGCCGCTCTACGGGAGCATGAAGCAGGCAGGCGTCACGTTGACCGAGGTGGGCTTCGCCAAGGACGTGGCGCTCACGCTCGGCGGGAGGCGGCTGGTCTTCACGCTGTTCGCCGCGCCGCTGCCCAAGGGCGGGCCGCTGGTGTACTTCGTCAACTGCCCGGCGCTCTACGGACGGCCGGGGATCTACGCGAGCGACGGCGACGAGCACCTGCGCTTCGGCTTCCTCACGCTGGCGGCGCTGGAGTCCTTCCAGCGCATGGGCTTCGCCCCCGACATCGTCCACGTACACGACTGGCACACGGCCCTGGCGCCGCTCTATCTCAAGACGCGCTACGCCTGGGACCAACGCCTCTTCGGGCGCACGCGCACGGTGCTGACCATCCACAACATGGCCTACCAGGGCGGATTCCCGCCCACGGCGCTGCGCGAGGTCGGGTTGGAGTCCGCGCAGCCCCTGGTCCATCAAGACGAGCTGGCCCGCGGGAGGTTCTCCTTCCTGACCTCCGGATTGCTGCACGCCGATGCGATCACGGCGGTGAGCGAGACCAACGCGCGCGAGATCCAGACGCCGGAGCACGGCTTCGGCCTCGACGCCCTGGTACGTGCGCGAGCAGGCAGTCTCTTCGGCATCCTCAACGGCATCGACGTCGAGGAGTGGAACCCCGCCACCGATGTGCATCTGGCGGCTCGCTACTCCGCGTCCAATCTCGACGGCAAGGCGCGTTGCCGGGCGGCGCTGCTAGGCGAAGCGGGCCTTGCGGCCGATCCCCGCACGCCCCTCCTAGGAATCGTGTCGCGCCTGTCCGCGCAGAAGGGCTTCGACCTGGCGCTCGAGGTCCTGCCGCCCTTCCTGGCGCGTGGGCAGCTGCGGCTCGTCGGCCTGGGCTCGGGCAGCGCGCAGATCGCCGACGGGTTCCGGGCGCTCGAACGCCGCTTCCCGCGCCAGGTGTCCTTCCAGCTGGGGTTCAGCGAGCCCCTGGCGCACCGCATCGAGGCCGGCGCGGACTTCTTCCTCATGCCCTCGCGCTTCGAGCCTTGCGGCTTGAACCAGATGTACAGCCAGCGCTACGGCACGCCGCCGATCGTCCACGCGACCGGCGGCCTGGCGGACACGGTCACGCCCTGGAACCCGGCCACCGGCACCGGCACCGGCTTCGCCTTCGGGCACTTCACGGCGCTGGGACTCACCTGGGCGCTCGAACAGGCGCTCGCCTGCTTCGCGCGACCCGCGGCCTACGCCCGCGTGCAGCAGAGCGGCATGTCGCGCGACTTCTCTTGGGAGCGTCAGATCAAGCGCTACGAAGCGCTCTACGCACGACTGCACGGGGCGTGATCGGCCGGTCAGGCGCGCTGCGGCCTAGTAGGGGCGACCCTCGTGGTCGCCCGGGGAGTCCGTAGGGGCCTCCGCAGGACGCGAGGTCCCTCCTTGTGGGCGGGAGCCCGCCGGCGGTACCGTCGTCGCCCTGCCCCTGTCGCTTGCGTGCGGTCGCTAACCACCCGTCACGCCGACGATGGCCATACCACGCGGCGGAATCCGCAGGCCACCGACGATCCCTACGGACTCCGCGGGCGACCACGAGGGTCGCCCCTACGCCAGATCCGCGAGGTACTTGGGCAGCCACACGCGCCATGAGATCCAGTCGTGGTGCATGTCCGCGCCGTACTCGTCCACGCGGTTGGGCACGCCGCGGGCGCCCAGGATGCGCGCCAGGCGCCACGACTGTGACGGCTCCTCGGCGCGGCCCAGGCCGTGGCAGATGAGCACGAAGCGCTGGCGCAGCTGCTGAAGCTGCGCGCTCTGCTCGGGCAGCGTCGGCAGGAAGTGCATGGGGGAGGAGTAGTAGAAGTCGAGCCCCATGGGGCCGTCGAGCCACTTCGTCAGGTCGTAGGTGCCCGACATGCAGATGGCCTTGGTGAAGATCTCGGGGTGACGGCAGACAGCCGCCACGGCCTCGAAGGCGCCGATGGAGGCGCCGGCCGTGATGACGCCGATGTCCGGGCTCTCGCAATCTTCGCGGATCCAAGGGACCAGCTCTGTGGTGAGGAAGCGATCGAAGCGGTCCTGCTCGCGGGCGAACTCGGCAGGCGTGCGCTCGCGCTGGGTGAGCGTCTGGCCGGCCACGTTGTCGCAGGAGTAGACTTTCACGCGCCCGGCCTCGATCAGCGGCCGGAGCACGACCATCATCTTGAAGCGCTCCATCTCCTCGGCATCGCCTCCCGCCGTGGGAAAGAGCAGCACCGGTGTGCCCCACCAGCCCCAGCGGGCGCACAGCACGTCCTTGCCGTGGTGGCGGCTCTTGATCGTCTTCGTGACCTTGGGGAGCTCGCGCTTCGTGATCGTCACGGGGTCTCGTCCTCGTCAGCGTGAATGGGGGGGCGGGGTGCGTGTACGTGCGTGGGCGGCGCCCGGTGGGGCGTGGATCAGGCGGGCTTGTTCTGGGCACGCCAGCGCTGGATCAGATTCCAGAAGTGCTCGGTGAACTCGTCGAGCTCGTGCGGGGGGAAGAGCGCCGCCACCTTCTGGCGGATGGCGTCGTGTGCATACTCCGTGCCGTAGACCTCCCACAGGACGCGGTCGAGGCCGGCCAAGTGCTGGCCGCAGAACTCGTGGAAGCGCTCGGCGTCCAAGCGCTTCCTGGCGATGACGGCGTAGGCCTTGAGCTTCTCGGAGAAGGGCAGATCCTGCTTGTCAGCCACGTCGAAGTAGGGCTGCCAGTCCATGGCGCTCTGCATCCTGCGGCCGGTGGCGGCCGCGAAGAGCGACCACTTCAGGTTGGCCCCCACGAGCCAGGGGTGGTGCACGTGCAGCGAGGTCACCTGCGAGTCAGGGCAGGCGTTGGCGAAGTCGATCGGCTGGAAGACGCCGTCCTTGCGCAGGGCTTCGCAGGAGTTGAAGTCCCAGCCGAAGAAGGTGTTGATCGTGAGCGTCATGTCCTCGAGGGTGCGCCGCTCCTCAGCGCTCAGGGCCGGCGGATCCACGACGTAGCGCAGGTGCAGCGGCGCAGCAGGGTCGTACTGCATGGCGTGCGTCTGCGGGCCTACGCCCAGCACGCGCACGAAGATGTCGAACGGCAGCACCGCCTTCTGCAGGTGCATCACCCGCTTGCCCGACGCCTCGTAGGCGGCACGCAGCTGCTCCTCGTTGTCGATGCGTGACACGCCCACCCACGCGCCCCCGTCGTAGGGCTTCATGAACATCGGGTAGCCGATCTGCCTGCCGATGGCGCCGAGGTCGAACAGCCGCGCGTAGCGGTTGAGCGTGGTCTTGAGGTCCGCCGTCCACTCGTAGTCTTTCGGCGGCAGCATCCACGTCTCAGGCACCGGCAGGCCCAGGCGCGTCATCGCGGCGTAGGTGGTGTGCTTCTCCATGGCCTGGATCGACCACGGATTGTTGAGCACGTAGGTGCCGTCCATGACGGCGGCCTTCTTGATCCACTCGCGGCTCGTGTGGTACCAGTGCGTGAGACGGTCGAGCACCACGTCGTAGCGCTTGGGCTTGGAGAGGCCGAAAGGCTCGATCGTGACGCGTTCAACCTCGAAACGCACACGGTCCTTCTTGATCGGGAGCTCGAGGTCGAGCCGCCGCACGACCTCCTCGTAGATGAGCGGCCAGCAGATGTCGGCCCCCAGCGAGAGTCCGATGCGCTTGGTGACGACGGCCACGGCAGCCCTCCGGTCACGCCCCAGGATGGGGCGCGGGGGCGCTATTCATACACCAAGCCGATCGGTCCGGGGAACAGCCACGTCAGCGCCTCGCGCAGCCGGTCCCGCCACCCTTCCCAGTTGTGGCCGTCGCGCGCTTCGGCGAAACGCACCTCCATGTCGGCCTCCGTCAAGCGCGGGACCAGCGAGCGGTTGTGGTAGATGAGCGACTCGTAGACCCCGCAGGAGAGGTAGACCTTCTCGGCCAGACGCGTGGGATTCGCCCGCCAGGCGTTGATGAAGTCGAGCACGGGCGCCATGCGCGGGTGGTCGGCCGCCTCGCCGTGGTCGCTGAAGGCGAACGAGCCCGACTGCAGGAGCAGCCGCCCGAAGAGGGTGGGGTGCGCCGCCGCCGCGTACATCGCTGCCACCGCGCCGAGGCTGGCGCCCATCAGGCAGCGGTCGGCCGGACGATCGCGCAGCGGCAGGCGCTCCTCCAGCCAGGGCAAAAGTTCCTCGCCCACCCAGGCCGCATGCACCGGGTTGGCGGCGTAGTCGAGCATGCGCTCGGGCGATTGCGTGAGCGCCACCATCAACGGGGGCAGCTCGCTGCGATGGATCAGGTTGTCGAGCACGGTCTTGAGGCCGGCGAAGCGCAGGTAGTCCTCGCCGTCGAAGACCACCAGCAGGCGGTAGCGGCGCGTGGGCCGCAGGCGTGCCGGCTTGTAGAGCACCACCCGTTGGGGCGTTTCGTGCAGGCGCGAGGGCACCTCGACGACCTCGAGGGTGCCTGGGCGCGCCTCCGGGTCAGGGAAGGTCCATTCCGGGGTCTCGTAGCCTGTGGTGGCGCAGACCGAGTTGCTGCCGAAGGGGTCGTGGGCGATGCGCGGGTTGAGCGGGTCACGCAGCAGGCTGCGCCGGCCCTCGCGATGCACCTCGATCTTGTATTCGAAGCGCGAGCCCTTCGGTACCTCGAAGGCGTACCACCACAGGTCGGTGCCCTCCACGCGCTTGAAGCGCTGGGCGGAGGGCAGCCCGAAGACGAAGTGCCTCAGGCGCACCTCCTCCGCTTCGCCGCGCCAGAAGAACGTGACCGTGGTGCCCTCGACGACGGGCGAGCCGTGGACGGCCAGGAACTCGTCGATCATCTCCGGTTCCAGGGGCTCGGGCCCTTCAAGCAGGCGCGCCAAGGCGAGGTTCACGCGGCCTCCACGACCTGGCCGTCGGGTGTGAGCTGGCGCGGGGTGCCCAGCACCGTGGACCAGGCCTGTCCGTTCCACGACACGGCAGCGCCCTCTTCCAGCAGCGTGGGAGCGCTGGGGGCGAAGCGGCGCGCGAAGAGCGCCACGCGCTCGCGCTCCTCGAGCCGCAGGCGGGCGGCGCCGTGGGGCAGGGGCGTGAGCCCCTTGAAGAGGCTCAGGCCCGCGTCGAGCACCTCGGGGTGACCCGGGCCCTGGGGGGGCGTGTCGTGGAACAGGACCACGCGCTCGGAGAGCACCATCGCGCCTGCCGACCAGGCGAAGACGGGGCGCTTGGCCAGCAGCGGCCCGAGGCCGAAGAGGCGCAGCCGGTTGAGCAGGATGGCCACGTTCCCGCCCGCCACGAGCACGGCCTCGGCGCCCAGCAGGGCCTCGTGCACCTCCTCGACGTGGCCCACCAGGGAGGGCCGTTCGGCCGGGCGGAAGGCGGCGTCGAACTCACGCACGATCTTGGCCACGCAAGCGCCCTGATGCGCGTCCAGGGCGCGCAGGGCCTCAACGGCCGAGCCACGCTCGACCTCGATCAGTTCGGGGCGTCCCGTGCGGCGCCCCAGGTCGTACCAGGTGGCGGCGAGATGGGCCAGGCGCAGTCGGTAGAGCTCGGCCTGCTCGCGCAGCCGGATACGCCGCTCGCGGTAGGCCAGGAACAGCTCGCGATCGGCCGCGAAGGCCTCGTCGAGCCGCGTGTAGAGGCGCAGGTTCGTGACCTCCTGGCCCAGGTGCGCCTCGAGCTCCCCGACCTCCTCCTCGCGCTCCTCCCAGCCGGCGGTGACCACGGCGTAGGGGCCCTCGGCGCCCAGCTGGGCCAAGACCGCCGAGAGGTTGGGCCGCTGGCGTTGGGGGCTGAGCAGGACGACCGGGGACGGCACGTGCGGGATGGTACTCATGCGGCACCCCGGCGCTGCGGGTGCTGTCCTGGTTCGACGTTCCAGCGCTCGGCCGGCGCGCTGGGCCGGGGCGCTCGGGACACGGCGCCACGCTTGCGTGGCATCCCGCAACGCGAGTCGTCGGCAGGTAGGAAGACTACGATGCACTCCTCCTCAGCGGCCCTGCGCACCCCAGCCAGCGCCCCGGGGCGCCCCAGTCCGAGCTCCCCAACGGAACGCAAGACACTACCGCCTGCGGCGGGGGCGCTCTGGTGGGGTGGTGCCGTGCGCGCTTCATCGGATTCTCGTCCCTGCGCGGGTCCCGCCCCCGGGCCGGATTGACCCGGGGCACGCGCCGGGTAAGGCTGGCGGCATCTGAGGAGCGCCGGCGGCTCAGATGGGCTGCCTCTCCATGCGCTCCGTCCTGCCCCCGCCGCCCCCTGGAGGCTGGAGATCTGCATGCACGTGCTCTTCGTCGAACCGCGCTTCCCCGCCAATCAGAGGCGCTTCGTGCGCGGCCTGCGCGAAGCCGGGGCGCGCGTGACCGGCATCGGCGAGGCCTCGGTGGAGGCCTTGGGCCCCGAGCTGCGCGGCTGGCTCCACGGCTACGAGCAGGTCTCCTCCGTGGTGAACGAGCAGGCCCTCTACGAGGCGGTACGCCGAGTTCAGCAGCGCGAGTGGGTGGACCGGCTCGAGGCCACGGTCGAGGCGCACATCCAAGCCGCGGCCAAGGCGCGGGCGGCTTGCGGCATCCCGGGCACGAGCGAAGAGAGCGCCTTCCTGTGCCGCGACAAGCCGGCCATGAAGGAGGCGCTGCGCCGGGCGGGCGTCTCGACGGCGCGCTCCTTGGGCTCCGAGGACCCGGCCGCCGTGCGGCAGTTTGCCGTCGAGGTGGGCTATCCGCTGATCGTCAAGCCGCGCGCCGGGGCGGGCGCCTCGGGGACCCTGCGCGTGGACGACGCGGCGGGCCTGGAGCAGGCCATCTCCGCGTACTCGCTCGGGCGCGGCGGCACAGCGGCCGTCGAGGAGTTCATCGAGGGTCACGAGGGCTTCTACGACACGCTCAGCGTGGGCGGCAGGGTGGTGATCGAGTTCGTCTCGCACTACTACCCGGGCGTGCTCGAGGCCATGCGCACGCGCTGGATCTCGCCCCAGATCATCACGACCAACCGCGTCAATGCCGACGGTTACGGCGCCATCAAGGAGATGGGCGCCAAGGTCATCCAGGCGCTGGGCCTCTCCACCTCGGCCACCCACATGGAGTGGTTCTACGGACCCAAGGGCCTCAAGTTCAGCGAGATCGGTTGCCGCCCGCCGGGCGTGGGCATGTGGGACGTCTACAGCGCGGCCAACGACTTTGACCTCTACCGCGCCTGGGGCCAGGCGATCGCGCACGGCCACGTGACCGAGCGGCCGAGCCGACGCTTCGCCGCGGGCATGATCAACTTCCGCCCCGACCGCGACGGACGCATCGTCGGCTACGAGGGCGTGCAGACGGTCTATGCGCGCTACGGCCCGCTCATCATCGACGCGCACCTGCCGCCGCCGGGCACGAGCACGCAGCCGGTCGAAGCGGGCTACATGGCCAACGCCTGGATGCGCTTGAAGCACCCCGACTACGACGGGCTCCGGGCCGTGATGGACGACATAGGCCGCACCCTCAAGGTGCGGGCGGGCTAGTGCCGCGTCGCGGAAGTCCTGCTGCCGGGTTCGTACGGCGCGCTGGTCCGGGGGCGCTCAGGGGCCTTCGTCGTCCTCGCGACCGCAGAGGCCGCGACGTCCTCCTCATGACCCTTCCGCACCCCGTCCAGCGTGCCGGGGCGAGAGGGTGGTTCCCCGTTCGCTGCCGCGCGACGCTCGAGGCGGCGGGCGACCACCCAGTCTCCGGACCACCATGCGCTTCGAACGCGAGCAATGCCTGGACCTCGATGCCGCGTTTGCGCGCACGTGGCTCTTGACCGACGGCTTTGGAGCCGTGGCGGCGGGCTCGCTGCTGGGCTGCCCGGCCTCGCGCCACCACGGTCTGCTCGTCGCGCCTGCCGGTCCGGACGGCGCTCCGCACGTGTTTCTCGCCCGGCTGGAGGAGTGGCTGGTGGAGGGTGAGCGCGCCCTGCCCATCTCAAGCGCGCGCTACCCGGGCGTGGTCGAGCCGTCGGGTCACACCTACCTGGCCTCGTTCGACGCCTGGCCCCGCCCCACCTGGCGCTACCTGGTGGGGGACATCGAGGTGACGCGCGAGATCGAGCTCCTGCGGCCGCCCGGGCACGCCGTGCTGATTCGCTGGCGGGTGGAGGCGGCACGCCGGACCGCACGCACGCTGCGGGTGCGCCCGTTCCTGGCCTGTCGTCCGGCCGACGCGCTCACCCACGAGAACCCGCACGCCGACGGGCGCGCCAGGCCGCTGCGCGACGGCGTGACCGTCCAGCCCTACGGCTCGCTGCCTGCTCTGGCGCTGCGCATGAGCCAGGGAGCGACGTTTCGGGCCGCTCCCGAGTGGAACCGGCGCTACGAGCACGCGCAGGACCTCCTGGCCGGACGGGAGAGCCGCGAGGACCACCTCACTCCGGGCGTCTTCGAGGTCGCGCTCCGGGGGAGCGCGGAGGTCGTGCTCGTGGCCTCCCTCGGACGGCCGGTGAACGCGCGGCTCTCGGGCGTGCGGCGCCGACGCATCACACGCAGCGCCAAGCCCCCGTCGTTGGCCGAGGTTCTCGTCGAGGCGGCGCGAAGCCACGTTCGCCTGGCGGGCAGCCTGGATCGCAGCCTCGTGGCGCGGCTGCCCTGGGCGGACGCTGATCCCTTCGTCACGTGGGAGGCGCTCGGACCCTGGCTTGCGTGCGCCGGCCTGCCACCCACCCTGCTCGCCATGGTCATGGGCCCGCTGGGCGCGGTGGGCTGTGGCGAGCCGCTGCCCGACCTGGGCCGCCCCCAGCTGCGGGCCGCCGCCCTGGCCTGGTCTCGAGGTGCACTGGCCGCTCTCGAGGCCCGGAAGAGCGCGCTCATCCGGCGCACGTGTGTCGAGCGGCTGTTCCTGCTGGGCCACGCCTTGCGCGAGCAGGCCCGGTACGACCGGGTCAGCGCCGGCACGGGCCTGATCTCCGGATGGCGCGAGCCCGGCACGCCGCGCTTGGATGTCGTGCTGAATGCGTACTGGGTGCTCCTGACAAAGTCGCTCGCGCGCCTGGCACGCGGCACCAGCAAGCGCGCTGGACCCGTGCGGCAAGGCTGGGCCATGACGGCGCGCGAGGTCGCACGCGCCTTCCGCGAGCGCTTCTGGCTCGAGGATCTCGGCTACCTGGCCGACGGCTGGGCTGACGGCCAGGTAGCCG
>Ga0163150_10004737_pt1 | contig 17976 bp, 17 predicted proteins | sample OliLakLV19P2IB_FD_148628 | JGI IMG/M metagenome (GOLD analysis project Ga0163150, IMG submission 148628) | Freshwater microbial mat bacterial communities from Lake Vanda, McMurdo Dry Valleys, Antarctica - Oligotrophic Lake LV.19.P2.IB | ecosystem: Environmental > Aquatic > Freshwater > Lake >...
GCAGCAGCTGGAAATAATAGAGAAATCCAATATAATGATGATGGTGACTTTGCAGCAGACTCAAGGTTTCAGTGGAATGCAGCAGTAGGGGCTATTAATCTAAATGGCATGGAAATTCAAGTACTTAGCCCAGAAACACCACTTTTAGACAATCAAACATCTGCAGCGACCTTTCATTCGTATGACTCGTCTGACTATAAACATGTGTTTATGGACTACTCTTTAGAGAGAGATGGCGAGACTCAAGCTGGAACTCTGGTGGTTACTAACAACCAGATAGCCGCATCTGTTACAAATGACTTCAGTTCTACAGATAGTTTGGGTATAAATTTCTTTGCTGTAATAAACGGCAGTGATGTAAATCTACGATATACATCTACAAGTACTGGATTTAGCTCAATCTTGAGATTTGCAACCCGTAGATGGACCAATTCTTAAGCTATTCATGGTATCATAAATAGGTACTTTACACAATCATATAATCACATAGGGGAAAAATCTCATGGCTAACGTACACAAGTTTCAGCAGCCTGTTAGGGTAGGCGTCAAAGCTTCAGATCCAACAGGAGAACAAGGTCTCATATACTACAATTCAACGGACAACGTATTTAGAATACGGGATGATGCCGGGTATGCTACTATTGCTGATAGATCGTTTCTATCAAGCACTTCCTCTGGAGAAGGTGCTTCCCAAATCGGTATTTTCGATACCGCAGCCAGTTTCACTTCAACTGACGTTGAAGGCGCTTTAGCAGAACTTTACACTTTAGCTTCTGCTGGTGGGTCAAGCACTTTTGCGGACAACTTATTCAGAGTTCAAGATAATGGTGATGCCAGTAAAGAAATTGAATTCTCTTTAGGTGGCGCTACTGCATCGACCAAGATGACTTTAGTCAGTTCTCAAACTGCTAATAGATCACTTACTTTACCTAATACCACCGATACTTTAGTTGCTTTAGCATTGGCTCAAACTCTTACTAACAAGACTATAGACGCTGATTCAAACACTATTACTAACATTGAAAATGCTGATATTAAAGCTGGTGCAGCTATCGACGCTGCTAAGATTCATGATGGATCAGTAAGTAATACCGAATTCGGTTACTTAGATGGAGTCACTTCTGCTATTCAAACTCAATTAAATGCCAAACAAACTACTACTTTAACCGATGGAAACATCCTAGTAGGTAATGCATCTAACGTTGCTACTAGTGTAAACCCTTCCGGGGATGTTGATGTTTCGAATGCCGGAGTATTCTCGATCAGTGCTGGCGTAATTGTCAATGCTGATATTAATGCTTCTGCTGCGATTGACGCTGCTAAGATTCATGATGGATCAGTAAGTAATACTGAATATGGCTATTTGGATGGAGTCACTTCTTCTATTCAGACGCAAATCACAGCAAGAGCTTTAGACTCAGCTGTCATTAAAAAAGATGGTTCAGTAGCTTTTACAGCAGATCAATCGATGGGCGGCTTTAAGTTAACTAATCTAGCTGCTCCTGCAATTAACGGTGATGCGCTTCGATTTAACCAACTAGGTGCAAACAATGGTATTGCAACACTAGACGGTGGCGGAAAAGTTCCTGTATCTCAATTACCCAGTTCGATCATGACCTACGAAGGTGTTTGGAATGCAACTACTAATAGCCCTGCCCTTTCTGATGGAACAGGAGACGCGGGACAAGTTTATAGAGTCAGTGTAGCGGGTTCCCAAAATCTAGGATCAGGATCTATTTCATTTGATGTAGGAGACTATGCAATTTACAATTCTTCTGGAACATGGGAAAAGTCTGATACGACAGATGCAGTAGCTTCTGTTAACGGACAAACTGGAATTGTAGTTTTAGATGCCGATGATATTGCTGAAGGAACTAATGTATACTTCACAAATGAACGGGCTCAAGACGCAATTGGCGCAATGGTTGCAGATAGTTCAAAAGTATCGCTAACTTATGTTGATGGCACGCCTTCACTCACTGCAGATATTATTGCAGGATCTTTAGTGAATGCTGATATTAACGCTTCAGCAGCTATTGATGCCGCAAAGATCCATGACGGTTCAGTAAGTAATACTGAGTTTGCATATCTTGATGGTGTTACATCTGCTATTCAAACTCAATTAAACGCCAAGGTAACAGGCCCAGCTTCCGCAACTGACAATGCTATTGCTAGATATGACTCTACCACTGGAAAATTACTACAAGACAGTACTTCTATACTGTCCGATGCAGGTGGAATGACTATTGCTGATCTCTGGAGAAGAGGCGATGGAAACTTAACTAATTATGTAGAAGAAGAATATAACCATTCTCAGACCCTTACTGCATCTACTACTGCTGTAGCATCAGCATTTACATTTGACAGTACTGTAGTTAAAGCAATTACAATTGAGTACACCATTCTTTCTGGAAACGAAAGAAGAGTTGGAAAGATTATGGTTGTTGGAGACAATCTTGTTTCTGTAGCTTCAGGCGCAACAAGCTTAACTGACGAAATGAGTGAAACCGATGATGTTGGAGTTACCTGGACTGCCGCTCTTAATGGAGGTGATGTAGAGCTCAGCTATACGACCAGCGCCGGGGCTAAAACAATGAGATCTGATATCAAACGATATCTTGCCTAATAAATTCTAAGAGTGTGGGCCTAGAAATTTATCTAGAGCCCTCCTTTGTGGAAATGGAAACGAAGGAGTAGACAATGGCTAGTAATGATTTTTGGAAAGTCCGTAAAGGTATCGTAATCAAATCGACCCCCGCGGACCCCTCAACTCCTGACAATGGGAGTCTCTGGTATAATTCCACATTAAATAAATTCCGTAAAAGAGAGAATGGCGTAACAATTGATTTAGATGACTCTGGTTCTGATGTACATGGACCAGGAGCATCTACAGACAATGCTGTTGTTCGATGGGATGGTACGACCGGCCAGACTACTCAAAACTCTACGGTCACTATCAGTGACGCAGGGATTGTGGCTGGAGCATCTATAGACGCTGACACCAATACAATTACTAACATTGAAAATGCTGATATTAAAGCTGGTGCTGCGATTGACGCTGCTAAGATTCATGATGGATCAGTAAGTAATACTGAATATGGCTATTTGGATGGAGTCACTTCTTCTATTCAAACACAGTTCAGTAATAAAGTAACTGGACCAGCCTCAGCTACCGATAATGCAGTAGTTAGGTATAACTTAACTACTGGTAAACTGGCTCAAGATTCACTAGTAACTATTAGCGATACTGGTGCTGTAACTGGACTGACTACTTTAGTAGCTTCTGGTAGCGTGACTGGTGCGTCATTTATTCCAACTAGCTCGTCAATTCCAGCGTTGGGCATATACACAAGTTTCGCCAATCGAGTAACAATTGCAGCTAACTCTATAAGAGCGGCGGAGATTGGCGAATCATCAGGTAATGGGTTTATTGTTTTAGGCACTTCATCAGCAGGCTCATCTTCTGTACTCAGCGCCGTAAACGACGGCTCTGTAGCTTACAGCAGTAGCGGTAGCTCCAATAGCGGTGGAAACCTACAAGTTTTCGGCCCTAGTCATGCGACACTACCAAATCGAATAAACCTAAGACAAAGTTCGACAACTGTTTTGTCAGTAGCGGAAACAACTGGACTTATTACAATTGGGGCTGCTGCTTCCACCCAGGCGCATGTAATTAATGGCAGTCTTTCAATTAATATCAATGCGGACACTACTTCTAGACTAACCTTAGGAAATTCCAACTCTGGCGCTTCATCGTTTACAAACTTGATATTAAACAACAGTGGGTCGATCGGTAGTCAAGTGTCTATAAATTCACTTCTATCTGGGGCGGCAGCGAGTGTTGTCATAGCCTCACCTGGTGGGACGACCTTTACACGTTTTGGAAACACAACTACATCAAAATTTTGGATAGTAGGACAAGAAGCCAGTGCTAGCGATCAATTCGTAATCGCAAGAGGAACCGACATAGCGGCCAATCAATTTTTAAGAATTTCTGATACTGGACAGGCAGAAGTAGGGAACTCGGCAAATCTTTTAACGACAGGGTTAATTGTTCATGGAGAGCAAAAAACATTTTTTGGCACTAACGCTAATTCTGGAATAAACGGCATAAAAGCTCACAGAATGGAAAACACTTCTGGCTCTGCAGTCACTTTGGATGTCTGTACAGTAGACGTTTCTGCAGATACGACAACGAATGCGGTTGGGATTTTCATTAGAGTAGTTTGCGCTAATATCACGGCTAGCGGAGCTGAGGAAACTAATGTGGCCGCGCACGTTTATTTTAGCGGTGGAGTTGGTGTTTTTGTTGCGGGCACTTCGGTTTTGGCAGCTGGGGTTGGGTCGGGCCTTACTGATCCAACTATCGCTTGGTCAGGAGCTGGCGATAGTAGAATTCTTCAGCTCACTCTTAATAATACTTTCACAATGCATATGATCGAAGTTTCTGCGGTATCTAGAGTGGCTGGCAAAGTAACCCTTGCTGCAGGTTTTTAAGTAATAGTTGTATGCAATAACCTATGTTGACTAACTAACAGACATTTGATAGATTTACATAGAAAGGATACTAAAAATGACTGAAAAAGAAACACCAAAAGAACCAGAATACGAGTCCAAGAAACTCTCAGAAACTCATGCACTTACAGTACAAAACATGAAACTGAGGGCAGAATTAAATAATGCCAAGATGCAAGACTTACAAAAAGATCTAGAATCTCTTAAGGGAGCTCTAGGTGCATATGTAAATTCGATCAAAGGGGAATATTTCCCTGGAACTGATTCAGTAATGCTTAATGTAGAAGAAGGTCTTCTACTTAAGAAAATTGAATCAAAAGCAGAGCAAGAACAAGAAGTTGCAGAGACTTCCGAGTTAGCTGCTTCTAAGTAAACTGTCCCTCTAGTTTGCTTTAATAGGATAACATGACAGAAATCACTTCATTTAGTGTTGAAACTAATTTTAAGCCGAATTCTATTAAAGCATCATGGTCTTTGTCTGGAACTTTACAGGTAGATGAACATGTGATAATCAGACGTGCATTAACTACATACCCTAAGACCCCTGATGAAGGGACCTTAGTGCTTGATAGTACTGCAGATTCTGTAGTCACACTAGAGGATAATGACCTAGAAGAAAACCGCTATTTCTATTATACGATTTTCATCAAAGACACAAGCACCGGACTATATACAGAGCAGACTGGATCAAACATCGGATTTGCTCTGTCGTACAAAGACTGGCAATCAGCCAACTCAGTATACCAACTTTTTCCAGAAGAAACTAAGGCCTTAGATGAACAAGGATCTGGAGACCTAAACCGCCTTTGTCTGTCCATAGGGAATATGATGGATCTATATAGATCTGAAGTATTTGTTATGGAGTACAACAGAAAGCCAGATAAGGCCCCAGATAATCTATTAGACTTCTTCTCAGAGAGTTTCGGTTTCCCAGCAGAACGAGGGATAGACTTAAATACCTTACGAAGAATCGGAGAAGGTATTGTATCTGTATACAAAAGAAAAGGCACTATCCCAGGTATTCAAGACTTTATAAAGCTTTTCACAGAGTTTGACAGTAAGATTATCGAGAGTGATACTCCAAATTTCTTATTGTACGATGATGTCTCAGAGCTATACAGAGGAACCCTAACCTCTACTGGGATCAATTTCGCCACAGACAGCACACAGAACTGGGCAGTAGATCAGTGGCTTGGTGGTACGTTCCAAGATCAAGACCAAATTCGTAACTACAGAATTACTTCCAATAGCCTAGATACACTACAGTTAAATTCAGCCCCACCCGCTATTGTTTCAGATTCAGGTACTATCGGACAAGGCCTCGATGATACCATCACAGATACCGCTGGAAACCTATCTCCAGTAACTGGCACAGCTTCAGGTGGACAGGTCAATGAACTAAGGTCTGTAAGCCTACTAGGTACTTTCCCAGACCAGTACTGGAATCTCTCTTATTGCATTATTACTTCAGGAGCTAATGCTGGACTAAGACAGATTGTAAACAGCTTTGACTCAGATACAGGAACCTTGACTTTTGATGGAGACTTCCCAGCTCCTATCTCAGTTGGCGTTACATTTTCACTTCAACGGTATTTACATGTGTATATTCCAGGCCTTACAGGCCTTGATGACCATGAGCTTGCTGGCAGACTACTTACTGTAACTGCAGGCACGAATTTAGGCCAGGAAGCCAAGATTGCCAGGAACTGGGAGTTTGATGGAGGAACTCAGATAGTTCTTTCTATACCATTCACTCTAGCCACAGACAATACTTCGGATGTAGAAATAGCCGACACAGGCATATTCTTTCAAGATACCAGCCAATCCTGGACTCCAGATGAATGGCGAGGCTATAAGATAACTATAGATGGGACAGATACCTTCAATATAGTAACTAACAATGCTGATACCTTGCAACTATCCCCAGTCCATAATAACCAAGGAAGTCCAGAGACTTACCAGTTTTTTAACCTAGCTGATAACTATCCTACAGCCACACACTCTTATGATATATACAACCAATACTTTGTGGCTAATGGAACACACAGGTTTATGGTCAGTGATCTAACTCCACCAAGCTTCTACGGCACTTCCAATGACCCAGGCCAATTCCTGTTTGGGGGTACGACTAGAAGTATTGCTAGTATTGGCGGAGTAGGAGAATTTGAGTTGCCAATCGTCATCCTAGGTGCTATTGTAGAGTCTGGAAGATCGACTGACATTACTGTAAGTACTCTTACAGACAGTTCTGCGAACTTCCCAGTAAACGGATATGTAGGGTATAAATTAAACCCTAATGACCAGCAGATTTTAGATTTTGAGATTGTGTCTAACACAGCCACACAAATTACAGTAGTTGGAAATATTACCTTGGTTGCGCAAACTGCAAATAATTACTATATTATAAATAAGTCAAACTCAGCGAAGACTACACGATTGCATCAAACAATTTCACAATTTATGCCCTATAACTTAAAACCAATTATAACCCACGAGTTTTCTTAATTTGTATAAGATAACAGGAGATAGATAATGGCCAATTTCGATGATACTTATGATGAAACAAGGAATCTTGTTGAGGTTGAATTCCAGAATGGAAAAGAAATTAAGCCCAATGAACTTAACGAGGCCCAAAGGATTGAACGTGTAAGACGCAGAAGAACAATCCAAGCACTAAAGAATGGGCTTAATAGTTTTAACGGAGACGGTTTTAAAGTTGTTGAGAATTCCCCTAATACCAACCAGATTAAACTGTCTGCTGGAACTGGTTTTGTTGGAGGAGAAATTATCAGCCTAGAGAACGACTTAGTTGTTACAGGACTTACTACTCCAGGAGCACCTAGAGTAGATGAAGTTTACCTAGAAGTTAGAGAAGTTGAGCGAGACTCTACTACGTTTCCAGATACTGGAAATATTGCAATTGGAGAAACAACAACAAGATTACAACTTGTTGTTTCAGCTCAAGTAGCTGAAGGTGGTGTAACTCCAGCATCTACTGGAGAATTACATGTTGGCGGCATTGTTCGATTCCACATTGCCACACTGAATCGAGATGCCAATAATACTGTGACTACAGCTGAAATTACTGACACACGACCTCTTATTGGAATTTCAGTTCCAGAAGGTGGTACAGGACAATCCTCATTCGACAACGGAAAACTTATTGTAGGTAATGGAGGAGTAAACCCACTAACTCAAATTGCGCAAGTATCTGATGGCAGAATTCTCAGGGACGAAGGTGCGGGTAATGACCCAAGCTGGGACACTGTTAATAATGTTCTCACAGACACTTTAGATAATTCAGGTATTGTAGCTATTCAAGCTTTAGATGGAGACCCTGATACAGTTCACGGATACAACATCGAAAGATCTGTAAGTAGCGGTGATTTAATAATATCTTTGAAGAATAATCTTGGAACTGATCCATCTGCTAGTAACCCAGTCTACTATTCTTACAACACTTCTTTAGGAGCTTACGTAAAAGCTACCATCACTTCAGCTCTGTCTATAACGATTGTCGCCGCTCAAAGCTTTGGATACGATACAGTCGCAGACGCAGAACTTTTTGTGTACTTAATATACGACTCTGTCGATTTGACAAGTCGATTGGCTGTAGCTAGAAGATCTCACTATGATAATGGCCGATTCCATCAAGTGTTCCCACTTAATGTCAACACACTTGAAACGGAAATCACTAGTAATGTTGTCTCAGGTATTTCCGCAACTCCACGACTATTGTGCCGAATCCCAGTATCAAGATCAGGGGCCGCTTGGACTGGATTCTTTGAATCAACAACCTTGATGCGTGATATGGATATTTCGAATCCTTCTACCGCTACTGCTTTATATGTAGCACACAAAAGAGTACTAACAGCTAGCGGCGGTATCTTAGGGGCTGTAGCCATCAGCAGTTCTTCAGGAATCTTTCAGACATCTTCAAGCTCATATGTCAATGTCACAAACCTATCAGTGACGCTCACACGTTCGGGAAACCGACCCGTTAGAGTTGAACTACAGACTAGTGATGTGTCAGATAACCAGACAGGGGTTTTTGGAGGAACAGGCATTGGTTACATAAAATTTTTAAGGGATGCAGTTGTTCTTGGAACTGTGTCCGTACAGCCGGCTGGTGATGCGAACGGGCCTCTAAACGGTGTGCCTTTGGCTACGATTGACGGCGGAAATCTGCCTTCAGCTACTCACACATATACAGTACAGGCGAGAGTAGCAACTGGAACTTTACAGATAATTCGATTGAGATTAATTGTCCACGAAATGTAATGATTTTAAGGTCTTATCCTCATTGTCAAATCACCGTATATGTGGTAGAAAGATAGTAATGAATATAAAACAAAATTGGACTAGGAGTTTTTCATGAGCGATATGGCAGATAAAGCTAAACTAATTTCTAGTTTCAGAGCCCTTTGGGAGATCAAAGGATCTAAGCCTAACACTCGTGAGGCAGAAAAATCGGGCATTTCAGATCGACAAGTCAGAAAACATTTCGGTGGATGGACAGCACTTCAAGACCTCGCCGTCCCGGCAGCTTACGTTTTGCCACAAGATGGCACGATCATTGTTGGAAGATACAAAAGCCTTGCCAGGTCCGAGAAGAGAAAGAACGTAATCCAAGCCCACGAAATCGAACAGTATTTTCAAGAACTTGGCGCAGCTCTTTTAAAACAAGAACTAAAGCCTGTAAGGCTAAATAAAAAAGACATCAAGAAACATTTGAAATCGCTTCAGTCTCCGACTAGTACAGAGAGGGAACTTATCAGTATCTTAAGTGATACACACTACGGGCTCAATGTATTCCCAGAAGAAGTTAACGGCAGAAATAGTTTCTCATGGAAAGAAGCTTGCAGAAGATCTGCTTTTTTCGCCAAAGAAATCAGCGAGTATAAACTACACCACAGAGACAGAACCAAAAAGTTACATTTCCTAGTTTTAGGTGATATTTTAAACGGCCAAATCCACGGAATTGGCGGTCTAGACAATGATCTAATGACAATTCAGATGTGTGGTGCTTACCACATTCTATTCCATATGATTTCATACCTGTTAAACCACTTTGATACTATTGAGTTCACAGGGATTACGGGAAATCATGAACGATTTCTACATAGAGATAAGGGTGGAAGACCTACGTCACAGAAGTGGGATAACTTTATTAACCCAATTTATTACACACTTTCAGCTCAGTTTAAAGGACGAGTAAAATTTAATATACCACGAGGCCACCAGGCCTTTGTCGATACCATCGGAGGCAGACTCTGTTGTGTGCATGGAGACACAAACTTTTCTGCAATAGGTAATCCAGGAACTTCTATCAACATGAAATCCCTGTCCCATCAGGTAGAATCCTTCTCCAATGCGGAAGTTAAAGCTGGTAAACCTGCTATTAAAGCTCTCCTTGCAGGTCACGTCCATCAAGAGTTACAGGCACGTACAATGAATGGTATAGATGTAGTTGTGAATAGCTGCTTATCTGGCCTAGATGGATTTGCCAATAGCCTCACAATTAACTCTTCTCTTCCTAGCCAGACAATTATTGAAGCTACTAAAGACTACGCGATCGGGGATGTACGAAGAGTCAGATTCACAGAAGAGATCGATAACAACAAATCGCTGGACTTGATTATCCCAACATATAAAGGCGAGATAGTATTCTAAATGAAACAGGTACTTACGACTACAGACAGTAATCAGAAACATGTTAAACTGAACTGGGGGAGAATATAATGGGCTTTGGTAACTGTCCCTTTGGGCAACACCCTTTTGGGCATGGATGTGCAACTGTAACTTTAGTTGACAATATCTTTATTGAAGGCTTTAAAGCCACTCTTGACACTGAGATCCCTAATCCCCCACGAGCCACAAAGGCTATAGAGGAGTAATATGTCCGCACTTATTACATGGAAACCGAATGAAGATTCTGATAATATAACCTCCTATCATATTGAGCGGTCTATTGTAGGGGTAGAGACTTCAAACGTATCTCCCTATGCTATTACTGCTGGCCAGACTATTCAAATACGTATAGACGGCGGGAACCTACTCACTATAGCTTTAAACGCTATTACAAGCGGCGCTGCAACTGCAGCCCAGATAGCTACCATTCTAGACGCAGCCCTAAATGCTCACGGAGGCTCTACCAAAGTTAGCTCTAACGGAACGAAAGTTATTATCTACTCTAACCGACAGACAGATAGAGGTGGAGTTAATATAAAGGGTGGTACAGCCCTTGCAGGGTTAGGAATCCTTGCAGGCATACGCAAGTTTCAATCAGAAGTTGTTGATATTGCTCAAGTTTCACATCCGACCGATACTTATACAGATGAAGATGGTGACGCAGGATATCAATACAGACTCAGAGCTGAGAACTCTTCCTCGGCCCTTTCAGGGCCTACAGCATGGTTCTCCCCGTTCAAAGAGGTTATCCCAACTTCAGTGATCTACGGCTATTTAATTGACCCTGAAGGAAAGGCCCTGGAAGACACCAGGGTACAGTTTGGTCCTCCCATCAACAAAAGACCCTCTGATGATGCACTAAGCGGCTTCCAGCCTAATTCCTCAGCCCAGGTAGGCATTTCCCTAGATCATAAAGAAGTTTACTCTGATGCAAACGGTTACTTCCAGTTTGTAGTCCCAGCTAACACGCCTATACGGATTAAGATTGACTCCGTAGGCCATGACTTTGTATATAAAACTCCTACTGCTGGGTCACAAAAAGACTTTACCGACCTAACAGAAGCTACCTCCTACGCAAGTTTTGCACTAGAAGGTGGATGGGGCATCTAAGGTGAGTAACTTAAGTTTACAGTTTTTAGGCCCGATTAATTATAAAGCCGAGATTCCTGAATCCCGGCTGTTTTTTCCACAGACAGGGGTAGCTATGCAGATGATTGAACTAAGAAGAAACGACAAAGAGCTTCAATGTTCTTGTTAAGGACAATTTCGCCCGAGTCGTAAACTTACAAGGGGCTAGTATAAAGTTCGTCCTTAGGTCCAGAGATGCTATCCTAGGCCCAGACGGTGAGAGAGTCATTGTTGCCACACAGGAAGCTGTAACTATCTATGATCAGCTATCTTATGAGCACATAGGCCAGTTCAATGTTGTATTAGGTGAGGATGCTACTGAGACTGCAGGACAGTATAGAGCAGAGTTTCAAGTACAACTCAAAGGCATTGCCCAGAACAGAAAGACCCCAGAGTATGCTCTAGCGGATGACCAGACCCTCGTTTTGCTCGTTGACGGTGAAGAGCAGACCATTACTTTTGACTCTAACGATTTTGTTGATATATCTAATGCCACAGCTGCAGAAGTCGTGGCGGCTATTAATGCCCAGATTACAGGAGCTATTGCTTACGTGGTCCGGGCTAATATATGTGATAGCTATATTTTGATCCATTCGACCTCAGAGAACGGGTCTATTCAGGCCCACAGCGGGTCTGCTATCGATGCTCTAGGGTTCAACACCCTACTTCAAAGAGACCAAACAGTAAGCTTGCCAGATGAAACACTTATTGTTAATATCAAAGAAGATCTAGACGAGCAGGAAGTTATAGACTAATAGAAAGTGTAGCATTATGAAAGTACATTTAGTATTCACCCTGCCGGAAGACAAAGCTGACCATAAATCGGCCCTGGAGGGGCCTTCTATGGCAATAGCTCTACAAGAGATTTACGATCAAATCATACGTAAGCGTCTGAAATATGGAGAGTTATCTGATTCTGACGCGAAACTTCTGGAAGAAATTAAAACAGAATTCTTTGAGATACTAGACCAACATGATCTGGAGCTATACTGATGATGAAGAAGTCTTATATCTGAAACAAAGAATCTCTTTTCTTGAAGCTCAAATCAGCCTACAGAGTGCATTCAGATCTTACCCACTCAGATCTCAAATGCCCGAATGCCGGCATCACATATATGCAGGCCCGTCATCAAACTGTGTTAACTGTGGCATGCAGTGTCCTGTACTCGGGTTTACAGGCCACTTGACTTAAACACATCCACCTCGTATATTGTATGTTATGAGTGAGATACCTCTTTGGCTTCAGTCTCCACCGCCCAATCTGAAGCTCGACCAATTTAAGCTTCCACTGTATCCATTCCAAAATTCTGGGGCAATCTTCTTAGCACAAAACCCCAACAGCCTTTTACGGGACTCTGTGGGACTTGGGAAATGCCCACAATCTCTTGCAGCGTTTAATGCTCTTGTACGGAAACAACCCACCTTAAAATGTTTAATCGTAGTCCCGGCTTCTCTCATCCACCAGTGGAAAGACGAGATTGAGAAATTCACTACTTTCAAATCTATTATCTATCGAGGTCAGAAAAAGACTAGAGATAATATAATGAAAACTTTTATAAGAGATCCAGAGATCCAGTGCCTTATAACTAACTATGAAATTGTCAGAAGGGACGAGGATAATTTCTTGGATCTACACCGTGAGTTTCCGTACATCATTATATTCGACGAGGCCCAGAAAATAAAGAACCACAGATCTAAAACAGCACAGGCAATTAAGCTGCTATCAATGCGCTCTAGTGGAAATAAACTTCTTACAGCTACACCTGTATTCAATAACGTCCTAGATCTTTACGGACTATTTAAAATAATTAACCCGGCAGTTTTTGGGACGTATGTAAACTTCATGAATAATTTTACTAATTATTATATGATGGATATGGGTAGTTACCAAATTCCTGTATACCAAGGCCCTAAAAATATCCCGCTACTTAAAGATAAAATCAAGGGCTATGTATTTGGCCGAGAAAAAAAAGACGTGTATAATCAACTACCTCCACTCACTTTCTCAGATAGATTTGTTGCCTTACCAGAACATCATCAAGAGATTTATGATGCACTTGAGCAAGAGAAGCTAATTGTGGATGATGTTGAAACTAAGGATATCGACAGGCTGGCAGCTCTCACTCACATGCAGAGTTGTGCTGATGCTGTAGAGCATTTAAACACTACTGTAGCTCCTTCACACCCTAAAATAGACGAGTGTATCCAGATCATTGAAGAAGAGTTTGATGACGACAAAATCATTGTGTACTCTAAGTTTACCCGGACAATAGACATTCTAAATGCAGAACTAAAGAAAAAGAATATCGCCCACTTTAACATTGACGGCAGAATAGACGCAGCCCAAAGAGATGCGAATAAGAAAGCGTGGGAAAATCATCCTGGAAAAGCCATCCTAGTTATCAGCTCTGCTGGTGGGGCTGGTTTAAATCTGCAAGCTGCTGGGACTATCATCTTTTTAAACCGACCCTGGTCTTACGGAGAGCTATTACAAGTTTGCGGACGTATCCATAGAATCGGGACTAAGCATGAGAAATTGCTGATCATTAACTTATACTGTGAAGGCACCATTGACGAAGACATAAGAGATACGTTAAAGTCAAAGGAAGCCGTGTTTAATCGCCTATTCATTCAGGGAGGAGAAAATCTTGCAGAAAAAGACTTCAGCAGAGAAATCTGGAACAAAGCCTATCAAAGAGCTACTGCAAAAATTTAATGTTGTGATTTATAAATCACCTACAGGACTTCAGTATATAAAAGAAGATCATGGAACAAACCAACACCCTCCAGTAGTTTTGCTAAAAAGTATTTGGGAAGCCCTAGGCAAACACAAAGATTCTAAAGCAGCTTACAAGGCCTACCTAGCAGACAAGAAGGCATCAACAAAAGGAGAAACAAAGTGAACAAAGAATCGGAGATAAAGACAGCTGCTCTCATTAAAGCTCTCAAAGATAAAGATCGGGGTGTTCGCTTGTCTGCTGCCAAAGCCCTAAGCAATCACACAGACTCTAAAGCTACCAACGCTCTCATTAAAGCTCTCGAAGATAAAAATCTACATGTTCGCTGGTATGCTGCCGTAGCTCTAGGCAAACACAAAGATTCTAAAGCTACCGATGCCCTCATTAAAGCTCTCAAAGGTAAAAATCTACATGTTCGCTGGTATGCTACCATAGCCCTAGGCAAACACAAAGATTCTAAAGCAGCTACCGATGCTCTCATTGAAGCTTTCGAAGATCAAGATTCGGGTGTTCGCATGTCTGCTGCCAGAGCCCTAGGCAATCACAAAGATTCTAAAGCAGCTACTGATGCTCTCATTAAAGCTCTCCGAGATGAAGATTGGTATGTTCGCAAGTCTGCTACCATAGCCCTAGGCACTCGCACAGATTCTAAAGCCGCTACCTATGCTCTCATTAAAGCTCTCGAAGATCAAGATTCGGGTGTTCGCTGGTATGCTACCATAGCCCTAGGCAAACACAAAGATTCTAAAGCAGCTATCGATGCTCTCCTTAAAGCTCTCAAAGATGAAGATCGGAGTGTTCGCTTGTATGCTGCCAAAGCTCTAGGCAAACACAAAGATTCTAAAGTTACCGATGCTCTCATTAAAGCTCTCGAAGATAAAGATTGGTATGTTCGCAAGTCTGCTATCATAGCCCTAGGCAATCACACAGATTCTAAAGCTACCGCTGCTCTCCTTAAAGCTCTCAAAGATGAAAATTCGGATGTTCGCAGGTATGCTGCCATAGCCCTCGGCAATTACAAAGATTCTAAAGCAGCACACAAGGGGTTCAATGCAGACGAGAAGGCTTTTAAAAAAGGAGAAACAGAATGACCAAAGAATCGGAGATAAAGACCGCCTACCTATCAGCACGTCATGCTTACGCTGGGGCTCGAAATAACTACTATGTAGCACGTGATGCTTACACATTAGCAAGTGATGGTCTAGACCACTACGGCGAGTTAAACAGAAGAAAATAATGAGCGAAAATAAAAAACTACACAGTTATGAAGGCGAGAAAGCCACAAGGACCGGAGCTTACTACGAAAAGCTCCTGAAGAAGTTCTGTGGCCCAGACTATCATAACTTACTTAGACCACAGAAGAGATCAGAAGTCCGACAGTTTCTTAGGTTTAGTAAGACTTCACTAGTCTACGGCATTCCCCAGGAAGTCAATTGCTTTCGAACCGAAGCTTTCAATATTATCGTACACAACCACTTAACTGCCGTTAGAACTAACGACACAGCCCTAGTCAAATTAAACTTCCATGAACTAGGAGAGTTACCAGACACCACTATTGAAAACAGCATGGAACTTTTAACCCCAGATTTCCTTTGGCTAGATATCTGTACCACGAAAAATTCCTTCATCCCACATCAAATTATGTTGATAGTTAACATGCGAATGGAACAAGGCAAGCGTACAGTGATCTACTCTCCAGCAGCGGATGACCGGGCTTGGCAGCGTCTATATGAATCAGACGTTTTCATTAAGTTCCTGAATAGGTTTAAAGAAAAGTCACAGGCTCTCGAAGTTAAGGGGTACGAATGAGCGAAGCAACACAATATTCCTATAACGTTCTTTCAGGCTTATTCTCTGATAGAGTAATTAAACTGAAAGCGCAGATCAAGCAGAGCTACTTCACAGACCCAGCTCAAATGCAGCTATACACTTTCTGCACTGAATTTTATGCGAGTACTAAAACTGTACCAACAGTTCAAGTTGTAGAAGATGCATTTAAAGATAAACTGTGGGACATCCAACAAGAAGTAAAGACAATTCTCGGCAAGCTCAATGTACTAATTGATGACGCCCTTTTCGAACACTCACTACAGAATTTCATACAAGACCATAAGATTTCACTCCTGGTCAGTAACTCAAAAAAGGTCGCAAATGTACAGTCCATTGGCTTCGACAAAGTGCTAGATGATACTCGTAAAGTCCTGAACACAATTACCGGCATTGAGAATTCAAAGCTCAATATCTACAACTCTGATATTAAAGATGATGTTGACTCCTTCTTAACGAGAACGTTCGATAAGACTATTGATACTCCGGGCATCCCTGTTAGAAATCCCATCATCAACAGAATTACTGGTGGTATGCAGCCGAAGCGCCTGTGGGTTATAGCTGGAGCTTCGGGTGAATGTAAGTCTACCTATCTTAAAAATCTAGCGTACGATTCTTTAATCGCTGGCGCTAATACTTTCTACTGTACTGTGGAAGAAGACCAAGATCAGGTTCTTAGAGTACTAACTACTATTCACGTCTTTAGAAAGTATAGTGTTATCCTAGAATCTGCCAAATATAAAACCTACACTGCTGAGGAAGAAAAACTATTCAGACAAGCCCAAGAAGACTTCCTTAGCTTGAGCAGCAACATAACTATTTTTGAATTGCCGCAACGCTATAGCTACTCTAATTTTGAGAGCATGTTAACGCAACAGAACTCAATCAAAAAGATCGACGCAGTATTTCTAGATTACTTACTGCTCCTAAAGCCGGACAGTAAAAGATCTCAGCAGCATGAAGAGAGTGAACAGCTCTACAATGAAGCTAGACAGCTGGCTAATGGATTCGACGGGGGCCGTGGTATATTTGTTTGTACCGCCCACCAAGTTAATCGAGAAGGCTGGAAGAAGGCTAAGAAACGTGGTCATTATGTAGCCGAGGATTTAGCCAAGACAGTAGCAGCACAACAAGCCCCAGATTTAGTTATTGCTAATTATCTTGATCCTGAGCTTAGATCTCAAAATGAACTCAGACAAAACCTGCTAAAGAACAGAGGTGGAGAATTCTACAATGAACCTTGGATCTGTCCCATTCAGTTAGAGTGTGGAATTATCAACCCTCCTCTTGATATGGATGACATTCCAAAAGACCTTAAGCTATGAGTTTACGAGAAATATATAGTAGATTTGAACTAGAGTTTCACGTAGACTTACCCAGTGTATATTTTGGAGTTGTACATAACCACTTGGGGTTCAATCAATGGGTTTGGAGTATTCATAGATGAGCGTTGACGAAGTATACAAGTGTTTTAACCTGCACTTTTACAGAGCCGATGATAACGCAGGTGGATGGTGTGGCCTCTATAACTCCGACAAATTCGGACCCAAATTCAGCTATCTCTGGTGGATCGGAGTATTTAAGTGATGAGCCTAGAAAGAGTACTGATTAGCTTTGGCCTAGAGTGCCGAGTCAACTATTTCTGGTTTGGAATACATCGAGTCACCGCACCAGTCTACACAATAATCTGGGATATGTCTTTGAGGCCAACCAAATGAATGGGCTTAAGTTTACACTACAAGTATTAAAAGACTACGGCTACGAGATCCCGCAGATCAATAGAAACATCTGCTGCCTTTTCCATGAAGAAACTCGTCCATCAGCCAGACTCTACGAAACAGGAAGCTACCACTGCTGGTCAGGTAAGTGTGGCGCACACTTCTCCGATGGCCTAGGCGCTATCATGCAGATTGAGGGCTGTCACTACAAAGACGCACTGACAATTGCTGGGATAGATACGGATTTCAAGTACCTGAAAAAGACATGGTATCTATGAAAGAGTTTTATTCACTAGAAGAGGCAATAGTAAAAAAGGTTATCGAACAAAAACCTATGCTATTCTTGTCAGTCTACAAAA
>Ga0163150_10004738_pt1 | contig 17971 bp, 19 predicted proteins | sample OliLakLV19P2IB_FD_148628 | JGI IMG/M metagenome (GOLD analysis project Ga0163150, IMG submission 148628) | Freshwater microbial mat bacterial communities from Lake Vanda, McMurdo Dry Valleys, Antarctica - Oligotrophic Lake LV.19.P2.IB | ecosystem: Environmental > Aquatic > Freshwater > Lake >...
GGTAAAGCCGGCGCGCCCGACTAATGGGCAGGGAAGCGCACCGCCGGTCGCTTCGCCACACCGCCTCGATTCACAGAGATAGCTCATGAGCACCACCGCAACCCCCGCCATACTGCCTTGGGACAGCCACAATCAGCGCCTGGTTGCCAACGTGCATCCCGCCGACTGGAAGAATCCCACCCCTGCGGCCCACTACAACCTGGTGGTCATCGGGGCGGGCACCGCCGGCCTGGTGACGGCTCTCGGCGCCGCGGGCCTGGGGGCGAAGGTGGCACTGATCGAGAAGCACTTCATGGGCGGTGACTGCCTGAATGTGGACTGCGTGCCGTCCAAGGCCCTCATCGCGGCGGCCCGGGCCGCCACCGCGACGCGGGAGTCGGCCGCCTTCGGTGTTGACATCCCGGCGGGTACGACCGTGGACTTCAGCAGGGTCATGGAGCGGATGCGGCGCCTGCGCGCCGACCTCAGCCCCCATGACTCCGCGCAGCGCTGCTCCGACCTGGGCGTGGATGCGTTTCTCGGGACCGGCCGCTTTACCGGACCGGAAACCATTGAGGTGGGCGGCGCCACCCTGCGCTTTGCCAGGGCGGTGATCGCCACCGGGGCCCGCGCTGCCGCGCCAGCCATTGCGGGGCTGGACGATGTTGCCTACCTGACCAACGAAACCCTGTTTTCCCTGACCGAATTGCCGAAGCGAATCGGGATCATCGGCGCAGGACCCATCGGTTGTGAAATGGCCCAGAGCTTTGCCCGCTTTGGTTCGGAGGTCTTTCTGGTTGAGACCCTGCACGGCGTCCTGCCGCGGGAGGGCCGTGACGCCGCAGACATCGTGCAGGCCGCTCTCGCTCGCGACAGTGTCACCCTGCTCTGCTGCGGTACGGAGCTCCGACTCGCGCCAGACCCGGCGGGGGTCCGCCTGCAGGTGAACTGCCATGGCGGGAGCTACGACGTGCTGGTCGATCAGCTGCTCGTCGCCGCAGGCCGTCGGCCAAATATCGAGGACCTCGGCCTCGACACCGTCGGAGTTGAGGTGGATCAGCGCTACGTGAAGGTGAATGACCGCCTGCAAACCACAAACCCGCGCATCTTCGCCTGCGGTGATGTCTGCTCCCCTTACCAATTCACCCACGCGGCGGACTTCATGGCCCGCATCGTCATCCACAATGCCCTCTTCAAGGGACGTGCCAAGGCCAGCTCACTGATTATCCCCTGGGCAACCTACACCTCGCCCGAGATGGCCCACGTTGGACTCTACGAGTCGGACGCCAGGGCGAAGGGCATTGAGCTGGACACGTATACCCAGGACCTGAACAAGGTTGACCGGGCGATTCTGGATGACGAAGCCGATGGCTTTGTTCGTGTTCACGTCCGCAAGGGTACTGATCAGATCGTCGGTGCTACTGTCGTCGCCGCCCATGCTGGCGACCTGATCGGCGAGCTTGTATTGGCCATGAAGGCGAACGTGGGCCTCAAGACGATCAGCGCGACGATTCACCCCTACCCGACCCAGGCCGAGGCCATCCGCAAGACCGGCGACCTGTACAACCGCAGCCGGCTGACGCCGCTGGTGAAATGGCTCCTGCAACGCTGGCTCGCCTGGCAGCGCTGAGCCGCACCATGCCCATGGCACGCTACGGCAGTCACTTCATGCAACTAGCGCGGGTCCTCGTGATCGGCACGGTATTGGCGGGCACGGCCGGCTGCGCCCACCGGGTCTGGAATACCGAGATCAACGACAATGCCGCCGGCGAGCGCTACGAGTTTCACACCCGCCTGCCAAATAACTCCGAGGAGTTGTTTGTGGTTCTCGCATTTTCGGGGGGTGGCACCCGGGCCGCCTCCTTCAGCTATGGCGTACTCCAGACATTGCGGGCCACGAGCGTGACCGTGAACGGCAGGCCGCGGCAGCTCCTCGATGAGGTTGACGTCATCACCTCCGTGTCCGGCGGCAGCTTCACCGGGGCCTACTACGGGCTGTTTGGGAATCGAACATTCGAGCGCTTCAGGGAGGATTTCCTGTATCGGGACTGGCAGGGAGAACTGCTTGGCCTGGCCGTACGCCCACAGAGCCTCGTCGCGCTGACGTCCAGCCAGTTCAACCGCAGCGATCTCGTCGCTGGATATCTCGACCGCACGCTATTCGAGCACGCAACCTTCGCGGACATGTCCCGCGACGGACTGCCTTTCGTCATCGTCAATGCCAGCGACATCAATAACGCCACAACCTTTTCCTTTATCCAGCAGCAGTTTGACTTCCTCTGCTCCGACCTCGCGCGGTACCCGGTGGCCAACGCCGTCATGGCGTCAGCGGGAGTGCCTGGTACCTTCGCCAGTATTGCGCTTCGCAACTACGACGACTGCAAGGAACGCCATCAACCCTGGGTGCTGGATGCCCTGGCACACGATGACGCTCTAGAACGACGGAGGGCCGTCGCGCAGGCTCTTCAGCGCTACTCGGATCCGGACCGGATGCCAATCGTCCGACTCGTGGATGGCGGCGTCACCGACAACCTGGGGGTCCGGGGCTCGGTGATGAGCCCCGTTGCCCACTACGGGAATGTACCTGACATGGCGGGGGCATTTAGTCCCGAGCGCCTCCGCCGCGTTCGGCACGTGCTCGTCATTGTCGCCAATGCGCAGGTCTACACGCCGGCGGCCTGGTCGCTGCGCGGCCGGGAACCAGGGATTGTGGACACGGTGGAGGCTTCTTTCGACTCGGCACTCAGCATTCTCAATACCGAAACCGTGGCTCTCGCCAAGCAGGGCTTCCTGATGTGGGAATCGCGCCTGAATGCCGTCCGCGGGCCGGACGAGGCGAAGGTCAGTGTGGACTTCGTGGTACTGACCTTCGATCAGATCGCGGACCGGGAAGAACGTGCGCGCTTCAACGCCATGCCGACCACCTTCCGTCTGAAGCCGGAACAGGTCGACGCCCTGATTGCCGAACCAGCCAGACTCCTGAGTCAGTCGCCCGAGTACGGCTGCTTTCTTCGCCGGCTTGACGGTTTTTATCCCATAACTGAGAGAGGCACCCCATGACTACCCGAACCCGACGGACGTTACCAGCAGTTACCACGGAGACCAAGGCCCGCGATGATGCAGCCCCTCGCACTGACGAGGCCCTCGATACTGAAGCAGTCAGCTCAGGCGAGTCGCGCGACCGTATGATCGCGGAGGCCGCATACTTCCTGGCGGAGAGTCGCGGCTTTGCGCCCGGCGCTGAATGCGAAGACTGGCTGGGCGCGGAAGCCCAAATTGACAACCTTTTCCGATTAGGCTTTCCTAAGGATCAATCTGGACCGAACCCGGCGAAGTCCCGGGTGCTCCTGCCGCAATGAATACCATCGAACTGCGTAGTGCCACCTTCAGTTAACGTCCTGCCAAGCCACTCCTGCAGGTTGACCAGCTGATTATCATTAATGGTGAACGTTCCCTGTCAGTCGCTTGGCCCCGGAACATTCCTATGCCAGTTTGCGAAACAGCCTGGAACATCGTGCAGGATATTTACTGAGACGATTTTCGTAGACGCGAGGAAGCCCTGCCATGAATATTGAAATTATCCTTGGCTCCGATCTCGGGCCGCAGCAGGTCGCCGAGATCGCAGTTGAGGCGGAGAAAGCCGGTGTGCGCACGCTCTGGCATTCCAATTTTCCGAATGACTGGGATCCGTTCATCGGCCTGGTACCGGCCGCACTGGCAACCCACCGGATCAGGCTCGGCGTGCTGGCTGTAAGCCCGTACGAGATGCATCCGATACGCATCGCCAATGCCCTGGTCAGCCTGAATGAACTGGCGAACGGGCGCGCAGTCCTCGGTCTTGGCGGCGGCGGCGCCGTGGCATTGTCAATTGGCAACAGTCCCTCGGGCAGCGCCAGCCTGGATTTCGGCAAAATGCGCATCGTACGTGGTGTGCGCGAGGCCGCGGAGATCATCTATCGCATTGCCTCAGGCAAGCCCAACCGGGGCTACCAGGGCCAGGTCTTCCGTGTTGCGCGGCCGTTTCACCTGAAGTTTGCGAAGTCGCCACGGCCGCGAATCTTTACCTGCTCGATGGGCCCGCAGATGCTGCGTATGGGCGGGCGCATCGCCGATGGCGTGCAGGTCGGCGATGTCACCCCCGGGAGGATCGGCGACGCTATCAGCGACATCCGGCTGGGCCTAGCGAAGCGCGCCTATCCGGCGGAGGATTTTCGCATCGGCAATTTCTGGGCCTGGCACATCAAGAAGGACCGGGCGGCGTCGATGTTCGAGGCGCGCAGCCAGTTATTTGCACGTGCCGAAGTCATTCCGCCGAATATCGGGCTCGATCACTTGGTGCAGGCCAAGGTTATCGACGCGGCCGAGGCGCAACTGGTCAGGGCCAGGTTCAAGAATTTCCTGATGGCCTACGTCGATGGGTCCGGCAAGGTCAGGGATGTGCCGGAGGACCTGGTGCAGCGCCTGATTGACGAAGTCAGTTCCTCGGGCACTTTCGATGACATCGACCGCGAAGTGGAGCGCTATCGCGAGTTCGAGCGGGCCGGACTGACCGACCTGGCGCTGCGCGTCTTCGGCGGCCCGATGAGTGCCGTGAAAACCATTGGCGAACGGATCGTCCCGCACTTTAGCCCGACAACCTAGAAATGGCGTCAGACACCTCCTGATACTTTCTCTCCCGATTTCGCAGCTACTACTATGGCTTGCCCCTTCACGATCACGTGACAAAACCTGCATGGAATCAATTTATGCGCAAAGTCTTCCTCGTACTCATGGTACTCATTGCTGGCGTGGCGGCGCTGGGCCTGTACAACGATTACTCCGTGCAGACCCGCGGCAACGGGCCACTGTACAACCCGGCAGTTCCGGTACTGCGCACCCCGGACGCCCGCTTCGAGGCACTCACCGATTTTCCCTTTGCCCCGCATTACCTGAATATTGAAGATCCTGATCTCGGCACCTTGCGCGTGCACTACCTGGACGAAGGTCCGGCCGACGGCCACGCGAATGCCGAAGTGATCCTGCTGCTGCACGGGCAGGCCACCTGGAGTTATTCATTCAGGAAAATGATTCCGCTGTTCACGGCGGCCGGTTACCGCGTGATTGCACCGGACCTGATCGGCTTCGGTCGCTCCGACAAACCCGCGGACTGGGAAGCCCACACGTTCGCAAAACAAGTCGCGTGGCTGGATCAGACCCTGCAGGCGCTGCAGATTCACAACAGTACGGGCTTCCTGTTCGACTGGGGCGGCTACTTCGCCCTGCGCCTCGCCGCCGACAAACCGGAGGTTTTTTCCCGCCTTGTGCTCTGCACCACTACCTTGCCACGCGCCAACAGCGCGTTCGGCGCGCTGTGGGTAGCGGGCTGGCGCCGCTACATCTACACGCCCGAAGCATTTCCGATCAGCGGCATGGTCAATGACATGACCGCCCGCGGCATCAACGCTATTACCACCAGAGGACTCGACGCACCCTATCCGAATGAATCCTACAAGGGCGGACCGCGCCGCATGCCCATGATGATCCCCGCCACACCGTTGCACCCGGCTGCGGCGCCGAATCGGGCCGCGTGGAAAAAACTTGCGGGGTGGGAAAAGCCCACAATGGTGCTGATTGCGCAATCCATGGCCGAACAGGGCTTCAAGCCGAAGGAATTTTACGATCAGCTGCCGGGTACCCGTGGCCAGGCGCACCGCACCTACCCGGACACCGGCTTCTTTATCATTGAAGAAATCCCGGAAGAACTGGCCAAACAAACCATCACGTTTATCAAGGCAACGCCCGCTCCCGCGGGCACCTGAACGCCGTGGAACGTCGTTACCAGGGCTGAACCTTGCCCTCGTAGGTCAGATACGTGCCCGTATTTTTCAGATTGTAGTTCTCGATCACGGTGACCAGGCCCTTGACCGCCTCGTCAGGCGCGATAAGTGGAATCGGAAAGCCGGCATCCTTGATCGGCTTCATCAGGTTGGTATCCACAGCACCCGGATCCAGCAGGCCAACGACAATGCCACGGCGATAGAGATCCAGGGCGAGCTTGCGCATCAGCATGTTTACGGCCGACTTGCTCGCGCTGTAGAAATAGCCCCCGCCGGGCCGGGCACCCGCAATCGAGCCCTGGCTGCTGGTCATCGTCATGATCTTTTTTTGCCGGCTTGCCGCCACATTGTCGAGAAATGCCTCGGCCATCTTGATTGGCCCGAGGGCATTGACCGCCATAACCTGCGTGAACACGGCGTAGTCGAGGTTACCGAGCTTCTGGGTATCCAGACCACCCAGGACGCCGGCATTGTTCAACAGGACATCGATCGGTACTCCCTTGTACTTCAAGGCGAGTGCATCGATAGCCGCCAGGTTGGTGACGTCCAGCCTTTCCACGGTGATCCCCGGAAAGCGCGCAGCCAGAGACTTGAGCTCCGCGGAAGAATCCGGATCCCGGCTGGTTGCGATCACCCGCCACCCCTGGGCTCCATAGTGTGCCGCGAGGGCAAGGCCGATGCCCCGGTTTGCACCGGTGATCAACACGGTCGGCTGGTAGTCGCCAATGGCAGACACGTCCGCAGCAATTGTCGGACTGGCCCCCAGCGCCAGGAACAACACCAGCAGTGCGCCCGGCCATCTACGGGTCTTGGAGGCGGCGAATATGTTCATTGATATCATTCTTGTTTCCTTCAGCATGGCCAGAGTGCTTGTCCTGCGGTCGAGGTCCCGAGCCCCAATCCGCACCCTAAAGGTGGCGCTTCGTGTCCGAATCTACACCGATCCCACCCTCAGGCACCCGAGGCAGGCTTTTCGCAATAGACAGCGACGTCATGCGGATCAGCTCCTCCGGCACTGCCTCCTGGTGATCGTCATCGGTGGCTTCACAGGCCGCACGCACTATCGAGATAGTCGCCCTGTAGCAGGACATATATTGACGACATGCCCCGCACAACTGCGAATGCACCCAGCACGCGATCCAACCTCGGATACCGAGGGATCGGCCCACGTAATCCGGCAAACGTGCGTCGAAGTCACGGCAATCTATCATTCCAGCGACTCCCTGCGTAAGAACCACATCCGTCAGGCCCGGCGACTGGTGACGGCCCGGCCGGCAACAGCCACGTCGGAGCCGGAGGCGGCGCGCACCTCAGGCCCCAGGCGCTGCATCAGCACCTTCCGGGCACGGTGGAGTCGCACCTTGACGGCGCCGGGCTCACAATCCAGAGCCCGGGCGGTCTCCTCAGTGGAATACCCGTCGACATCGCGAAGCAGGACCACCAGCCGGAACGGCTCCGGGAGGCTATTAACGGCAAGAAGCACCCGACGGCGAAGCTGTTCACCATGCACAACATCCTCCACACCGGGCGCGGGCTCCACCAGCTGCGGAAGCCGGCGACCCCGCTCGTCGAATTCCGATGAACGCTGCTCAAGCGACTCTTCTGCGCGTACCCGACGTTTCCGTAGTGCCACCAGGCACTGGTTTATGGCTATACCACGCACCCAGGCCGCCAGGCCGGATCGCCCTTCGAAGGAATCGCACTTGCCGCACGCGCGAATAAATGTCTCCTGAAACGCGTCTGCCGCGTCCGCGTCAATGCCCAGGTAGCGACGCGCAAGGCTGAGTACCCGGGGGCCAAAGCGACGGACCAGCTCCCGGCAGCTCCGCGGGTCTCCCGCCCGCAGTCCGGCCAGCAAGGCGCCTTCATCGCCGCCCGGGCTCGAGTCTTCCGACCGATCAACCCCGGACAACCTCTTCGCGGGGGTCTGCCCCGGGGAGCTGTGTAACCTTTCAGTGGCTCGCGACATCTTAAGTACAGGACACCATCACAGCGTCCGCAATCAGGGAGTTAATCAGATGCAACAAGCCAGACCTTTTCCCCGCCGCATCGCGGTGACCACGACGCAGCACCGATCGGATTGCTCCAGAACACCGGCGCCGGCAGCTGTCGGACCCTGCTACACAGGTGGTCACGGACTTCAGCCGCGACCTCCCGGCGACCGTCCCGGAGAGCCTCCAGATCGATGCAGCACTGCGCGAAATGATCCAGGTCGGCGTCCGCGCGCTGCTCGTGGCGCGAGGCGACGACATCGTCGGGCTCATTACAGCCCATGACATTCAGGGAGACCGCGCAGGTCGATTCCTGCAGAACCCCAGCTGCGATCACCACCCCTGCCGTCGGCAGGACACTCATGTGGGGGACATCATGACGCCATGGGATCAACTCGATACCCTGGATTGGGGTGACCTGCAGTCGGCCACCGTGGGCGACCTGATCGCCATATTTCAGACCAGCGAAGCCACTCATATCATCGTCCTCGAGTGGCTCGCCAACAGCAGTGCGGTCGTCCGCGGACTCGTCTCCCGGACGCGGCTTGAACGACAACTCAACAACACCTTGCATGCCGCGGCCGGACCGGGCGGGTTCAATTCTTGAGGACCCGATCGATCGCCGCCAGGTAGGTGGCCTTCGACTGGACCCCCACCAGCCTCTCCCGGACCTTGCCCTGCCGGAAGATCAGGACCGTTGGGATCGACAGAATGCCGAACGATCTGGCGGCTATGGGACTCCGCTCGAGGTCCACCTTGACCACTGTCACGCGGGTACCCCGTTCGGCCGCAATCGCTTTGATGATAGGCTCGAGGGCATGGCAGGGACTGCACCAGCTGGCCCCGAAATCGAGAAGCACGGGCCGGTCAATAGCCGCCAGGCCCTGCTCCAGGGTACGGTCCGTGAATTCGACAATGCCGGTATACAGTTCGCTCATGGCTACTGACGGGCGCTCACGCTGCCCGGCTCCAGCGCTCCTTTTCAAATGCAGCGTCCAATGGCGTCTTCAGCAGGTGGTTAATGTAGTTACTGAGTGTCTTGACGGACACGCCCAGGATCACGTCCAGGACCTGTGCGCGGGTAAACCCCGCATTGAGAACGAACTGGAGTTCCCCGTCCTCGACACAGCCGCGGCCACGCACGACCTGCCGCGTAAACGTAGCCAGGGCATCCAGCCGCCGATCCTTCAGGTCACCACCACGGCGCAATGCATCCACTTCACCGGAATCGACTTTGACCATATTCCGGGCAATGAACGAGTGAGCACTGACGCAGAACTCGCAGCCATTTTCAACGCTGGTGGCGAGCATGACGACCTGCTGCTCCACGGGACTCAGGGACGAGCGCTCGAAAATGCCGGCCAGCGTGAGGTAGCCCTCCAACGCCGCGGGGGACTCGGCCATCCCAGCCAGCATGCCGGGCACGAAACCAAAACGGCCAGCTATCTTCTCGAGCAGCGGCCGCGACGCCGTTGGTGCATTCTCCACCGAATGAAACTTGAATTGACTCACGATGCTTCTCCATTTCCCGATCCAACGGGGATAATCATCCAAGAGGAACCGCTTATGCGGCTATCTGTGATGATTACCTTAGGGTTTCATTGAGGAAGCGGAAATGACCACAAATCCGCCATCTGTAGCCGATCGTTCGGCCGGCGACATGCTGTCGAGAATTCTGGAGCTGTATCAGCTGAGCGCCAGCGTTTTTGCGAATCCGAGTACCTGTGGCCCCTGGCAGCTGGAAATGCCGCCCAGCCCCCATGTCGAATTTCACCTCGTGGCCGCCGGCGAGTGCTTTCTGCACCTGGATCCCGGCTTCAGTCAGCCGATCAGCCTGCAAGCCGGGGACGTTGTGGTATTCCCCCGCAGCCGCGGCCACTTACTGAGCCAGTCCAGGCACATTGCTGCATCCGGTAGCCAGTTGTTCCAGTCCGGTACCGGCCCGCGTACCGAGCTGGTGTGTGGCACGTTTGCACTTGCTGGCGCACAGAGTAATCCCCTGATCATGTCGCTCGCGGACGTCGTGATCGTGACCGGCAAGGAGGCGCGTGAGGAGCTTAAGGCCCTCGCCTTGCTTTTGGCACGAGAGGCCCAGCAGGATCGATCCGCCCGCGAGAGCGTTCTGAGCCGGCTGTCCGAAGTGCTGTTTGTCTATGTCCTGCGGCACGAACTGGAGCGGGGCACCATTCGTGGCGGACTGCTGAGCGCGTTCCTCGATCCGGGCCTGCGGCAGGTCCTGGTAGCCATGCTGGACTCGCCGGGCAGGCGCTGGACCATCGCGAAACTGGCCGCTGAGGCGCACCTGTCCCGGACCGCATTTCTCGAGCGCTTCCAGGGCGCCGTCGGCGTGCCGCCCATGCACTTTCTGGCGGACTGGCGAATGCGCGTCGCCGAGACACGACTCCGGGATGGCAGCAGGTCCGTGGCTGCCGTGGCCAGTGAACTCGGCTACTCGACCGAGACCGCATTTCGCCGGGCGTTCAAGCGAATCAGGGGCGTTGGGCCGGGTTCGGTTCGCCGGCGGGCGAATGTCGAAGGCCAGTGATCAACGGACAGGCGACGCGGCCCGAGCCCGCGTGGCACTCGGTGCGCTATCGCGCGATCGCCACAAAGCCCGAGCGTTTGAACGTCGCCTGTGCGCTGGTGAATCTGTTCATGCTGCGAAAAGCGTTGTTGCGCGCGACGTAGTCGACGTGTCGACGACATTTGCAATGACTGCCAAAGGCGCACTCTGCCTGGCGATCGTACGGGCATCGAAGTAGCGACAGCGACTACAACAGGGTCCAGCGCGCTCATAAACACCAAATAGATCAGACGTGTCCTGCGGAGGGCGGGGCCGCACCTCTACCGACCAGGACGGCGTGTCGGTCGAGGGCAGCGCGTGCGGCTACGCGAGCGCGTGGCTCACCCCTCGGGAAGTGAGCTTCCCGAAGGGAAGGCCAAGCACTACGCCGTAGATAACGTGCAGCACCAGCGTCATCACGGGGGCCATGATTCCCAGGTGTAGGCCGAACAAGCCAGCACCGGTTATGGGTATCACCGCGATCATCATCATCGCCCACGCAGCCACTCCGAAGACGACACCTTTTATCAGGCTCGTTTTGCCTGGAAGTAAACGGCGAAGTAGGGCGAACGCAATGCCAGAAATGCTCGTACCGATCATAACGTGAGCGGCCCACCCGAGGGTTTCTGGTCCGTTCATCATTGAGCTGAGCATGGCGATGACGTCGAGCTGCGGCATCAGCCCCATGGGCGATTTGATCACCATCAAAGCTGATAGCACTAGGGTGGCAGTCAGGCTCGCGAGCATACTTCGTGGAGTACTCATGTTTCTCCTCCATCGCTGGAATGTTGTCCTCGGCACGTGCGTCGCCGGACTCGTTCAGTTGCTTATCGCCAAGTGAGTCGCCGAAGTCGACGATTCCTTCCCGGCCGCCCATTGGTTTGCCGTCTCGGTGTTTGAACTCGGGTACGGTTGTATGGATGCGCGACCATTGCCTGTGGCACACAGGAACACACGTTCGTTGTGCCACAGGCAATGCGGCAGCCCGAGATATTGACGGTGGGGTTTGGTGTGGAATCGGATATGGCCGCAAATCCGCCATCTGTAGCCGATCGTCCGGCTGGCGACATGCCGTCGCGGGTCCTGGAGCTGTATCAGTTGAGCGCCAGTTTCTTTCATGAAAGTAAACCTGCTCTCGGGGATGGCGTTTCAAATATAGGGGCGCCCGACCAGCGTGTACGCCAGCGTGTAAGAACGACTACTGTAAGGAAATCGCGATGCTGGCGACCAATGACTGATCTTCTGGATGCTCTTTGGCAATGCAACGGGCCACTGCGCCCCAGAAAGTAGGCGTCCTGTTCAAGTCCATCCACAATTGACCCACTTGTGTAGTGAAACTCTGCAGCTGGGCCGGCAGGGGTTGACTCCACGTCCGAGTCTCAAATGGTTGGAGATCAACACTACGTGGAAGCGGAACGCGCCGTCGCGAAGACATTGACGTCCATGAACAACATTCGTCCTTTACCGCACCGACTGCGTGCTGTCGATGATGTAACGTCCGAAATGAACACTCGAGAAACCGACATGACTCCCGCCACTGACAACAGTCCCACACTTCAGCGGACAACGTCCGCGGCCAGGCCCGGCTTTCGTTGGAAGTGGCTGCTCTACTCCGGCGTGGCAGTCGCACTCATCGCCGCCGCCATGGTCGCCTTCAAATATTTCCATGGTCAGGAGTTGCTCAGGCAGGCGATCGATTGGGTCGCCCAACTCGGACTTATGGGGCCCGTCATTTTCATCGGGCTCTACATTTTGGCGACCGTTCTGTTCATCCCCGGCTCGGTGCTGACACTCGGCGCGGGCGCGGTGTTTGGCGTGGTGTGGGGGTCGATCTACGTTTCGATCGCCTCGACGCTGGGGGCGACCTGCGCGTTTCTCGTCGGGCGCTATGTGGCCCGCGACGCCATTGCCCGCAAGATCGAAGGCAACCAACGTTTCGCCGCGATCGACAAGGCCGTCGCAAACGAGGGTTGGAAAATCGTCGGGCTGATGCGGCTCTCGCCGGTGTTTCCTTTCACGCTGTTGAACTACGCCTTCGGCCTAACGCAAGTGAAGTTGCGCGATTACGTCCTCGCCTCGTGGATCGGCATGATGCCCGGCACGATCCTGTATGTGTATCTCGGCTCGCTCGCGCAGGCCGCCACTGGCGACCGCGCGCGCACCACCAGCGAATGGGTGCTCTACGGCGTCGGCCTGCTCGCCACGGTCATCGTCACCGTCTTCGTCACGCGCCTCGCGAAAAACGCGCTCGCGAAAAAGATTACGCAATAACCGCACGCAGAAACATTTTTATGAGCGAACAAACGCAACCGCCCGTCCTGCCATGGGACAATCACAATCGAAGACTGGTCTCCAATGTCCACCCGCTGAACTGGAAAAACCCGACGCCCGCGGAGCGCTACAATCTCGTCGTGATCGGCGGCGGCACGGCGGGGCTGGTGTCGGCCATTGGCGCGGCAGGGCTCGGCGCCAAGGTCGCGCTCATCGAGCAACACTTGCTCGGCGGCGATTGCCTGAACGTCGGCTGCGTGCCGTCCAAGGCCATCATCCGCGCGGCACGCGCAGCGGCGGCAGTGCGCGATGCGGGGGAGTTCGGCGTCAACGTTCCGGCCGGCGTGACGGTGGATTTTGGCAAGGCGATGGAACGGATGCGCCGTCTGCGCGCCGACATCAGCCCGCATGATTCGGCGCAACGCTTCGCCGACGTCGGCGTGGATGTTTTTTTCGGCGGCGGACAATTCACCGGTTCGGACCGCGTGGAGGTCGCAGGGCAGACGCTGCGCTTTTCCAGGGCCGTCATCGCCACTGGCGCGCGCGCCACCGCTCCGCCGATTCCAGGGTTACAGGATGTTCCTTACCTGACCAACGAAACGCTGTTCTCACTGACCGAATTGCCGAAGCGACTCGGCATCATCGGGGCCGGCCCGATCGGCTGTGAAATGGCGCAAGCTTTTGCCCGCTTGGGCGCGGAAGTTTTCCTGGTGGAGACGGAGCATGGCATCTTGCCCAGCGAGGATCGGGATGCAGCGGAAGCCGTCCTGGCCAAAATGGAGCGCGACGGAGTCAAGCTGCTTTGCTGCGGCAAGAAGCTCAAACTGGCCAACGACGCCGACGGCGTTCAACTGCAAGTTGAATCACATGGGCAGGGTTACGACGTGCTGGTAGATCAACTCCTCGTCGCCGCGGGTCGTGCTCCCAATGTCGAGGGACTCGGCCTCGAGGCGGCCGGCGTCGCCGTCGACAAGAAAGGCGTGAAGGTGAATGACCGCTTGCAGACCGCGAACCCACGCATCTTCGCCTGCGGCGACATTTGCTCGCCGTTTCAGTTCACCCATGTGGCGGACTTCATGGCGCGCATCGTGATCCAGAACGCGCTTTTCAAAGGCCGCGCCAAGTTCAGTGCGCTGAACATCCCGTGGACCACCTACACCTCGCCCGAGATCGCGCACGTCGGTCTTTACGAAAAGGACGCGAAGGACAAGGGCATCGAGGTGGACACTTACACGCAGGAACTCGCCGAAGTAGACCGCGCCATGATCGACGGCGAGACCGAAGGCTACGTGCGCGTGCATGTGCGCAAGGGCACCGACCAAATCCTCGGCGCCACGATCGTCGCCGCGCACGCCGGCGACCTGATTTCCGAAATCACGCTGGCGATGAACGGCAAGCTTGGCTTGAAGACGATCGGCTCGGCCATTCATCCGTATCCCACTCAAGCCGAAGCCATCCGCAAAGTCGGTGACCTCTACAACCGCACCCGCCTCACGCCCTTGGTGAAAAAGCTCATGGGCAAATGGCTGGGTTGGACGCGATAGAAATGTCGGTCATCAAACCAGCGTCGGACGCCGCACCTCGCGATTCCGGTGCTCACCACAAATGAAACCAAAGCCATAAACCACAGTCATTCAGATCAACTGGCCATCAATACCATTCGCACCTTGTCCATGGACGCGGTGCAAGCGGCCAACTCCGGGCATCCCGGTACTCCGATGGCGATGGCGCCGGTGGTGTATTGCCTGTGGCAGAAGTTCCTGCGCTTCGACCCGGCCGACCCGATTTTGGCGAACCGGGATCGGTTCGTTCTCTCCATAGGCCACGCTTCGATGCTGATGTATTCGATGTTGCACCTGACCGGTGTGAAGGCGGTCAACCCGATATACGAAACGCTTGGCGAACTCGCGATCACGCTGGATGACATCAAGACATTCAGGCAACTAGACAGCAAATGTCCAGGTCACCCCGAATACCGGTGGACCTCCGGGGTGGAAACCACGACCGGCCCGTTGGGACAAGGCGTGGCCGTCAGTGTCGGCATGGCCATTGCCGACCGCTGGATGGGGAGCTACTTCAATCGGCCCGGCTTCGAGCTGATCGATTACAACGTGTATGCGCTCTGCGGGGACGGCGACATGATGGAAGGGGTGAGCAACGGAGCCGCCTCCCTCGCCGGCCACCTCAAGTTGTCCAACCTCTGCTGGATCTACGACAGCAACCGGATCACCATCGAAGGCCACACCGAGCTGGCGTTTTCCGATGACGCGGCCACGCACTTCATCGGCTACGGCTGGAACGTGACGCGCGTGGGCGACGCCAACGATCTCGGCATGGTCGCGCGCGCTTTGCAGACTTTCCAGAACACCTCCGACCGGCCGACGTTGATCATCGTGGACAGCCACATCGCCTACGGCGCGCCGAATAAGCAGGACACCAGCGTGGCGCACGGCGAGCCGCTGGGCGAAGACGAAAGCCGCGCGACGAAGCGGAATTACCACTGGCCCGAGGATGCGAAGTTCCTCGTGCCGGAGGGTGTGCGCGAACATTGTCAAGCCGGACTGGGCCAGCGCGGGGGGGAGCTGCGCAACGCGTGGATGACGAAGTTCAATGAATACCGGGCGCAATATCCGCAACTGGCCGACCGGAGATCCGCTTGAGCGCGTTGATGGAGTTGCCCGCCATTTACATCTTCACCCACGATTCGATTGGTGTGGGCGAAGATGGACAGACGCACCAGCCCGTCGAGCAGATCGCCTCGCTCCGCGCGATCCCCGGACTCATCACCCTGCGGCCCGGCGATGCCAATGAGGTGGTCGAGGCCTGGCGCGTCATTATGCGGCTCCGGCACCGACCGGTGGCGCTGATCCTGTCACGCCAGGGATTACCGACGGTTGATCGTTCCAAATACGCGGCGGCTACCGGCGTCGCCAAAGGGGCATACGTGCTCGCTGATAGCAACGGCAGCAAACCGCAAGTGCTGTTGCTGGCCACCGGCAGTGAAGTGTCCCTGTGCGTAAATGCGTACGAGCAATTGCAGGCGGAAGGCATCCCGGCCCGCGTCGTGAGCATGCCGTCGTGGGAGTTGTTTGAGCAACAGCCCCGGAAATACCGTGACAGCGTCATCCCACCCGGCGTCACGGCACGTGTCTCGGTTGAGCAAGCGTCCACCATGGGTTGGGAGCGGTACGTGGGTCTGACCGGACAGTGCATCGGGATGACCACCTTCGGTGCCTCCGCGCCGCTCAAGGAACTCCAGAAGAACTTCGGCTTCACCCCGGAGCACGTGCTGGCCGCAGTGAAGGAACAGTTGGTGACAGGCAGACCCATATGATGATTACCACACACCCCAGGTCCAGGGAGCTGCTCCAATGAGCGAAACCGCCCCTATCGGGTTCCTGCTCGATGTTGATAACACGGTGCTCGACAACGATCGCGTCATTGCCGACCTGAAGGCGTATCTCACCAGCACCTTTGGTGCAGAGCGCCAGCAGCGTTACTGGGAGATCTTTGAGAAGTGGCGCGCGGAACTCGGCTACGCGGACTATCTCGGAGCCCTGCAGCGTTACCGGGCCGAGAACCTGCGCGATCCGGATTTCCTGCAGGTCTCTTTTTTCCTGTTGGATTATCCGTTCGCCGACCGGCTTTACCCGGATGCCCTGAACGTGATCAAACACCTCGGGGCCTGGGGACCGACAGTCATCCTGACCGACGGAGACGTCGTCTTCCAGCCGCGCAAGGTCAAGCGCTCGGGTCTGTTCGACGCTGTGGCGGGGCGCGTGAGCATCTACATTCACAAAGAGCGGGAGCTGGACGACGTCGAAAAGCATTATCCGGCCCGGCACTACGTCTTGATTGACGACAAACTGCGCATTCTCACGGCGGCAAAGAAGATCTGGGGCAACCGGCTGACGACCGTCTTCCCGCGGCAGGGTCACTACGCCCATGACCTGGAATCTTTGGCCGCGTATCCACCGGCCGACATCACGATCGAGCGCATCGGCGACCTGCTCAACTACGATTTACCCGCGCTGCGCGCCGCCGGCCAGCGCGGACATCCCGATATCACTTCAACCTCAACAAAAGAACAATTATGAAAGCCACCGACAAACTGCACACCCTGGGCCAAAGCCTTTGGCTCGATAACATCACCCGCGACCTGCTAACCAGCGGCACACTCGAGCGCTATATCGCCGAGCTATCGGTCACTGGCCTGACATCGAATCCGACGATCTTCGACCAGGCTTTGAAAAACAGCGGGGCCTACGACGACGCCATCTGCGAGAAAGTGCAGGCCGGCCAGTCGGGCGAGGCGCTGTTTTTCGACCTGGCGCTGGAAGATCTTACCCAGGCCGCCGATGGCGGCGACTGCGAAAAGGTTTTGGCGCAGTTCGCTCAAGCCGGCATCGCCAGCGATGTGCTGGCGGCCCAACTCCAGGACGAAGGGGCCAAATCGTTCGTCACATCCTGGAACGATCTCATGGAGCGCATCGCGTCCAAGAGCGAGACGCTCGCCACGGCCCGTTGAATGCAACTCCCTGGAACTCCCCCACCATGAAATCTCCAAAGCAACGATCGTCTATGAAAAAGCCTCCCAAGCAAGTTCTGGTTGTGGATGTGGGCGGGAATCACGTCAAGTTCCTGCTCACCGGGCAGGAGAACCCGCGAAAGTTTGCCTCCGGGCCGTCCATGACGCCAGAGGACATGGTCGCCGGGGTCCGCAAGGCAGCCAAGGACTGGAAATACGACGTGGTCTCGATCGGCTATCCGGGCGCGGTTCTCCGCGGCAAGCCGGTTTCGGAGCCGCACAACCTCGGACCAGCGTGGGTAGGGTTCGACTTCGAGGCTGCGTTCGGATGTCCTGTCAAGATAATCAACGATGCCGCCCTGCAAGCTCTGGGGAGCTATGCGGGAGGGAAGATGCTTTTCCTGGGACTGGGCACCGGCCTCGGCTCCGCCATGGTCGTGGACGGCATCGTCGAACCGATGGAGTTGGCTCATTTGCCATACAGAAAAGGAACCTTCGAGGACTACGTGAGTGCCCAGAAGTTGGAGGACGTGGGGAAAAAGAAATGGCACAAATACGTCACGGACGTGGTAAACCGCCTGATCGACGGGCTCAAACCCGGCGATATCGTCCTCGGCGGTGGTAACGTTAACAATCTCAAAGAACTGCCGCCCGGCTGCCGGGCCGGCGACAACGCGTGCGCATTCCTCGGAGGGTTTCGCCTGTGGGAGCAAGCCGGCAAATGGAAAGCGTCCGCTCCGTCCGGATCCCAGCCGGTGGCGTTGCGCGAATCCAGCAACACCACCCACCTCCCACCCCTCACCAAACGTGCCGCGTGGAAGGC
>Ga0163150_10004739_pt1 | contig 17967 bp, 16 predicted proteins | sample OliLakLV19P2IB_FD_148628 | JGI IMG/M metagenome (GOLD analysis project Ga0163150, IMG submission 148628) | Freshwater microbial mat bacterial communities from Lake Vanda, McMurdo Dry Valleys, Antarctica - Oligotrophic Lake LV.19.P2.IB | ecosystem: Environmental > Aquatic > Freshwater > Lake >...
TCCTTTATCAGCGATTGGCCGCTTCAGATCGGATTCATGAAACCGAAAAACTTTGAGGGCGGCTTTCTGGGGAAGATGACGGTGCGGCGGGCGCTTGCGTGGTCACGCAATATTCCCGCTATCCGCGCGTTTCTCGAAGTGGGTGAAGAACGCGTGTTGCGTTTGGCTTCGGCAATGGGCGCGCCGACGCCGTTACTCGAGCGTGATCGCCGACGGCGGGAAAACAAATGGTTCACCTACGGATGGCCTATGGCCATCGGAGCAGCGGAAGTTCCATTGTATGAACTTGTACAGGCATACGGGACGATTGCCGCAGGAGGGGTTTCAACGCCCATGCATACCATCGATTCTATTACTGCGTCCGACGGCCAAGTGCTCTATCAACCGCCGAAGAGCGTGCGCAAACAGATTCTGCAGTCAAAAAATGCGGACATGCTGACGAATATTTTGCAAGATTGGGATGCGCGACCTGACCGGTGGAACATGGTGATTGATCTTCCCCGCGACTGGAATGTCGCGCTGAAAACAGGAACAAGCAACGTCTGTCTTGCACGCAAATATGACGGTAACTGCAAATCGTACGGTGTGCTCAATACGGTTGCTGCGGGGTTTACGAACAGATATGTCATTGGCGTGCTTGTAGGGAATGCCGACAATGCCATTCTCGCCCCCGAGGCGGACGGCTTGAATACGGCCGTACCTGTATGGACGGCGATTATCCAAAACCTGGCAAATAGGTAGGGGCTCTTTGTTATTGACGGAGGACTATCCTAGTGAGAAATTCATTGCATGAGTCTTTTGGATACTAATGTGGTTAGGCGCTTAGAGGCAAAAAAGGACGATGTGGATTGGGCTCTCATAACTGAAGTCTTCATCCTTTCAATTTTAGCAGCCGTTGCTGGTCAAATTATGAACAGATTGCTCCCTTCCGAGAATGAGAAACCGGGACCGAGATATAAACAAATGGTACCAGAAACAAGTTTTGATATTGAATAGTGGTGGGGCACAATGGTTGTTTCTTGAACTCAGCACAATTTACCATCTTCTCAAAAAAGTACCACTGTCTACGCTCAAGATTGGAGCCTTATCGATGCCTATACCCACTTAGGAAGTTTAACTATTCCTCATCGCGTTCGAGCATAGTCATGAAAGGCTTGCGTTCACCATATACCTGTCGCACCAAATCCATGTGGCCAGTTGGCGCTACCTGCTCTATTGAGTCTAAATAAGCCAAGAAGTCCTGAGCACTGTTCTGAGAGAAAATTTGTACAGGGTAGTGTCTAACTCCCTCTTCAGCCCCCGCATATACAGAGAGGTCTTGTTCTAGCTGAAAACACGGATTGATTGATGAAATGATAAAATTGCCACATGAGTAATGGTCAGGGAAAAGGCGGCGGCAGGAAGAGCAGCATCACATCGGAGAAAGCTGCGATACTTCTTGCCGCATTAGAAAACGGGCTGACAGTGAAATAATCATTGATTCAAGCGCAGTTTTCGCAGGATGCTTATGATAGACGGCTTCAAAAGGACGAGAAGTTTCGCGGCCAAATTGCAGTCGCAAAGATGAAACTAACCATCCTGGCAAAAGCAAACCTCGCGCAGAAGATCAAACAGGGGGATGGCTCGACTATTCGTTGGTATCTTGAACGGAAATGTCCTGAAGAGTTTGGTCGTCAGGCATTGGAGCGTGAGGATACTTCTTTCATTCCTCAATACGTAGTCATGCCAGGTGGCAGATATCCTCGGATAACACCTGACCCTTATGACCCTCGTATTGTGTATGCCGATGAACTTGAAGAGCATCAGCGTTTACACGCTGGAGAAGGCAGACCGTTATAGCCACACTACCGCTTTCATTGCTATATAAGCCATTTTGCGCAATACTTTGCCCATGCTTACCACCACCACAAAGAAATCCTTTTTAGCCCTGACGGCACTCCTAGCGATCGTTCTTGCTTCCTGCTCTACTCCGCAGCAAGGCACAATGACCAAAGTTCGCATCGCGTACTTGCCCAACGTTCATGGCCTCCCTCTATACCTCGCGTTGGAGAAGGGATATTTCACAGATGAAGGATTGGATGTGGATTTGGTGAAGTTTGAAGCCCCCAATCAAGCGATTGATGCCCTTTTATCTAACCAAGTAGATGTAGGTGGAGGAGTGGCGTCAGGGATCATTGCAGTGAGTGAGAGCAAGAAACCCAACTCCATCAAGATCATCAGTTTACAAGGTGGAACAGAGGAGTTCAGAAACGAAGCTCTCGTTGTAAAAACCGACAGTGCCATCAACTCTTTCGCTGACTTGAAGGGAAAGAAACTGGGTCATCTGCCCGGAATCCAGTGGCAAACCGTTGCTAAGTTGCTCTTGGCGAGAAATGGATTGATAGCAGGAAAAGACACAACGCTTGTTGATTTGGCCTTCTCCACACAAGTTCCCGCTCTCGCATCTGGCCAGATTGACGCATTACTCGCCATTGAACCATCTCCAACGATTGCTGAGGGCAAAGGCATAGGAAAAGTCATCGTAAAATCTCCGACGCTCCAGTACATCGCCAGTCCTTTTTATGGCGGTGCAGCCGCAATTACAACAAAGCTGATTGCAGAGCAGCCAGAGGTAGCAGCGAAAATTTTACACGTATTCAAAAAAGCAACAGATGAAGTTGCTGCGAACCCCAATGCTGCAAGACCATATCTGAAGAATTACACCCCATTGGATGACGAACTCATAAAGAAAGTGCCTCTTCTCCTCTACAAAACATATGACGAGCTTGAGGAGAAAGATATCGCAGCACTTCAAGCCTTCTATGACATGTTCGCGGAATACGAGATTATTAACGAAAAAATTGACGCTCGTTCTCTGATTTACGCTCCTTCTCGATGAACAATGCCATTTCGATACAGAATCTACAGAAGAAAGTGAATGGAGTTGATCTCTATTCCAATCTTTCGCTTGAAGCGGAGAAGGGCGGCATTACTGCAATCTTCGGACCCAATGGCTGTGGAAAATCCACGCTTCTGAATGTATTGTCTGGCCTGGCGAAGCAGGACGGTGGCGAGTATCACCTTTCAAATCTGCAACGGTTTCACTTCAGTTACATCTTTCAAAATTATCGAGAGTCGCTGTTGCCGTGGCGCACGAACTTCGACAACATTTCCTTCCCGTTACAGATACGAGGAAAAGACAAGGCATTCATCCAAAAAAAGATTGATACTCTCATGTCCCTTTTCAAAACGGATTTTGATCTTCAGAGACATCCATTTGAGTTGAGCGGCGGTCAGCAACAAGTCGTTGCCTTCCTGCGTTCCCTCGCCAACGAGCCGACATTCCTGTTTATGGATGAGCCGTTTTCCGCACTCGATTATGAGAACAGTCTTCGCATGAGGGAAAGCATACAGACGTATTACATGGAGCATAAACCAACGATCCTTTTTGTCTCGCATGACATTGAAGAGGCTGTACATCTTGCAGACCAGATCGTGGTGCTTTCCAAAAGACCAACGACTGTCGCCGAGATCATCAAGAATCCGTTGCCGTATCCACGCACTCTCGTAACGCTCAATTCCGAGGAATTCCACCAGATCAAGAATCGTGTTCTTATTGCCTTCCAAAAGGCTGCAAAGCTATGAAAAACAAGTACGCGCTCATAGGTCCTGTTCTTCTGCTACTGATCTGGCAGGGTGTATCGAGCTTGAATCTCATTGATTCATTCTTTCTTCCAAGCCCGTTCACGACACTAAAGGCTTTGTGGGCGATTCTGAATAGTGGCGCAGGATTGAATGACATTGCATCCACGTTGCAGAGAGTCCTTATCTCATTCTTTATCGCCGTATGCATCGGTGTACCTGTTGGGCTCATGCTTGGAGTATCAGAGCGTGTTTATCGCAGCATTGAGTTCATCATAGATTTCTTCCGTTCCACGCCTTCAACAGCATTGTTCCCATTGTTTCTTATCGTCTTCGGCATCACGGATGCATCAAAGATCGCAGTTGCTGCCTTCGCTTCCGCGCTTATTATTGTTTTCAATACGGCATACGGTGTTATTCATGGAAAGAAATCTCGCATTCTCGCGGCTAGAATTATGGGAGCATCAAGCTTCCAAATCTTCCGTTCCATTGTTTTCTGGGAGAGTTTGCCGCAGACATTCATAGGCGTAAGAAATGCCGTCAGCTTGTCGTTGGTCGTCATTGTCGTAACGGAAATGTTTATCGGTACAGATCAGGGACTTGGACATCGCATCATTGATGCCCAGATAAAATATGACATCGCGGATATGTACGCATCCATTTTACTCACTGGAATCATTGGCTACTTGTTCAATGTAATTTTCCTGTTTGCTGAAAAGAGATTTCTTCGATGGACGAATAAATGACATCCCTCTGATCTATGCCTGATTTTCCTGAATATGCTGATCAGAATCGTTGGAAAATATGGGCTGATGTGTATTTCAGGTTCAACCCAAAGAAGTTCAGGTCAAAGGACAAGGGGGTTAGCACCAGCACCGAACTAGAGGAAGCCAACACAATCGGTTCGATGTCTGAAAAAGAATTCAATGGTGGGCCGGCAAGGATTTTAAACTGCCTCGACAAAGACGCTCGCTTAACTCTTTTTTTTAGAGTTTTTAATTCCGTCTGTCATTAGTATGAACAGCCCCGTTGGCTTGAACTGCACGGTTTTAATGAGGGCATCAGCTTTTTCTCCGACATGTAACTCTTCGAAAAACATATGCACAAACTGACGAAGCAATACATTCAATCTTCTTGCATCTTGCTCATTTTCGTACTCTTCAACCAAATGCTCCATCCAGTGGATGAATTTAGCATCTTCATGCGGCTTTTCCTGCAAGGGCTTCCCAACAAATACTTTTTTTAAAGAGAATCGCAAGAATTTCTTGTTTTGCTGCGAGACTCTGTAAATCTGAAAAAGAAGTAGCAATGTCAGCCAGTACGTTCCTCAGCTCTTCAAAGTCGTAGTACTTTAATATTTCTGCCGTTTTACTTGCTGCAATCTGTTTTAGCTCTGTCAGCCTCTTACGCGCTTTTTCTTTTGCATCTGACGCCATCCAATCATAACCGTTGCCCAAACAATCGGTCAGATGCTTAAGTTCTTCTTTCTGTTCAAGCGTTAAACTTTCTAGAGTGCGCGGTTTCCCCATTTCCGCTGCTGAAAATTTAATAATTCCGCGTAGCTCGGTTTCAATTTTGCCTTCATCTTTAAGTTTAAGCTCTCTAAGCAGCTCAATAATTTGACTTTCAACCTCATCGGCTCTCAAAGACTTCAGACGAGCAGTGCATTTGCCATCCTTCGCACCGGAACATTGGTAGCGACGTGTTACCTCTCCGTTGCGCAGCTTTTCAGGCACACCATGCATGGGACAGCCACACCCTGCATGTCGGATAATCCCCTGAAAAAGATAGATGCGTTCCGTCTGGCGACTGTTTTTATTGCGTGGTTTTTTGCCTCTTCTGTTTTCCTGCAATTTGGTAAACGCCATGTTAAAGGTGTCATCGTCGACAAGTTGCTCAATGCTTTCTTCTTCCTCATTGGCATTTAGCGTTAGGAGGCGGAGCGACGTGCCCGTGTTTTGGCGTCCAATGTATGTTTTGTTTGTGAGAATTCCACGCACAAGGTCGAAAGTAAATTCACGATAGGACGTCACCTTCTTGAAGTATGGTTTTCCGTTCTTCTGCGTAAGTTCCTTGGTAATTGTTTCCTCGACACGTTTTCCGTTCTTATTTAAATACTTTGCAATCAGACCGCAGCCCATCCCTGAAAGACAGAGCCTGAAAATTTCTTTTACAATTTCCCCCTCGTCATTTTTGTAACGAATAAACTTTGGAAAAGTGAGGTCTACCCACTCGACTCCATACGCGAGTGGTCCTATGTACTGCCTGCTGTTTTTCTTCTCCGCAATACCCTGTGTAACCCTCTCTATAATGTCCCTCCGCTCACCCTCGGCATCTACTCGTCTATGCGCCCTCTGTCGCCAGGCTTGGGGGCTTATGCCAGCGTCTTTATATTCTCTTGGGTTATAATCTTCAGGGTCAATAACAATAATTCCATGTTCTTTGTGTAATTTTTCTTCAACGTCTAAGCCATCCTTAAAATCTCTGTAAAAGCGCGTTATGTCTTCGACAAGGATGAATTGGATGTCATTTTCTTTCGCGAACGAAATCATTTTTTGGAAGTTCGGGCGGTTCTTTAAATTTTTGCCACTGCCCGAATCCTGAAATACTTTTAACAGTTTGAAGTTATTTCTTTTGCAATACCTCTCAATTTCTTCCTTCTGGAAATCTGCACGATAGCCACGAACTGTCTGTACCCGCGTACTCTCGCGGACATACCCACAAACCCTATACTCGATAAGTTTTTCCTTCATTTTTTGATGTGGGTTAACACGTAAATTTTGTCTCCGTCTTCGTGATAGCCAGTAGGGCGCGCTTTCTGAATCATTGCCTCCTCAACGCCAGCGTCTTCTTCGGGATGTGCGTAATGGTTATGAAACCAATTCGCAATTTGGAGGGGCTTGTTCTCGTTCGCAGTCATTTCATACTGCACTGCTCCGATGACACAGAATGGTTGTGATTTAGGCATAAAAGTTTTGAAGTTTTGCCAATAGTTTAGTCCCTGAAGCAAATATGCCCAAATCGCGGTTTAAATGTTTTGCTGCTCATGGTTATTGGCGCATCCACCGTCTACACGCCTTTTTAACCGCCCTGTAGCCTGTTTGATTGGCAATCCTGCTATGTTGGGTGCTGGAACAGGCCAGAAACGCTGCTAGGGGCAACTAATAGGTTTTATAGGGTTTCATAGGTAGGCCATTACTGCACCGTCTGGGCAACCAACGTTTTCTTTCGTCTTTCACGTAAAGCAGCGACCCACGTTTCGAGAGCCAGTACGTCGGCCAGCAATTCGCCCTGTTCAGGGAAGGGTTTGTTGATAGCCAGTGCCTTGTGATGTCCAGTCAGCAGTCTGGAACACTTTGCCATGTTTTCTTCGATGACTTGGTAATCACCCGGAAGAACGTCCACATCCGAGAGCTTTTGAGTTTCTATGGTTCCTTTAAATCTTTCCATCACCCCACCGAAAAGAACTTCTTCAATCGCCCTCTCCCATGCCTCACGAAGAAGCCCATAAATTTCTGTGCCCAATGTTTCGTAGTTTTCATGCTCATCATTGTCAAAAGCAACCTTGGCTTTTATATGCTTGTCTCGAAGCTGGCTGACGCGCTTTTTTACACTCTTTGTAGACCATCTCAATTCGTCGTAGCAGATACCGAATCCTTTTTTGCCTCCGGTGATGTGCCTGTACGTTGGTTCAATGTTCAATTTTTCTGCCGCTTCTTCCAAATCCCTGACGAACACAAGGTCATGGGTAAAAACGATGACCTGTCTTTGCAATGACTCCGTAGCAATCCGTTTGGCAATAATGTCGCGCCTCACATGGTCTAAAGAAGATACGGGGTCATCGAAGATAATCGCTGATGCATGCGACTCTGTCGCCAATTCGGTGAGAAAACCTGCAAGCGCAAGGCTGCGGTATTCGCTCTCGCTGGTAACGGCTTCCAATTTAATTGGCACATCGCCATGTCCCTTCAAAATAATCCGATGATACGGCATGCCTTTCTTGCTTCCAACATGGACAAATTCCGCGCCAATAGGGAGACCAATTGCCTCTAGTTCCTTCTGAAACCTTTCGTAGAAGGGCTGGGTAATCGCATCTTTGGTCATTTTTGTGCTCTGGTTACTGATGCTGTTTGTCGCAGTTTTCTTTACGCACGCACGAAGCTTTTGGATCTCGGCGAGACCAGCAATTTTACGAATGACCTTTACCTGTTTCTTTTGCAATTGTTGACGTGCTACAAGTTCCGCAAGCTCGACATTCGCTGTTGCGAGTTCTTCAGGCTTCGCAGGTTTTAATCCCTCAATCTCTTCTCCAGCCGCCTCGACAATTTTTTGCAAAGGAACCTCCAGCGAAGATGGCAATGCTGGTAGACTGTCCCAATCAGCAGTCCCTAAAGCACCAAGTATGCAGACCTTTCGTTGCCAGGCCGATGTTAGGAAAGTTTCGAGCAAGGCCACCATCTCCGGTTCCATTTCTTCACTGATGTTCTCCCAATCAGCGGGGCAGACCTTAGTAGACACAATGGCGCGTTTTGCCTCCTCATAATCTTCGGTAGCTTTTACAGAAGCACGCTGCGCTTCCATCTGCACGAATGCCTCGAACGAGAGCATGCGCTTCGCAGCCTCTTCAGACACAGGCTGTTGGCAAGTAACACAAACTGCATCTTTCCCTGTTACGGGGAATTTTTGGTCAGGATAGACATGCGCAGAATATTCACGAGCAGCCTGCCACAGTTTTTTCCAAACACTTTCACCAACTCCCGGTAATGCACCCTTGAAGGCTTCCTCAGAAGCGAGTTTGGCAGCACCCTTCGCAATTTCCGCATCCGTTTTAAGCTGGCGGAGCTTTTCAATTTTTTCAGGAGCAAAAACGGTGGCAAGACCGCCTAAATGTGAAGCTAGGCGCATAACGCGCCCCTTCTGTGCCGTAAGCTGCCTACTTTTCTTCTGCGGGTCTTGCTCGGTTAATCGAGCTATTTCTTTCTTCAAGCGTTCGACGTTCTTCAGGTCATCCTCGGAAAGGGTCGCAAGCTTGAGTACATCATCGGGCTTTGTTTTGGCAGATAGTGCTGCAAGAAGTTTGCCGACCTCGGTTCCATCGGTAAGGTCTGAAAAATCTTCTAGCGCAGCTTCCAGTGCTTCTGACTCTTTCTGCATTACCTGCCCCATACGTCCACAGACGGCGGCAAGACGGTCAAAGACATCAAGTCCCATAGGACGATATGCAACATCATTTTCGTCCTCCACATACGCTGTTGCACACTTGGAATCGAAGACGCTAACCGAGAGGAGGGATGGCGCGTCGTCTTTTTTCCAAGCAAGAGGACTCTGCTCCACATCATCAAATGCAAAGTGAACGGTTGCACTCGGAGCGTCTGTAGAGCCAGAAAGCACGTTAGGCAGCACTGCTTCTGGATGACGGGCGCGGCAAATATTTTTGAGCAGACGACAGAATCCAGACTTCCCAGACGCATTTTCGCCGTACACGATGGTTAGGCTTTCCCCAAAAGTAATTTTTGCGTCTTGCATCAGCGCATTGACGTTCGTGATCCCTGAAATGCCGCGCAGAGTTACCTGCCCGCTGGCCTTAGGAGCCGTCACCGTTTCTATGGTCAATGGCAATACTTCCGCTGCCTCTGCATCGTCCGCTGCCCCATGCTCCGTTTTGCAGAGCTTAACAAGTTCTTGAATGTCCTCCTCGCTAAGGTTTTCTTTGGCAAGCAGCAAACGAACGGCTTTTTGTTGCCATTTATGTTGGTCGTTCGCCCATGCAAGAATTTGCTCGATGAGAAACATACATACGGCTTAGAAGCACCATTCTTGCAAAGTTTTGGACTTTTGGCATTAGCATTTTTCTATGGCGCTATAGCGTTCAGTGCGTCAAGGAAATTCATATCCTTTGAAGCACGCGTGTAATGCTTACCGCTTTTTCACGCACACATAGGTCACATAGTCGCGCTTGTCCGAATTGGCAGTCGCCCAGCTACTGAGGTACTCGCCTTCGAATTTTTTTCTAAAGCCCTCTACCCAGCCGTAGCCCCCCTGTGTTTCTTTCGTCCAGACGAAACTCAGTGCCGGATAGGATGAGTACAGAGTGTTCAGCCCTTCCCTGACCGCCGCCGCATTGGTCTTCGACGGCAACTCCCCGCCACGCTCCGCACAGCCGTCCTTTGCTTCCTGCCACTTTACGTTGCCTTGTTTATGAACGTAGAAGTAGCAAAGGGTATTCGTAAGTATGGAACATTCGGCTTTTTCCCGCGCCGCCGCCTCAACTCGTTGTTCTTCTGCACCTTTACTCTTGTCTGCTGCAATAAAAGCGCGCGAAGCAAGAATTTCTTTTGTACATTGAATATTAGTTACTGGCTCTCCGAAAAAATCATATGTAAGAAACTTACAAAATTTGGGCAGCTTGATGCTTTTTAAGTCCATGCCATTCAGGTTATTTTCCCGTTCACTAATTTTTTCATTGAATCTGTATTGAGAAATACGAAAATCCATAATTATTTTGGCATCCTGTTCAAAAATGCGTCTTTGCCTCAGTGACATATCAAGCAAGCTGTCAGATTGGGAATACTGCGGCATCATCCCAATTTCACTGAAATTATGCTTCAATGCTTCGGGGTGAAAAAGGAAGACATCAATGTTGGCGCTACCATCCTTGGATATTTCTAGGATGTTGGAGAATCCCCAATTGTCCTGAACCTTTACAATGGGAAGGTTTTTTGCGCTATCGGCAAACGGGCGATACCACCTACTGTGGTCAATACCGTTGTCATATGCGTATCCAGGGTTCAGTGACGACACTGAAAAAATGTTGATGTCTAATTCTGTGTTTTTCCACAGGTTCGTTGTAATGGATGCTTTCACTTCCCCTTGGCCGAGGTACTCTCCAGCGATGTCAAACTGAAGCTCGGAGAATGGCCGTTCAACTGTGACCGAGAGTGAAGTTTCTTTTTTGCCTGTCGCGGCTGCCGTGACTTTAAACGAGTGCTGTCCCGCCGTAATGGGAGAGAGTTCAATGCTGAACGTGCCGCTTGCTGTGAGGATTGTTGTCTTTCCGTCCACTCTTACTCGCGCTCCATGTTCTGATGTTCCTGCAATGGTCACAGAGTTCCCGTCTATAGTCATTCTCGTTGGAACGGTAAGCTGCAAGGCTGTCTGCTGTTCTACTTTGGGAGGTGCTGGGGAAAATAGCTGTTCGGTTGATACATCGCTTGATACAACTTGTGAATTACTTTTGGATGAACAACTGACCAATGGGAGTAGTGCCAGTGTCATTAAACCTATTAAGACGTTTTTGGGATAGGAAGGGGGCATAGGAAGAAGGTGAAGGCAGACAAAACTTTTTCAGGTTTCAGCTATCTAGTCATCAAATTCGCAAACAACGTTGCTGCACTCTTCGGCTGAAAGTGTCACGTCACACGTATAGTACGCCCGAATCATGGCACCGAAAGCATTCTCCGCGTCCAAATAACTTCGAACACGATAATTTCCCTCTGAAACCTTCGTAACGATGTCCTCCGGGAGAACCCAAGGATACTTGACTGATCGTGGGGAGACTAACATGCCCTCTACATACATCTTGGTACACACTTGAATTGTAATTCCTCTGCCGTACTCAGGGTCGCGCGGAGGTGTGGTCTGTGTTGTTGATGGCTTAGGCGCGGACTTAATCGGTTCAGAGGTGAGTAAGCTAAAACAGCTGAATAGAAAAACAGGCAGCAAAATGGCGGTTAAGAGCACTGCAACAGGCGCTGACTTCCTGACCACTCCACATGCAGAACATCTAATGCCAATGATGCTTTTGTCCTCTTTTCCACAATCTTTGCAGATACGAGGCTTCGGAAGAGCCGGGAGACTGTTTTTACAGTGCTTGCAAACAACGGCTTGGTCTTGAACTTTCTCTGCGCAGTATGGGCAATTTTGCATAAAGATAGGTAAGTGTATGCAATTGTGCTTTACACACAACTGTTTGTAAACAGCTAAGTGTAATAGGCCGATAATTCGGGCGTGCCAAAAGACATTCACCTTTTCCTCGGCGACCGCATCCGTAAGCTGCGCTCTGAAAGTGACTTAACCCAAGAGAAGCTTTCGCAGAAGGCAGGAATCAGCTTGTACTACGTGCAACTATTAGAGGCCCGGAAACCGTCGAGAAGCCCAACGCTTAGGGTTCTAGAGCAATTGGCTGACGCGTTCGACATGGAAGTCTCAGAGTTTTTGAAATTTAACGGTTAATTCTTGTGGGCCCGTTCGTCTCTTTTCTACACCCCAAACGGTGGTAATGTTTAGCTATGGATGATAAATTCTTCGGAATCGCGCCTGATGTATGGAAAAGAGCAGTGGAGCGCATTCGTGAAATTCTTGTGCAAAAAGCTAAAGAACAAAAGACTGTCTTCTACTCTGAACTTGCGCCGATGCTGTCCGACATAGCGCACATCGAAGCGCATCAGCGCCCCTTTCATTACATGCTGGGAGAAGTGTCCAGTTCTGAAGATAGAGCAGGAAGGGGTCTTTTATCGGTTCTAGTCACCGAAAAAAATGAGCCAATGATGCCTGGCCAAGGTTTTTTCGACTTAGCGCGTGAACGTGGGCGGAAGACAGAAGACAATTTGGAGCTCTATGCTAAAGAAGTTCAGAAGGTTTTTGATGTATGGACAAAGAATTAACCGTTAGGTCTGCGAGTCCCAATTTGTAGCTTTATTTGTTATATTATGTTATAATAAACATATTAAACAAATACCATGATAACCTACGTTGACCGCAGTCTTTTAGGCACCTTCCGTACCTTTGCTAAAGTTGAGGAACTTTCTCCAGATGCATTTGAATACTTTTCAGCGTTGATGCTAGAAGACCTTGGTTATGAGAATGTGCGTGTTAGTCCAAAGCACGGTGACTACAAAGCAGATGGTGGCATTGACCTATATGCGAACCACAACGGAAACCTTGTCGTAGGTCAATGCAAACATCACAGCATACGAAGCGGGCGCAATGGGTTTATGAAATTTGAATATGTACAAGCCTTGGGTGGTGCGATGCTGCGGGCGAAATCCCCTGAAGGTGTTTTTGTCTCTACCCTTACTTTTAGTAAAACTTCACAAGAATATGCTGCGGCAGTGAATATGTTGTTATTAGGGCCAGATGAAATAAATGCGTTTGTAGAAAAGCATGCTGAAAAATTACAAGAAGAGTCAGGCAATACGTATGACATTCATGGTGATAGTTCTAAGAGTGTTATGCACAAACTATTCCCTATAATTTGTGTAGTGTTCGTGGTCGTGGCTATAGCTTATTGGCTGTGAATATTAACCAGTTTAAAACATAACCGCCTCTACTCGCTCTGCAAGCTGCGCATCTGTGTGCTGACAGTAAATTTGCGTTGTTTGGATGGATGAGTGTCCCAGCAGCTTAGCCAACCCCACGATGTCGCCAGTGTTTTGTTCGAGGTAATAGTAGGAATACGTGTGGCGCAACGTGTGAGGGGTAGCTGAAACGCCTGCAAGTGCAGCATACTTTCCCACGATGCCGTTAAGGGCGAGCTGCTGAATTGCTCCGCGCTCGCCCAGCAATAACTTGTCTGTTGGCTTGTACTGCTCGATGTAACGAGTCAGTAATTCCCTTAGTTGTTGGTTTGCAGGGACTCTGCGTGTTTTATTGCCCTTGGAACTGCGGATAAGCAGACTGCCTTTGCGTTCTGAAATCTCAATGTCTGAAATAGTTAAATTCACTACTTCGGAAGCGCGTAGACCAGCTAAAAGGAGCAGGTTTACAGCTACTAAGTCCCGCAAATTTCCGCGTATTTCTACTTCCTTTAATAATTTACGCGCTTCCTGTCTCGATAATCCTTTTGGGGCTAACGTCTGAAGAGGAAGTTGTTTTACTCCCTGTGCGGGGCTTTTTTGTAGTACTTCAAGTTCCACAGCCTGTTTCAAAAATACTTTCACGCTCGCCAGTCGTCGATTCACGGACGCGGGAGCCAGTGTTTTGCCCATATCTGCTCGATAGTCTGCTATGTCGCGGGGCATAACACGTTGAAAACTAAATTCTTCGCCGTTCTTGTGCGCGTACCATGCAAGAAAGTGCCTCATGTCCGATGCAATCGCAATAAACGAGTTGCGGGAATAGTCGCGCTGCAAGAGAGCGGCCATAACTCGCTCTAGTTGTCCTGAAACAACGACGGAAACATTATTTTGTGAGTTTTTGGGTGTTTGTTCGACAGTTACAAGCGCGTTCTGCATATAAAAGAGGGGTAACTAACATAATAATTACTATTATTTTGTCTGTTCCCCAGAAGAGCAACCTCAACCTGTAGCCAATATAGGTCGTACTTGATAGTTTTTCACTTCGTGTTATTTTATGGTCAATTGCTAGAGTCTAGCAATTAGCAACGCTCTCTTTTCCAGAGAACTTTGTATTCTCGGTCTAGTTTCAGCCAATACTCTTTCGCAATTTTTGCTGCCCGCGTTTTTCTGAAAGAATCGTCCTGTTTCCCTTGAAGGCTAAGCACGCGACTCTCGTGTTCCAGTTCCAGCATCTTTTCCCGTATGCGAGTCATGGTGCTTGTGAGTGCTTTCATTTTTTCCCGACGAGTCGCGTGGGGTGTCATTGTCTACGTTCAATTCACCGCCCAACGGGCAGCTGTTGATACTTTTACGCTACAGCCACTAGAAACCGCGTCAATGTCATGGGTGGTGGAGCTTTGTAGGGCATCCTCGTAACATTTCGTAACTTTTGATAATCCTTTGAGACCCCTGTCTAGGAGTGGGGTGGGGGTGTCTATAGGGCAGATGGACAAAAAATCGTATGACTGCAAATCATTTCAGAAAAACTGACAACGTTTGGACTTTTGAGAGAAGCGACAAAAAAGCACGTCATGTCTGAGCACTACGCATCGACGCAGCGACTTTCCAAGGGGTCGCTGGTGCGTTGAAAGTAGTCGGGAGTAGTAAGACAGCCAAGGCAGTTTTTCAGAGTGTCCTAGGGGCTGTTTTTGTCTTTGGTTAGCTCAAAAGTCCAAAGGTTCATAAAGTTGGAACGCCACTTTTACTACTGTATTAAATCAAATGATTCTTGTTTAGATTCACACGTATATATATACACTTAAAAGTGCTTTTTTTGCTTTCTCTTAAACCCAAACTTGATGTTATTTCGTAACTTCTGTCTTTTCAAATTTTGTAACTGACCACGGAGTTTGTTCTGCCTAAATTCGACTTCACAGTTTTTGAGGAAGGTGTCGATAAAATAAAAATCGTCATGTATCTTATTCAAAACCGTCGGCTGATTTTCCGTAATACGTTTTAATAGCTGACCGAGTGCATTGAGTGTTGCGACTGGACTTAGATACTTGCGACCCTGCCCCTTGAGAACACCACGCGTAACCTCAAGTTTTAAAACTTTACCGCCTTGTGTGTATGCCCTGATCTGAACAGGCGATTTTTTCCAGAGAACTACGACATGAAGCAGCGTTCGATACTTACCTTTTTTTTTGAAATAAGCAGGATATCTACCCTTGCTGGCAGGTAGCTTACCAACGTTGCTCCTAATGACATTCAATAGTCTCGTCTGGAAGTAACCGAAAAGCTCAATTTTAGTTATTAAACCCCTCTTCGAACCATTGGCCACCTTGTGAACACAGTAGCCATTCGGCTTGCCTACGAGTGGCAGTACTGAGAGGAAGCCTCCTCCATGCATTGGTATTAATATTTCTATGGGCATTGCCACTTAGAATAACGAAAAGTCCAAAACTTCAAAAGTTAAGGTTTTTTGCTGACCTGAGAACTAATTTCTGAAATTACCTTCTTTGCGTCTTCATCACGCTTTCGTTTCGCCTCCATTTCCACTTTCTGTTCCAAAATGAGGATAACAGCGAGTTTGATAATAGAGAAATATTGAAGGCACACATCTTCATCCAACTCGTGAATTCCTAAGCTGAGAATTCCATAAATAACCTGAAACTCAATTAACTGAGACGGAAGGAATTCTTTTAGTGTCTCCACTTTTCCCACCATTTTTTTCGACTGAAACACTTCATCGGAAATACCCAAGGTAGCTTTATGAGCTGTAAATGACTCCGCAATTAAGTTCTCAAAAATTCTTCTTAAGTGAACATACGAAGCAATACCAGCTCCGTGCGCAGCTAATCCAATTGCCCGCTTCAATTCTTTCAAATCATTTTCTGAAAGTAGTTTGTCGTACTTGCGCCCAATTTCAGCATACTGAATGTCTGCAAGCGATGGTTCCTGGCCACACTTATAAATTTTTTCCTTATCATAATAAATAAAGAAATATAATTCTGAATCAGAGTCTCGTTTGCACGTTAAGGTTACCTTCCCAAGGTTTGGATAATGAGAATACATGCCCATAGAATCATAACTGATGGTGTATGTCGTGTCTTTATGGCTCATAGGGTTATAAGCCTCTACCTCACCCTTATGCCAGTTATCCTCAATTTCTCCTATTTTAAATTCTTTATAAAGCGCACTTTCAAAGAAGAACTCATGTTTGCTAATGGGCTCTTCTTTTTCTTCGACCTTAGGTTCTGCTGTAGCTGGAGATTCCATTTTGCTAATGGGTTCTTTTTCTTCGACCTTAGGTTCTGCTGTAGCTGGAGATTCCATAATTATTCATTTGGTGGTGGGCCGGCAAGGATTTGCACCTTGGAAGGCATAAGCCAGCAGATTTACAGTCTGCCCCGTTTGACTACTTCGGTACCGACCCATAGTTAGATAATAACGTTTGGACGCTTGTTTAGCGATGAGGAGAAAAAACAGTTTGTACTTGTGGGTAGTGATACTTTAGCTCCATAACCTCCCTTCGGATGTCCTCCCTCCGCCTGTCTTTGTCGAACCAGTTTGGAAAGGATTTGCACCTTGGAAGGCATAAGCCAGCAGATTTACAGTCTGCCCCGTTTGACTGCTTCGGTACCGACCCACGTGATGATGTTCAAAAAGAGCGCGTATCCTTGATGACCGCTGGATTGTACGTGGATTGCCATAGGCATTCAACAGGTCGATAGATACAATTCACCTGCCCAAAACAATCATTTCGAGACAATCGAAGTGATTATCCGGATTCCTGCGCACCCCGAACGGGTAACAGCCAGCAGCGGCGCTTCTACCGAGATCTACGATTGCTGATCCTACCCCAGATGCTCTAAAGCCATCTGATTGTATTCATCCTCTTCATGTTGGCGTCGTGCATTTTCCAGCTGGAGTGATTCTGCTATTGCTGGTGGCATCTTATTCTCGTCATCTTGCCTCATAAAAATCCGCACCAACCGTATCTGGTCATACGAATATTTCTCGTTGAAATGCTTGAATATAAACGACAGCATTGGCGTCCCACTTGCAGCGAATGCCTGTGATATTTCTTGATAGACATCCTCAGGCGGTTTCATATAAGAAATATCCGGCTGCGTGCCGGCTTCTAAGATCATTTCTATATGCTGAAGGATTGTCCCTTCTTTCAGATTTCGTCTTTTTGCAATATCTGCAAGAGGGATCTGCTCTCGCAATAAACGCAATGTTTCCTCGTAGGTGGATCCCGACTGAATGCGAGGTGCAGTCTTTTCTTTTTCTACAATCGGACGTTCTTTGATGCTGTGCTGCGATGTATAGCACCGAATCACGTTCAAGAACACATCCCCATACTGCTCTCCCTTACGAGACGACACGCCGTAGATCCGTTGAAAGCTTTCCTGTGTCTTCGGGAAAAAGCTTGCCATTTCCTTCAATGACCGGTCACCGAAGATGACGAACGCAGCGACTTTCTGGCTATCGGCAATACTTCGCCTAAGAGCGCGCAGTTCTTCGAAAAGAGAAGCGTCGAAATGTTCATCTGTCTGTTCCGACCGCTTTGCCACTGTGAGCGTTTCTTCGGGTTTGCGCAGAAGCAGCTCTGCATCTGAATCCAGAAATTCCCTCCCCTTCGAAGTGACGGATAGTGTGGGATACATTCCCTCTGCGCGCCGTGCCAGTCCTTCAGCAATAAGTTCTGCGATCACATATTTCAATTTCTGTGTGCTGCTATCCTGCAACGTGCCGAATGCCCGCAGACCGTCGTGTCCGGCTGACTGTGTGCGGTCTGTTGATTTGCCGCGTAAGACATCAGTGACATGTGCTGCGCCGAACCGTTCCCCCGTTGCGATGATTCCTTCCAGAACCTTGCGCGCAATCTCTGTCATATCTGTTTTCTCCTCCTGCGGCGATAAGCACCGGTCGCATCCGGCGCAGTTGTCGTCGGGAAAATGCTCATCGAAATACGCCATCAAATATTTGCGGCGGCACGTGCGGATTTCTCCATATCCGGTCATTTGTTCGAGTTTTTCGCGGGATAGTTGCTGCAATAGAGGAT
>Ga0163150_10004743_pt1 | contig 17960 bp, 17 predicted proteins | sample OliLakLV19P2IB_FD_148628 | JGI IMG/M metagenome (GOLD analysis project Ga0163150, IMG submission 148628) | Freshwater microbial mat bacterial communities from Lake Vanda, McMurdo Dry Valleys, Antarctica - Oligotrophic Lake LV.19.P2.IB | ecosystem: Environmental > Aquatic > Freshwater > Lake >...
CGCGACGCTCGCCGGCATCGCGACCGCCGGTGCCGCGCAATTCAGCACCGACCCCGCGGAATGTGCGCGCTACTGGAATGTGCGCAAAGGCATGTTTCCGTCCGTGGGTGCGATGCGCGAGACCGGTACCACGGTGATCATCGAGGACGTCGCCTTCCCGGTGCCGCGGCTCGCCGCCGCGACGCTCGAACTGCAGCAGCTGCTCGCCGACCACGGCTACAAGGAAGCGATCATCTTCGGTCACGCGCTCGAGGGCAACCTGCACTTCGTGTTCACGCAGGACTTCAACAGCGCTGCCGAAGTGGAGCGCTACCGGGGATTCATGGACGCGCTGTGCCGGATGGTCGTCGAAACCTACGACGGATCGCTCAAGGCCGAGCACGGAACCGGTCGCAACATGGCACCTTTTGTCGAGTTGGAGTGGGGCGCCGATGCCTATGCATTGATGCGGGAAATCAAGCGCATGTTCGACCCGGCGAGCCTGCTCAACCCCGGTGTCATTCTCAACGACGACAGCGAAGCGCACCTGAAGAACCTGAAGCCGCTTCCGGCGTGCGACGCCATCGTCGACAAGTGCATCGAGTGCGGCTTCTGCGAAGTGAAATGCCCGTCGAACCGGCTTACGCTTTCCCCGCGGCAACGGATCGTCGGGTGGCGCGAGATCGCCCGGCGCGAAAGCGAACCCGGGGATGCCGCGCAGCTCGCGGAATTGCGCCGCCTCTACGACTACCAAGGCATCGACACGTGTGCCGGCTGCGGCCTGTGCGCCACCGCGTGCCCGGTCGGCATCGAAACGGGGCTCCTGATCAAGGTGCTGCGCGGCCGGCGCGCGGGTCCCCTCGCTCGTCGCGTCGCGAATGTTGTGGCTGATCATTTCGGGACGGTCACCGCCGGCGTCCGGTTCGGACTCGGCACGGCCAATGTCCTGCACGGGCTCGTCGGCACGCAGGTGATGAAAGGGTCGCTGGGCACATTGCGCAAGCTGTCCGGGAACGCGCTGCCCAAGTGGTCCCCCGCGCTCGCGCGGCCCGTGCATTTCAAGCCGGGCCGTTCCACCGCGATGCCTCGCGATGCCGATCGCATCGTCTACTTTCCGAGCTGTGCGGCGCGCAACATGGGGGCGCAGCGGGGCCACGACGGCATCGACGCGCTGCCGGTGGCGGCCGAGCGGCTCTTTGCCAAGGCGGGGTTCGGGGTGGTCTACCCGCAAGACTTGGGCGACCTTTGCTGCGGCCAGCCCTTTGAAAGCAAGGGCCTGGCCGAGACCGCGGATCGCAAGTCGGCGGAACTGGAAGCGGCGCTGCGCGAGGCCAGCGACAACGGTCGACTGCCGATCGTCTTCGACACCAGTCCCTGCGCTTATCGGATGAAGCGCTACCTCGCCGGCCGGCTTGCGGTGCTTGACAGCATCGAGTTCATCCACGACACGGTGTTGCCGCGTGTAACGATCGCCCGCCAGACCGCGCCGGTGGCGATCCACCCCGTTTGCAGCGTGCGCAAGATGGGAACGGTCGACCGCCTCCAGCGCATTGCGGAGCGGTGCAGTGCCGACGTGGTGACAGTGGACGAAGTACTCTGCTGCGGTTTTGCCGGCGACAAAGGCTTCAACCGGCCGGAACTCAACGAGCATGCGCTGCGCAAGCTAAAACCTGCGCTGCCGGGAACCTGCACGGCCGGCTATTCGACCAGCAGGACCTGCGAGATCGGTCTGTCGGAGTACGCAGGTTTCCCCTACGAGTCGATTGTTTACCTGGTAGATCGTTGCGCGCGCGCGCGGGACGGTCGCGATGAACGCGCCAGCACCGCCGTCCAGGGCCATGCCGGCCAGGAGAGCCGCCCATGAAAGTCGGACTGTTCATCCCGTGTTACGTCGACGCATTCTTCCCCGAGGTCGGCGTCGCCACGCTCGAGCTGCTCGAGCGGTTCGACATCGAGGTCGTCTATCCGCTGGACCAGACGTGCTGCGGCCAGCCGATGACTAACAGCGGCTGCCACCAGGAGGCGGCGCCGACGGAGAAACTCTTTGTCAAGAATTTCTCCGGATTCGAGTACATCGTGGGTCCGTCCGGGAGCTGCGTACACCACATTCGCGAAAACCTGACGGCCATACCGCAGACCGAAGAAGTCAGGAAGGTGAGGGCGAGCACGTACGAGCTGGTCGAGTTCCTGCACGACGTGGTCAAGGTGCAGGCCTTTCCCTGGGCGGAGTTCCCGCACAAGGTCGGACTTCACAACGGGTGCAGCACGCTGCGCGCGCTGCGCGAGGCCAAGGCGTCGGAAATCGCCGAGCCCGATTTCTCGAAGCCCCTGGATCTGCTTTCCAAGGTGAAGGGCATCCGGTTCGTGAAGCCGGACCGCCCGGACGAATGCTGCGGATTCGGCGGGACGTTCTCGGTTTTCGAGGAGCCCGTATCCGCAAGGATGGGCTACGACAAGGTCAACGACCACTCGCGTGCCGGCGCCGAGTACATCGTTTCGGCCGACATGTCCTGCATGATGCACCAGAAGGGCTGTGCTACGCGGCTCGGGCTGCCCATCAAATTCATCCACGTCGCCCAGGTGCTCAACGGGGCCCGCGCATGAAACGCATCGACCACGCCGAGGCGTCCTCGCACTTCATCAAATCCAAGGACCACATCGAATTCCACGACCGGCGGCTGTGGGACCTGCGCCAGAAGCGGGACCGGGAAAGCGAGCAGCTCCCTGAGTGGGAGGAATTGCGCACGCTTGCATCAGCGATCAAGGAACACACGCTGTCCCACCTGTCGGATTACCTGGAGGAATTCGAGCGCAACGCCATCGCCAACGGCGCTCAGGTGCACTGGGCCAAGGATGCGGCCGAGCACAACCAGATCGTGTTCGACATCATGAAGGCGCGCGGCGTGAACACGCTGGTCAAGGCCAAGTCGATGCTGACCGACGAATGCGACATGCGGCCCTTTCTCGAGAATCGCGGCTTCGAGGTCATGGAGACCGACCTGGGCGAGCGCATCCAGCAGCTCGACGACGAGCCTCCCAGCCACATCGTCGTGCCCGCCGTGCACAAGCTGAAAACCGACGTGGCGCGGGTCTTTTCCGAAACCATTGGCACGGACCCGAAGAACAGCGACGTCCACTACCTGGCCGAGAGCCAGCGCCAGCACACGCGACCGTTTTTCCTCAAGGCCGAGGCGGGCATGACCGGCGCCAATTTCGCGGTTGCGGAAACGGGCGCCATCGTCGTGTGCACCAACAAAGGCAATGCCGACCTGTCCGTGAACCTGCCGAACCTCTACATCGCGTCCGTTGGCATAGAAAAGGTCATCCCGCGCACGGAACACCTGGGTGTGTTCGTGCGGATGCTCTCGCGCAGCGCGCTGGGTTCGCCCATCACGCAACTGACGTCGCATTTCCGCGTGCCGCGGCCCGGCACCCAGATGCACGTCATCCTCGTCGACAATGGGCGCTCCGAACGGCTGGGCATGGCCGACTTCTGGTATTCGCTGAAATGCATTCGCTGCGGCGCGTGCATGAACACCTGCCCGGTGTACCGGCGCAGCGGCGGCTTGAGCTATGGCGCGACGTACTCCGGACCGATCGGCGTCATCATCGACCCGACGTTCAACCTGCGCAAATACAGCTCGCTGCCGTTTGCATCGACGCTGAACGGCAGCTGCACCAGCGTCTGCCCGGTAAGGATCAACATCCACGAGCAGATCTACAAGTGGCGCCAGGTCATCAGCGAGCGCAACCAGCTGCCCATGATCAAGAAGGAGGCGATGCAGATCGCCGGCAAGCTGTTGTCCAAGCCAAAGCTCTACCGCGCCGCGGTGGAGGCAGCGGGTGCCGATCGGCGGGACTCTCAAGCCGAAGGACCTGCACGATGTCGACGTCGGCGTCGTCCGCGCCCGGTTCGGTGTCGCCGAGACCGGCTCGCTATGGCTCTCCGAGGCGGAGTTCAAGGTCAACGCGCTGGGATTCCTTTCGCAGCACCTGGTCATACTGCTCGACCCGCGCGCCATCGTCACCAACATGCACCGCGCCTACCAGCACGTCGGATTTCGCGAGGCCAGCTACGCCGTGTTCATGACGGGACCTTCGGCCACGGCGGACATCGAAGGTATCCTGATCCACGGTGCGCAGGGTATCCTGACGATGACCGTGATTCCGGTGCCGGCGTGACGCTCGCGAGACGCACCGACGCACCGACGCGTCGACGGAGAAGCCCATGCTCGTCCACGACCACATGACCCCGCTCCCCGTCATCCTGCGCATCGATGCCGATTTCAAGTCGGCGCCACGCAACCTGGCGGCGGGTCGGCAATGCGCGCCATGATGCGAATGTCGATGCTGCTGGGTGCGGCGCTGGTGATGGCGATGCTGCCAGCACCGAGTTTGAAGACCTCCCAGGTCCACGCTCAGTCGCCTGCACTCGCTTCGCGCGGCGAGTTGCTGTATCGCAACCACTGCATCGCCTGCCATTCGACGAGCGTGCACTGGCGGGACCGGAGGCTCGTCACCGATTACGGCAGCCTGATCGCGCAAGTGGAGCGGTGGGAGCAGAACACCGGGCTCGGCTGGAGCAGCGAGGAGATCCTGGACGTCGTCCAGTACCTCAACATCACGATCTACCGCTTCCCCAACCAGGCGCCGCAACAGAAAGGTAGGATCGCGCGAATCCCGAAAGACGCGTAACCAAACGCACCATGAGCGCCATTGGCACGCACCAAAGCCCGACCCTGCGCCAGGACCTGACCGGCGGCCTCGTGTCCGCCGCGGTGGCGATTCCACTGGCGATGGGCTACGGGATGTTTGCGTTCGGCGCGCTGGGCGACCGTTATTTTGCATCGGGCGCGCTGGCCGGGTTGTACGCGGCCGTGGTGGCCGGCATCGTCTCGGTACTCCTCGGCGACCGGTCCACGATGATCTACGCGCCGCGGATCACCACGACGTTTTTCCTGGGGGCGCTGCTCTACAACCTGGTCGAAGCCAATGGCGGAGATTTGCAAAATGGCAGCCTCGCGCCGATCATCTTCGCGTTTTTCTCGATCATTTTCCTCGGCGGCGCATTCCAGGCGCTCTTTGGCGTGCTGCGCCTCGGTTCACTGCTGCGGTTCACGCCGCATCCGGTCATGGCGGGACTGCAGAACGCGGCGGCCGCGCTGCTCTTCCTAGTGCAACTCGGAAACATATTCGGCTTCGACGCGAGCATCGGCTTCACGGCAGTCGCCATGCACCTGACGGAGATCAAGCCGCTCAGTGTCCTGGTCGCGCTCGTCACTTTCTTCGTGATGTGGAACGCGCGCTCGATCACCACCCGGATTCCGCCGCTGCTCGTTGGCATGAGTGTCGGCACGGCGCTCTACTTTGGTCTTGCGGCTGCTGGCCTCGGCGGTCAACTCGGACCCGTGATCGGTATGCCGGAAGCGGTCAGCCCCACGCCTCTCAATTACCTCGGCGACCTTGTTGAAATCTCCCGGTACGTCGCGCTGCTGCCATTGATCGTCGTCGGCGCATTTGCCCTGGCTGTGGTCGCCGCCCTCGATGCGCTTCTTTGCGTAAAACTGGCCACGCCCCCGGGCGGCGCAAAACTCGACGGCAACCAGCTGCTCATCAAGCTCGGGCTCGGCAACATGCTTGCCGCGTGTCTCGGCGGCATCACGACCGGCATCAATATCGGGCCGAGCATAGTGAACCGGACGTTCGGCGCAACGACCTCGCTGTCGGTATTGATCAACGCGGGCGCGTTGCTGGCCGTCATCTTCCTGCTGTTCCCGGTCGTGGCCTATACGCCACGCGTCGTGCTGTCCGCAGCGATCATGGTGATTGCCGTGCAGCACATCGACCCGTGGTCGGTGGATCTGGTTCGCCGTGTCGGCACGGCCGCGTCGCGGCACCGCACGCTGATCGTGCTGGATCTCGTGGTCGTCGCGAGCGTCGCACTGCTTTCCATCACCATCAACATCGTGCTCGCGGTATTCATCGGCATCGTCATTGCCATCGGTTTGTTCATAGCGCGGATGAGCCGGTCGAACATCCGCCGGATGTATCGTTGCGACACGATACGTTCCCGCAAAGCGCGCTCGCAGCACGAGAACGCGCTGCTCGATAAACTGGGCGCGGAAATCCTCGTGCTGGAACTCCAGGGGGTGCTGTTTTTCGGCAGCGCGGAAACGCTGAGCGAAGACATCGATCGGGTCGCCGCAGCGGGGACTCGAACCGTCATTCTCGACCTGCGGCGGGTCACCGAAATCGATTCGACAGGTGCACGAATCCTGCACGAGATCCAGCTTTCTCTCGCGCGCAGGGAGCAACAGTTGGGGCTGGCGCTCGCCGAGAACAGCGAACTTGCGGCGCGCCTTCCGGGCAGCGGCATCATCGAGACGATTGGCGCCGAACGGCTGTTCGCGGATGTCGATCGGGCAATCGAGTGGGCCGAAGACAATCTGCTGCGGGCGGAACTTGCCGAAGCGGAAATCCCGCGCCAGCTCCCGCTTGCCGAAGTCGACGTATGTTCCGGGCTCGACAGTTCGGAAATCGCGGTGCTCGAAGGCTACGTCCGGCATGCGACCTATGCCCGGGGCAGCGTCATCTTCCGCCAGGGCGATCCGGGCAGGGAGCTTTTCATCGTGACCCGCGGGCGTGCCAGCGCGCGTCTGCTGCAGCCGTCCGGGGGCGACATTCGCCTGGCGACATTCGCGTCAGGCACCGTTTTCGGTGAACTTGCGATCCTCGATGCCGGAGCACGTTCCGCCACGGTGATCGCCGACGACGAGGTCGGTTGCTACGTGTTGAGCGAAGGAAAATTCGCAGCGCTCATGAACGATGCGCCACTCATCGCGATCAAGATCCTTTCCAACCTCGGGCGCGAACTCAGTGGACGGTTGCGGCGCGCCAGCCGGACGATTCACCAACTGGAAAGCTGAACGGGCCCCGTCCCGTCGTCGGTACACCCGCCGTGCGATGGTCCGGTATCTCACGACGCTCTCGAAGAGCTTCAAACTTGAACTTTGCACCGCGGCGATAGGAGAAAATTGTGTGTCGCAGGCTGGTTTGCCCAGGCGCACCATGGTCAGTAGCCGACCGCATCGGCGAGTGATTGCGTGAGCTTGGGTGCGGCCTTGCGCAGCCGCGCATCCTCGGTGACCAGCCGCACACCCAATTCCCGCGCAACGACCAGATAGTGGGCGTCATAGGACGACACGCGATAGTGCTCCGCCGTGGCGAGTACCTCGTGGTGATTCGCAGAATGCAAGCCGGGCGCGACTACGCCCTGTGCCTGCGTAAGCGCCATCACGGCATCGGTCATGGGCAACCCGCGCCCGCGAATGGCCGTCGCCAGCACGTTGGTCAATTCGATCAGCAGCAGGTCGTCGCTGTGCCAATCGGCATCCTGCTCCAGCAGCGTCCGCGCCCGCGGCGTCTGCTCGCCATCGAGCAGAAGGTGAACAAGTACATTGCAGTCGATGGCAAGCATCAGCGCTGCCTATTCCCGGCCTTCACTGATGGCCGCCTCGATCTCGACAGTGGTGAGCGGACCGCCTTTCAACTTGATCGGCGGTGGCAACGTCGGGGCAACGCGCGGAAGAACCACCCCCGCTTCGATCAGCGAGATCGCTTCCTGTGTGACCGAGCGACGATTGCGTTCGGCCTGATCCTTCAGGCGGGCATGCAGTGAGTCCGGCAGGTTCTTGATGACGAGCGTGCTCAAGGGGCGGTCCGAAGGGCGTTCTCAAGGGGCGGTCCGAAGGGCGTTGGCAATTCCTCAATCTTACACTATATGCTACCTTTATGCTACCCTTTTGTAACCTTTTGCTGGTGGGCGGAGCCCGACTGGGGACGCCTCGTCAACGCATGCACATCGATGTCGGCCGCATCGGATTCTTAGGCCGCGCCCAGCAACGGTTCGGCGCGCAGGTGAGGATGTCACGCGCCACCGCCGCCTCGACGATGAAGGCGATGATGCGCATGTCGGCACGGCTCGAAGCCAGCTACGCCGCGGCAGGCTGAAGCACGTACGAAAATTATTCGGTGCGCCCGCTGCGCCCGCTGCGCCGATGTCATGATGCGGCGCCAATGCAATAATAAGCCGCGAGAATGGAATGCAAAAAAGGAGAACGTCATGGGAGAGACTATCGAACTGACTGCGGCAGATGGCTTCAAGCTCGCGGCATACCGCGCCGAACCTGCAGGGACGCCGTGCGGCGGGCTCGTCGTCATCCAGGAGATCTTCGGCGTCAACAGTCACATCCGAAACGTCTGCGACGGCTATGCGTCCGATGGCTACCTCGTCGTCGCGCCGGCGCTCTTCGATCGCCATGAACGCGGCGTGGATATCGGCTACACGCCGGAGGACATTGCACGCGGTATCGACCTCAAGGCGAAGGCGGGCATCGACAATGCCTTGCGGGACGTCGACGCGGCTCGCGCCATCGCTGCCAGCGCGGGCAAGGTTGGCGTGGTGGGCTACTGCTGGGGCGGCTATGTGACCTGGATGAGCGCGGCACGGCTATCGGGTCTCGCCTGCGCGGTGCCCTATTACGGCGGTGGGATGCTCGAGGTGATCGCCGAACGGCCGCGGTGCCCGGTGATGTGCCACTTCGGCGAGCGTGATGCACATATCCCGGTGACGGGCGTGCGGCAATTCGCCACCGCGCACCCGGAGATCCAGGTGTTCATCTACGCTGCCGATCATGGTTTCAACTGTGATCAGCGCGGCTCCCACGATGCCGCTGCGGCGCGTCTCGCGCGCGAGCGTTCGCTTGCGTTCATGCGGCAGCACATCGGTTGATGCCGTTGGCTGTGGGTGCGGGTACCAGACTTCCGGGAACCCCGGAGCCGATGCACTTCTGGCAGGGGGTCGGTGGCGTCAGAATCGCGGCCGATTCGTGGGGCAACACAAATGGGCCGCTGGTGCTTCTTCAGCACGGCGGCGGGCAGACCCGCCATGCGTGGAAAGGCGCCGGCGAAATACTCGGGAGCGCGGGTTACCACGCCGTCGCCTTCGACGCCCGAGGTCACGGCGATTCGGATTGGGCGCCCGACGGGCTCTATGGCCAGGATGTCATGGTCGAGGATCTCAAGTGCGTTGTCGCCGCGCTCGGCAACCGGCGTCCGGTCCTCGTCGGCGCGTCAATGGGAGGCGGCACCAGCCTCGTCGCCGTTGGTGAAGATCACGTGGACTCCACTGCATTGGTCATGGTCGCCAGCAACGTTTCGAGGCCTGTGCGCTCCGCCTGAAGTTACCCACGCTGCTGGTTCGAGGCGGTCTTTCGGACGTGCTCAGTGAGGAAGGTGTGCAGAGCTTTTTGAAGATGTGTCCGCACAGCGAGTACGTCAATGTCACCGGCGCGGCACACATGGTGGCAGGGGATCGCAACGATGTGTTCGGCAATGCCGTAATTGAATTCCTGTCGCGTGTGGTTCCTGTCGGGGGCAAGCCGGTGCAGCCGCCCCACTCCACCCATCCACGCCATGTGGGACCGTCGGGAGACATCAACGACGTACCTTGATTGCCCGCAGTCCCGCGCCGGCACAGGGTCGCCGTCCGCCCGTCGCGCTGGAGCCATTCGCTTCCACGCATGGCTTCGTCCACGGCGCGCATGAGTTTTTTGGCCGTTGTGCGCGCCAATTTGTTGGCGACAACAACAAACTACCCAGCCTGTCTGGAGCTCCGGCCACCTCGCCGGTCCTGTCACCCGTCGGCTGACGCCATGCCGGGGCATTCGAACGGGACCGAAGCCGTTATGATCGCAGTACGATGTCATTGATCTGGTCTGGATCGCCGCAATACCGCGTCCGGCATCGCCGATGTTACGATGGCTGCGGTTTTCGGCCGAACCTGGAGGCGTCATGAATTCGAAATGCAAATACTTTGCCATGGGGCTGGACTCGGGCCGGCGCCTCATTACCTGGCTGCTCGGCGCAATTGCGTTCCTCATGGTCGCGGCGTGCGCAACGCCGTATCCGCCGGCGCCGCGGGACACCGGCATCGGGCAATACGAGTACGTCATCGGACCGCTGGACACGTTGAGCATCATCGTTTGGCGCAATCCCGAGCTCTCGCTTGCGGTTCCGGTGCGTCCGGACGGCAAGGTGACGACGCCGCTCGTCGACGACCTTCAGGCCATGGGCAAGTCGCCGACACAGCTCGCGCGCGATCTCGAGAAGGCGTTGGCAAAGTACATCCGGGACCCGGTGGTCACTGTCGTGGTGACGACGTTCGTGGGTCCGGCGACCGAACAGATCCGGGTCGTCGGCGAGGCGGCGAAGCCGCAGGTCATCGCGTTCCGCCAGGACATGTCGTTGCTCGACGTGATGATTCAGGTTGGCGGCCTGACTGACTTTGCCGATGGCAACGCCGCGAGCATCTATCGCGTCGCCGAGGGCGGAAAATCCTATAGCGTGCGCCTGCGGGATCTAGTCAAGCGCGGCGACATTTCGGCCAATGTCCACATGCGGCCGGGTGACATCGTGATCATTCCACAGAGCTGGTTCTGACCGCGCAAGCGTCCGCAAGGACACGGTGTTTCGGTCCCGCAATCAAGGCTTCCTATGGATGAAATCGTTCACCAGCTAGTGACAATCCTTCGCGGCATCTGGCATCGCCGCTGGATCGGGCTCGCCGCGGCATGGATCGCGGCGATCATAGGAGTAGCGGTCGCGCTGCGCGTGCCCGATCGCTACGAGGCGTCCGCGCGCGTGTTCGTCGACACGCAAACGCTGTTGCGGCCGTTGATGGAAGGTCTGTCGATCCAGCCAAACGTCGAGCAGCAGGTCGTGTTGATGAGCCGAACGCTCATCAGCCGCCCCAACGTGGAGAAGCTGATTCGCATGGCCGACCTCGACCTCGGTGCGCGTTCAAGCGCGCAGCGCGAGGACCTGATCGATGCGGTGTCGAAGAACCTGCGGCTATCCGGTGGCACGGGATCGCAGAGCGCCAACATTTACGCGATCACCTACCGCGACTCCAATCCGGAGCAGGCGCGAAAGGTCGTGCAATCGCTGTTGACGATATTCGTCGAGTCGAGCCTGGGCGACAAGCGTCAGGACACCCGCGCTGCAATGCGCTTCGTCGACGATCAGATCAAGCAGTACGAAGATAACCTCAAGGCAGCGGAGAATCGCCTGAAGGAATTTCGCCTCAAGTACCTTGGCGTCACGGGGCAGCAGGGTGGAACCGACTACTTCGGACGCCTTGCCAAGCTTTCTGACGAAATCGACAACGCCAGGGTCCAGCTGCGCGCGGCCGAGCAGGCGCGGGATGCCTACAAGAAGGAGTTGGCCGGCGAGATCGCCGTCTACCTCCCCGATGCGCCGGATTCACGTGCCGCGGCGATCTTGACACCGGCCCTGTCCGCAATCGACACGCGCCTCGCGGCTTTGCGAACCGAGCTCGACAACCTCACGCGGCGTTTCACCGATGAGCATCCCGACGTAGTCTTCACCAAGCGGAACATCGAGTTGCTCGAGGAACAGCGGCAGCAAGAACTGAACGCCATGCGCAAGGCGGCCGCCCAGCGCCCGTCCGGTTCCGCGGGCAGCGAGCGCAATCCGGTCTTCCAGCAGCTTCGGGTTTCGCTTGCGGAGGCGGAGGCGAACGTGGCATCGCTGCGCGCGAAACTGTCGTCGTACGAGACCCAGTATGCGCAGTTGCGGAGCGCCGCGCGCCTGGTTCCGCAGGTCGAGGCCGAGTACACGCAGCTCAATCGTGACTACGACATCCAGAAGAAGACCTTCGAGGCGCTGCTCGCGCGCAAGCAATCGGCGACAATCGGCGAAGGCGTGCAGGACTTCGGCGGGACGCAATTCCGCGTGGTCGACCCACCGCGCGTTTCGCCGCAACCGATTCCGCCGACCCGCATCGTGCTGCTCGCGATGGCGCTAGGCGTCGCACTGGTGGCCGGCGTGCTGGTGGCCTTCGTTGCGAGCCAGCTGATGCCGACGTTCCACGACGCGCGGTCGCTGCAGGCGGTGACCAAGCGGCCGCTGCTCGGGATGATAACGATGCTCCCCACCGAAGCACTGAGCCGGCTGCGTCGCCGCAATGCAATGCTGTTTGCGGGTGGACTGGGCAGTCTGCTGGTTTCGTTCGCCGCCGTTTTCGCATCGATGGGTTTTCTTGCAAGGCTGGTCGGATGAGGGTCGAGCGATGAGTTTGATCGAGCAGGCGGCCAAACGGCTGGAACAGTTGCGTCGCGCAGGCGCCGAAACCAAGGATGTCGCAGGCGCCGCGCCCGACGCGCCGGCAGTTGCGCACACTCCCGACCTCCTGCCCACGCCGGAGGCTGCGATGCGGGGCCGTGGTGCCGGGGCGCCCGGGCTCGCCGCGCGTGGGACGAATCGCGCCGAGGCCCGTGAGCCGCCATCGCCACCTGAATCCGCGCCTGCGGCGACTCTTGAGTCGGCACCGGCAAAGGCCGGAGCGCAGGCCAAGACGCGTGGCGGTCAGCCGCGGCTGGAGATCAATCTCGAGCGTCTGCAGAACCGCGGCATGGTCACGCCGGGCGCTCCGCGCTCGCAGATCGCCGACGAGTTCCGCGTGATCAAGCGTCCGATCCTCAGCAATGCGCTCGGACGTTCCGGCGCCAAGGTCAAGAACGGCAATCTCGTAATGGTCACCAGCGCGCTTCCCGGAGAGGGCAAGACCTTCACGTCGGTGAACCTCGCCGTGTCCCTCGCGATGGAGCTGAATACCACGGTCCTGCTCGTCGACGGAGACGTCGCACACCCGGACCTGCCGAGCCTACTCGGCGTGGCGAACTCGCCCGGATTGCTCGAGTTGCTTACCCGGGACGATCTCGATGTCGCGGACGCGCTGGTCCGAACCAACATCGAGAATCTGACGATCCTGCCGGCCGGGTCGCATCACCGGCGCGCCACCGAGCTTCTGGCGAGCGAACAGATGGCGATCCTGTTGCGCGAACTCTCCTCCCGCTACCCCGATCGGATCATCATATTCGACTCCCCGCCACTTCTGGCGACGACGGAGGCGCGCGTGCTTGCCACCCACATGGGCCAAATCGTCGTGGTCGTGGCTGCCGACAGCACGCGGCAACAGGCAGTGAATCTGGCGATGGCGACCATCGAAAGCTGCGACGTCGTCATGATGGTGCTCAACAAGGCGGACAAGACAGACGTCGGCACCTATTACGGGTACTACGGGGATGATCCAAAGGATGCCTGACCGTGCGCCAGCGCATCCCGCTCACCGCATGACGAGCGTCCGCATCGTGCAACGGCGCGGTCGGATGACCGTGTTGGATTATCGATGGACGGCGCGCGCGATGGCGATGGCGCTGGCGGCCACCGCGGCCGCGGCGACGGCGCCCGCCATGGCGCAAAAGTGGACCACGGAGCCTTCGATCTCGCTGACGGGCTTGGCCACCAACAATGTGAGCCTTGAATCCAACGATGCCCGGGAATCGGACTTCGTAACGACGATCACGCCGGTACTCCGCTTTTCGGAGAGGGGTCAGCGCACGCGTATCGACGGTTCGCTGGCAGTTCCGATCGTGCTGTACGCACGTACCGCCGGCGAAAACAACAGCGTCTACCCTTCGCTCGATCTGCTGGGTGACATCGACCTGTACGAACGGATCCTGCACGTGGAAGGCGCCGTCAACGTCGCGCAGCAGTTCTTCACGCCATTCGGCCCGCAGCCGGCGGATTTCTCAAGCGCGACGGACAATCGCTACAGGACGACCACCTATCGCGTATCGCCGTACGTCAAGGGTGTCGCCTCCAACGGAATATCCTACGAAGTGCGCAACAACAACGTCTGGTCCAACTTGTCGGGCGCGCCGGTCACCATCAGCAACGCGCGCTACACCGAAGTACTCGCGAACGTATCTTCACCGGAGGACCGCCGTTTCGGCCTGGCTGCCAACTACGATTACACCGATACCAGGTTCGATGACCAGGACGGATCGCTGCAGATGCAAATCGGACGGCTTGTCCCGTTCTACAACGTGAGCCCGCAGTTCCGGTTCAACGCGACGGTAGGCTACGAAGACAATCAGGGGACGCTGACCGAATCCAATGGCGTCGTTTACGGTGTCGGATTCAAGTGGCGGCCTACCGAGCGGACAAATGTCGCCGGCAACTGGGAACATCGCTTTTTCGGGTCGTCCTATCGCTTCACGCTCGACCACCGCACGCCGCTCACGGTCTGGAACGTGCGGATCTCGCGCGACATCACGACCTTTCCGCAAGAGCTGGCCAATTTCACGGGAGGGACCAACGTCGGGAATTTTCTCGATAATCTGTACCTGTCCAGTATTCCCGATCCGGCCGCACGCCAGCAGGCGATCGCGCAGTTTCTTGCCGAACGCGGCCTCCCCGGCACATTGACGGGTCCGGTCACGCTCTATGCACAGCAGATCGTCCTGCAGCAGCAACAGTCCGCGACCTTCGGCATCGTCGGCGCGCGCAATACCATCCTGTTCTCGCTGTATAATCTGAAGAGCGAGGCGATCACGGCGTCGGGGAGTTCGCTTCCGCCGATTGTGGCGCTTGGCAGCGACAATACCCAAACCGGTGGCAGCGTCGTATGGACCAACCGGCTCACGCCGTCGGTCAACCTGATGGCGACGCTCACGGGTAGCCGCACGGTGGCGGCGGGGCCCGAGGGCGCGGAGACACGGCAGGGTGTTGCCACGATCACGCTGTCGGCTCGACTGTCGGGACGTATGACCGGATACGTCGGCGGACGCTACCAGCAGGCGAATTCGGACCTGGCATTCGACTACAACGAGGCGGCAGCGTTCGTCGGCGTCAGTTACACGCTAAGGTAGTCCCGCGATGTATGAATCCTTCTACGGGCTGACCGGCAAGCCGTTCCAGCTCAATCCCGATCCCACTTTCTACTACGGCAGCCGCGGGCACAAGCGCGCGTACGCCTACCTCGAGTACGGGCTCTACCAAAGCGAAGGTTTCATCGTGATCACCGGCGAGATCGGCGCCGGCAAGACCACGATCGTGCGCAGCCTCCTGGAGCAGCTCGATCCGGCGAAGGTCGTGGCGGCACAGCTCGTCAGCACCCAACTCGACGCCGAGGACATGCTGCGCGCCGTCGCCATGGCGTTCGGCGTGCCGGTGGCGTCGAATGACAAGGCCATGATGCTCGGCGCCCTCGAGGCCTTTCTGTGCCAATGCGTCACCGAGAAGAAGCGCGCGCTGCTCGTGGTCGACGAAGCGCAGAACCTCACGGCGCGCGCGGTCGAGGAGCTGCGCATGCTCTCCAATTTCCAGCTGGGCGACCAGGCGCTTCTGCAGAGCTTCCTGATCGGCCAGCCCGAGCTGCGCGAGATGATGCGCAGTCCGCAAATGCAGCAGCTGCGTCAGCGGGTGATCGCCTCCTATCACCTGGGTCCGCTGGACAAAGCCGAGGCGCGCGAATACATCGAGCATCGCCTGAAGCATGTCGGCTGGAAGGGCGATCCTTCATTCGAGCCGGAGTGCTTCGATCTCGTCCATACGGTGACCGGCGGCATTCCGCGCCGCATCAACACGCTTTGCAACCGCCTGCTTCTTGCTGCGTACCTTGCGGAGCGCCACTCGCTCGCTTCGAAGGACGTGCAAGCGATCGCGCGCGAGATCCGCGACGAGCTCGGACCCGACGCCGCACTCACGCACGTCGCGGTCGTCGGAGGAAGCGCCGAAACCGAGGGGCAATTGTCGACGCGGATGGACAGCACCGCCATGCACAAGCACTTCGACCATCTCGAGGACCGAATCGACCGGCTCGATCGGACGGTGTCCGCGGCGGTCGACCTCCTGCACGGACTCCTGCATCCGGACCGCGCGTCCAAGCCGGGAACGCCGGCGGGGCACGGATGAACCGACCGCCTCACGCACCGGGACCGATCGTGTGCGTTGTCGGTGCACGACCGAACTACATGAAGATGGCGCCGCTGGTGCGCGCGTTTTCGACGCGAACCGAGTTGCCGCGCGCGGTCCTCGTCCACACCGGGCAGCACTACGACGTTTCGATGAACGAGCGGCTGTTCGCCGATCTCGAGCTGCCGGCGCCTGACGTGAACCTCGAAGTCGGATCAGGCACGCATGCAGTGCAGACGGCGGAAGTCATGCGGCGGTTCGAGCCGGTGTTGGACGACCTGCGGCCATGCTGTGTGGTTGTCGTCGGCGACGTCAATTCGACCCTTGCATGCAGCCTCGTCGCGGTGAAGAAGGGCATTCCCGTCGTCCATGTCGAGGCGGGCCTGCGCAGCTTCGACCGGGAAATGCCGGAGGAGATCAATCGCGTCCTGACCGACCAGATCGCCGAGCGACTGTACACGACGGAGCGCGCCGCCACCGCCAACCTGCTGCGCGAAGGCATTCCGGACTCGCGCATACGATTCGTCGGCAATGTGATGATCGACTCGGTCCTGCGCAATCGGCAGCGTGCGATCGCGCCCACCCAAACCCTGGCGCGTGCGGGGCTGCTGTCACGCGAGAGTATCGACGGCGCGGCAGGCTACGGTGTCATCACGCTGCATCGTCCGTCGAACGTCGACGATGCTGACGCGCTGCGCGAGTCGCTCGAAGTCCTGCGCGAAGTCGCGCTTCGGCTGCCGCTCATCTGGCCCGTCCACCCACGCGCCCGCGTGAACATCGAACGCTTCGGAATGTCGCAGGCGCTGGCGGGAAGCCCGGTCACGCTGATTCCACCGCAGGGCTACCTTGAAATGCTCGGACTCATGGCGAGCGCGCGGCTCGTGCTCACCGATTCCGGCGGCATCCAGGAAGAGACGACGGCGCTGGCAGTTCCGTGCCTCACGATGCGCGAAAACACCGAGCGCCCGATCACCGTGGACCAAGGCACGAACACGCTGGTGGGTCGCGATCGGGGCCGCACGCTGGCGTGCGTCGACGCGATCATCGCGGGGGACGGAAAGCGCGGCTGCGCGCCTGAGCTGTGGGACGGCCACGCCGCCGCGCGTATCGCCGCCGACCTCGTGGCGTGGCGTGGATATGCCGGCGTCCAGCGCGAGGTCATCAACGCATGAACGCGCACAACGCTGCAGACGGCGCGATCATCAATGCGCTGTCGATCGATGTCGAGGACTACTTCCAGGTATCGGCGTTTTCCGATCAGGTTCCGCGCGAGTCATGGGACAGTCTTCCATGCCGCATCGAGGGCAACGTCGACCGTATTCTTGGCATGCTTGCCGACGCCGGAGCCAGCGCCACGTTCTTCACGCTGGGCTGGGTCGCCGAGCGTTATCCGGTGCTGATCCGCCGCATCGTGGACGAAGGACACGAACTTGCGAGCCATGGATACGAGCATGTGCGTGCGAACCAACAGGGCTACGGAGAATTTCTCGCCGACATCCGGCTTGCCAAAGCCGTGCTCGAAGACCAGGCCGGGGCGTCCGTCCGGGGGTATCGCGCGCCGAGCTTTTCCGTAGGCCCAGCGAACGAGTGGGCGTTCGATTGCATTGCCGAGGCGGGCTACTGCTATAGCTCGAGCCTCTATCCTATCCGGCACGATCACTACGGTGCGCCAGACGCGCCACGCTTTGCGCACGAGGTGCGTCCCGGACTCATCGAGGTTCCGGTGACCACCGTGCGGATGCTGCGCGCCAACTGGCCGGCTGGAGGCGGCGGCTATTTCCGGTTGCTGCCCTACGGAGTCTCGCGCTGGTCGCTGCGCCGCGTGAACGATGTCGACGGCCAGCCTGCGATGTTCTATTTCCACCCGTGGGAGCTCGATCCCGACCAACCGCGCGTGGACGGCGCCAGTGCCAAGGCACGCTTCCGCCACTACGTGAATCTGAAGCACATGGACGGGAGGCTCCGCCGCCTGCTCGTTGATTTCCGCTGGGACCGGGTCGATCGCGTCTTTCTTGACGGAGATGCATGATGGCCACGCGGCTGGCCGTGGAAGGCTCACATGAGGTGCGGCCAGCGGATCGCATTACCGTCCGGGCGTTCGTGGATGCGGATACGCCGCGCTGGAGTGCGTTCGTCGAGCG
>Ga0163150_10004746_pt1 | contig 17950 bp, 17 predicted proteins | sample OliLakLV19P2IB_FD_148628 | JGI IMG/M metagenome (GOLD analysis project Ga0163150, IMG submission 148628) | Freshwater microbial mat bacterial communities from Lake Vanda, McMurdo Dry Valleys, Antarctica - Oligotrophic Lake LV.19.P2.IB | ecosystem: Environmental > Aquatic > Freshwater > Lake >...
CCTGTATCTTTATCTTTGGCAAACCACGGGAAGAGGATTGTTTCTTGCACTTTCAGCGCTGCTCACAGGGTGTGCTGCTCTGACGAAGAATGAAGGACTCGTCCTATGCGGAATTCATCTTGTCTGGTTGGCAGCCGTGTTGCTTTCACGCTCTGGAATCGTGTTTCGAAGCAAACTTGTCAGTCTTGGAATCTATTTTTGCATTCTGGCCGCCGTCCTGATGCCGTGGTATCTTTTCAAGGACGCGCTGGGGCTTCGGAACGATGTGATCAATAGCGAGGCTGTTACCGCAGGTCTCAGCTCGAACCGCTTGAGCCAAGTCGGTCCGATCTTGTACCACCTTCAGACACAGGTCTTTGGTCCGAAGAACTGGAACCTGGTCTGGATTCTGTTGTGTGCGGCTGTAGGCTTGCGACGTAAGGTTCTGTTACGCTCACCGGCTGTGTTTGTGTTGGGCGCGATGGGATTGGCGCTGGCGGCTTACATGAGTGTCTATTTGATTACGCCGTACACTGTCCCGCCTTTTGATGTGACATGGCATTTGAGAACCTCCGCGAGCCGGTTGTTGTTGCACGGTTTGCCACAGGTTGTGTTTCTAATCGGATTGGCTTTTGGTGAAACGGAGAAGGTTTGACTTGGGCTGCGGAAAACACTTAGAGGTTGGAGTGGACAAGAGACAGCATCATTGGATTATCGCAATTGACGGCCCTTCAGGAGCAGGGAAGAGCACTGTCGCCAAACGCCTTGCCAGGCAGTTGAATTTCTTGTACGTCGATACAGGTGCTATGTATCGCGCCATTGGACTGAAAGCCTTGCGGGACAACCCGGCGCTTGATGATCCTTCTCAGATCGTCTTCATCGCTCGAGGTTCGGTGATCGAACTGATGGACTCGCCAGCAGGTTGCCGCGTCTTCCTGGATGGCGCTGAAGTGACGCAGGCTATTCGCGCTGAGCCGGTGAGCCAGGCCGCATCGATTGTGTCCGGGATATCAGACGTGAGACGAGTTCTCGTCCAGTCACAACAGCATATGGGAGCCAACCGAGACGTTGTTCTGGAAGGAAGAGATATTGGCACCAAGGTCTTTCCAAATGCCAACTTGAAGATTTTCCTGGATGCTTCGGAACGCACCCGGGCCCAAAGACGCTACGAAGAGAACCTGCGCAAAGGCGTGACGCTCACTCTGGAAGAAACGCTTGCCGAAATCAACGAGCGCGACCAGCGCGACACCCAGCGCGCCGATTCCCCACTGGTGCAAGCAGAAGACGCTGTGTATCTGGACACTTCGGGGAAAACGATTGAAGCGGTTTTACAGGAGATTTTGAGGTTGGTGGGGAAAGTGCAAAAGGACGAATTGCGAAGAACGAAGGACGAATAGCTGGCCTTTCAGTAGACGCGCATCTGAAACTCGGAGTTCGAATTTCGACATTCGAAGTTCATTGTCCCCCGTTGCTCATTGAAGACAGGAAATCCGCGTTGCTCTTTTTCTTGGAAAGTCTGTCGAGCAGTAGTTCCATGGTTTCCACAGGCGACAAGGCGTTCAAGACCTTCCGCAATACCCAGACTCGATTCAGTTCCTCTTTAGGCAGGAGCAATTCTTCTTTGCGGGTTCCGGAGCGGTTGATGTCGATCGCCGGGAAAACGCGTTTTTCCACCAGCTTGCGCTCCAGGTGAACTTCCATATTGCCCGTTCCCTTAAACTCCTCAAAGATGACGTCGTCCATACGGCTTCCAGTGTCAATCAGGGCCGTGGCGATGATGGTCAAGCTGCCGCCTTCTTCAATGTTTCGGGCGGCGCCGAAGAACCGCTTCGGGCGCTGCAATGCGTTTGAGTCAACGCCGCCGGAGAGTACCTTGCCGGACGGGGGAACGATCGTGTTGTAGGCGCGCGCCAGTCGTGTGATGGAGTCCAACAGAATGACCACGTCACGTTTGTGCTCCACCAGGCGCTTGGCCTTCTCAATAACCATCTCCGCTACCTGGACGTGCCGGGTTGCCGGCTCATCGAAGGTAGAGCTGATCACTTCACCGTTCACCGACCGCTGCATGTCTGTCACTTCTTCCGGACGTTCGTCGATCAACAATACGATGAGAATGACTTCCGGATGATTCTGGGTGACGGAATTCGCGATGGTCTGCAACAACATGGTCTTTCCGGTGCGCGGCGGTGAAACGATCAAACCGCGCTGGCCCTTGCCGATGGGAACCATCAGGTCCATAACCCGGGCTGACAAATTGTCGGGAGTTGTTTCCAGTTTGACCCGCTGGTTGGGGTAGAGAGGCGTCAGATTGTCAAAAAAGATCTTGTTGCGAGCAATGTCCGGGTGCTCGAAGTTAATGGCTTCGACTTTGATCAGCGCGAAATAGCGCTCCCCATCCTTTGGAGGACGGATCTGCCCCGAAACCGTGTCGCCCGTGTGCAGGTCAAACTTGCGAATCTGAGAAGGTGAGACATAGATGTCGTCGGGGCCTGGGAGGTAGTTGTAATCCGGGGCGCGCAGGAATCCAAACCCGTCCGGAAGAGTCTCCAGCACCCCTTCGGAAAAGATCAACCCGCTTTTCTCGGTCTGTGCTTGCAGAATCTTGAAGATGAGCTCCTGCTTGCGCATGCCTGTGGCGCCGACGACGTTGAGATCCTTGGCGATCTGCGTCAACGCGGCAATGTTCATTTCCTTAAGTTCAGCAATGTCCATACAAACTCCTTGGAATTTTTCTACGCGAGCATGAAGCCGTCGCGAAAAGCGGAATTGAGAAAATCTCGATGTGATTTGAAACGAAGGTTCTTGGCAAAAATGATCGTCCGGGGAAACGTGAAATGATTATGACAGCGTTGTTGTCATATGGATATGAGGGTAGAGCAGCGCCCACACTTGCTCACGGCCAGTATTGCGGGTTGCCGAATAAGCAACCACGGAAAGATCCGGGCAAAGGCTCTGGGTGTGATTGATCGATTTCTCCAACTCAACTTTGGATAGCTTATCGGATTTTGTAGAAACAATGAAGAAAGGCAGGAGATTGCGCCGAAACCAAGCCGCTTGTTCCAGGTCTAGTTCCGTCGGGCCAACGCGGGAATCAACGATCAAAACGCAGTGTGCAAGTTGCTTCCGGCCCTTGAGATAATTCTCAGTCAGGCTCCTCCAAGACGCCCTTAACGTTTGAGGAACCTTAGCATATCCATATCCCGGCAAATCTACAAAGAAAAATCGCTGATTGATGCGGAAAAAGTTGATCTGCTGCGTTCGGCCTGGAGTAGAACTGGTGCGCGCCAATCCTTTTTGACGCAACAGATCATTAATCAAACTGGATTTTCCGACGTTCGACCGGCCAATGAACGCGATCTCAGGAAGGTCTTCCTTGGGACACTGGCTGGGCTGAACTATGCTGCAGACAAAATCAGCAGAAAGAATCTTCAATGCGTAACAGATTCCTTTGAGTAATCGCTCTCGATCGTGCTCTTATACTTGTCGATGTCCTCTGGCGCTTCTTCCAGCACCTGCACTGGTGATTCGAGTGCGATCTTCAGAACCTCATCCATCGTCTCAACAAAATGGATCGAGAATTGCTCCTGGATGTTTTGAGGAATCTCGGCCAAGTCCTTTTCATTTTCCCTTGGCAGGATGATTGTTTTCATTCCAGCCCGGTGCGCCGCCAGAAGTTTCTCCTTCACGCCACCGATGGGCAAAACCTTTCCACGCAGTGTGATCTCACCGGTCATGGCGACCTCGCTGCGTACCGGATTCTTGGTTAAAGCCGAAACCAGGGCGGTTGCCATGGTGATGCCGGCCGATGGCCCATCTTTCGGAATGGCCCCCTCCGGCACGTGAATATGCAAGTCATAGCGGCGGTAGAACTCGCGCGGAATTCCAAGCGAATTCGCTCGCGAACGCACATAGCTCATGGCCGCCTGCGCGGACTCTTGCATCACATCGCCCAATTTCCCCGTCAAAGTTAAACGTCCCTTTCCGTCCATCAGGCTCGCTTCCGTTGCCAGCACTTCGCCTCCTACTTCAGTCCAGGCCAAACCAGTTGCGAAGCCCACTTCGTTCTTTTCTTCGGACTTGGCCCTGCGAAACTTCAGAACGCCCAGATATTCCTTCACGTTCTCCGGCCCCACGGTCACAGAGATCTGGTTGCCCTCTTTCACGACCTTCTTGGCAACCTTTCTGCAAACAGAGGCGATCTCACGCTCCAAGTTCCGAACACCAGCCTCGCGAGTGTAGTTCTGGATGATGCCCAGGATGGCGGCGTCTTCAAATGACGCGTTCTTGTCGCTGAGTCCGTTGGCAGCAATTTGCTTTTTCACGAGATACCGCTTGGCGATTTCGAGTTTCTCCGCTTCGGTGTAACCCGAAATTCGGATGACCTCCATGCGATCCTGCAAAGGCTGCGGTATGGTGTGAATGACATTGGCCGTGGCGATGAACATGACCTGCGACAGATCGTATTCAACGTCCAGATAGTGGTCCATGAATGAGTGGTTCTGTTCAGGGTCCAGAACCTCAAGCAACGCCGCTGATGGGTCGCCGCGGAAGTCCATGCTCATCTTGTCGACTTCGTCCAGCAGGAACACAGGATTCTTCGTCCCCGCTTTCTTCATCATCTGGATGATCTGTCCAGGGAGGGCGCCGATGTAAGTGCGGCGATGACCGCGGATTTCTGCTTCATCGCGGACGCCGCCCAAAGACAGCCGGACAAACTTGCGGCCGGTGGCTTTCGCAATGGAGGTGGCGAGCGAAGTTTTCCCAACTCCTGGAGCACCCACAAAGCAAAGAATCGAACCTTTGGGATTCTTGACTAACTGGCGGACTGCTAGAAACTCGATGATGCGCTCCTTAATCTTCTCAAGGCCGTAATGATCGGCTTCCAGCACCTTTTCGGCGCGTTCCAGTGTGTGAATTTCCTTGGAGCGCTTTTTCCAGGGAACAGCCACCAGCCAGTCGATGTAGTTTCTGGAAACCGTGGACTCGGCTGACATCGGCGGCATCATCTCCAGCCGTTTCAGCTCCTGCATTGCCTTTTCCAGCGTATCTTTCGGCATGCCGGCGGCTTCAATTTTCTTCTTGAGTTCGTCGAGCTCCGATTTCTCATTACGACCCAGTTCCTTCTGAATCGCCTTCATCTTCTCGTTGAGGTAGTACTCCTTTTGCGCTTTCTCCATCTGGCGCTTGACGCGGGAGTTAATCGCGCGATCCATGTTGAGCTTCTCAATCTCAACGTCAAGGATGTCACACAGACGGTTCAGCCGATCAATGGGGTTGAACACCTCCAGCAGTTCCTGTTTCTCTTCGATGCTCACCGCCAGATTGGCTGCAATGGTGTCTGACAGGCGGCTGGCATCTTCAACTCGAACCGCGGACAACATGGTGTCGTAGTTCAAATTCTGGCTCAACTTCACATACTGCTCGAAAAGTGAAGTGATTTTGGTGACCAGCGTCTCACTGGCGGCCTGCGCAGGCATGGCCGGGGCCAGCCGCAGGACGCCTTTCAAGTAGTGGTCTTCATCGTAAACCTGAATGGCCTTGGCTCTCTCAACACCTTCAACCAGGACTTTGATGTTGCCGTCGGGCAAGCGCAGACTTTGGACGATATTGGCGACAGTGCCAACGGCATAAATCTCAGACGGTTTTGGGTCGTCGATGGAGGCGTCGTGTTGCGTCGCCAAGAAAATCCGCTTGTCGCCGTTGAAGGCCACCTCGAGCGCCTTAACGGAGGCGGGACGCCCGATGACAAATGGGATCATCATGTATGGGAACAAGACGACGTCGCGGATGGGTACCATCGGCAACGTGACCGCTTCTGGTTTTTCCTTTGACTTGTTAAACATGCCCGATTAGTTGCACCTAAGGTGAAAGTTGGTTGGTTGTCGTCAATTCAGATGGACGAGGGGTAGGACCACTAGCCTGCCTTCTCCAAGAACGACAGGTCGATTCGATTAGAAGAGACCATCTCTTTCGTTACGCTAAACTCTTTGAGCTTTCGTTGGGCGGGGAGCAGATACATCAAATCCAGCATCAGATCCTCGATGATCACCCGAAGTCCGCGAGCGCCAACCTTGCGTTGCTGCGCCAGCTCGGCAATGGCTTCCAGGGCATCGTCCTCGAACCGCAGCTTAACCCCCTCGTACTCGAACAGCCTTTGGTATTGTTTGACCAGAGCATTCTTGGGACGAGTCAAAATCTCAACCAGAGCAGACTTGTCGAGATCTCCGAGTGTTCCGACGACCGGCAGTCTTCCCACAAACTCAGGAATCAGGCCATACTTGATCAGGTCAACCGGTTCGACCCGTTCCAGCAGTGCGGTGTTCCGCCGCGCCTGCAGGGTCTTAACCTCGCCTCGAAATCCGAGCGTCTTCTTGCCCAAGCGCCGCTCGATAACTTTCTCCAGTCCCACAAACGCCCCGCCACAGATGAACAGGATGTTGGTCGTGTCCACCTGCGTGAATTCCTGGTGGGGATGCTTTCGACCTCCCTGCGGAGGCACGTTGGCGACGGTTCCCTCAAGGATCTTGAGCAGCGCCTGCTGAACGCCTTCTCCCGACACATCGCGGGTAATTGAAGGGTTTTCATCTTTTCGGCAGATCTTGTCCACTTCATCGATATAAATGATGCCGTTCTGGCAGTGCTCAATGTCGCCATTGGCGCTCTGCAGAAGTTTCAGGATGATGTTCTCGACATCTTCTCCCACATAACCCGCTTCCGTCAGCGTTGTGGCATCGACAATGGCGAAAGGAACGCTGAGCCGCTTTGCCAGTGTCTGAGCCAGCAACGTCTTTCCGGTTCCAGTGGGCCCAATCAGCAGAATGTTGCTCTTGTTGAGTTCGACATCACTGCGTCGCTTGGAGAGCTCAATGCGCTTGTAATGGTTATAAACCGCCACCGCCAGTTTTTTCTTGGTGGTTTCCTGGCCGATGACATACTCATCCAGGTAGGTCTTGACTTCGTGAGGCTTGGGTAGAGGATGACTCTTGACGTCAGTCTCGACGACATGGTCATCGTCAATAATGTCGTTGCAAACACGAACACACTCATCGCAGATGAAGACTGTTGGGCCTGCAATAAGCTTGCGAACATCGTTCTGGCTCTTGTTGCAAAAGGAACAGCGCAACGACTCTTCACCATTATTTCTTTTCAACCGGATAGCCTCCCAAGACAGTAATCAGCTCCTATGCAACCAGCATATACGATTTTCTTTGGTTGTCTAGGTGGAATGCGAAGACCCGTGCGGCTGCCGCCGAACTACTCGTGGCGCAGGATCACCTGATCAACAATACCGTATTTCTTGGCTTCGTCGGCCGACATGATGAAGTCACGTTCCATGTCACGCTCGACTTTCTCCAAAAGCTGTCCGGTATGTTTCACAAAGATTTCATTGCAAACAGAGCGCATGCGCAGGATCTCGCGGGCATGGATATCGATGTCTGTCGCCTGGCCCGACAAACCGCCATGAATCGACGGTTGGTGAATCAGGATACGCGCGTTCGGCAGCGCAAAACGCTTTCCCGCCGTTCCCGCGGCCAGCAATAAAGCGCCCATACTGGCCGCTTGTCCGACGCAAATGGTTGTCACATCAGGGCGGATGAATTGAATGGTGTCGTAAATCGCCAGCCCCGCCGTGATCGAACCGCCGGGGCTGTTGATGTACAGGGAAATGTCTTTCTCTGGATCTTCGGCCTCAAGAAACAGTAGTTGGGCGGTGACCAGATTTGCAATCGAGTCGTCTACCGGAGTCCCTAGGAAGATGATGTTATCCTTCAGCAGCCGGGAGTAAATATCATAGGCGCGCTCGCCACGGCTGGTCTGTTCGACTACCATCGGAACTAGCATGACTTGTGCATCCTCAACCGAATTGTTTGGGGGGGGGAATAAGTCAGGGTTGAACAATGATTCCCTGCGGATCCTTGACAGAAGCCAGACTCAGCAATAAATTCAGGCTTTTTTTATTGCGAATTCTGTCCCTGATTCTATCGGTGGCTCCCTCCTTTGTCAAGCGCGATTTGACCGCTTCGAATGCCTGCTGCGTCTCTTGGGCCCGCTTCGAGATGTCCTCGTCAAGCTCTTCTTCAGTCACCGCAATGTTTTCCTTCTCCGCAATATGCTCCAGTAGCAGGGCGACTTTGACGTCGGTTACTGCGAGCTCCTTTTGGCGCTCCTGAAATTCCGTCCAGTTGATATCCAGCGTCTTCGGATGCACGCCTCTGGCAATCAGCGACCGCACATAATCGTTGAAACGGTTTTCTGTTTGCTTCTTTACCATCACCGCAGGCACATCGAAGGGATTGTTCTGAATGATCAGATCCACGAGCTTTTCCTGCATGTCTGATTGTGCCGCCTGCTCTTTGCTGGAGGTGATGCTCTCTCGAATCTTGCGGCGCATTTCCTCAAGCGATCCGTATTGTCCGGCGTCTTTGGCGAACTCGTCGCTCAATTCCGGCACCTGTTTCTGACGAATGTCTTGAACCTCGATCTCGTACTGAACCTCAGTGCCAGCTAGCTCTTTATTCGGAAAATCATCCGCATACCTTACCGGGAAACTCCTCTTGTCCCCAGCTTGTGCACCCAGCAGATTCTCGTTGAATTCGGTGAGCGTGTTGTCGGAGCCCACGTCACAGTAGATGTCTTTGGCTTCGATGTCCTTTCTGGACGGATCGCCAAATTTTCCAACGTACGAGATGACCGCGAAGTCGCCGAATTCGATCGCGCGGCCGCTCACCGGAACGTACTGGGCCATCCGCTCTTGCATCGTCCTAATCGCCGTCTCTACTTCCTCGTTACTAACTTCCACCGGCACCCTTTCGATGTCGAGACCCCGGTAATTTGACAGGTTCAACTCAGGCAGAACCTCAAATTCGGCCGTAAACTTCAACGGCTCTCCTTCGTTGTAAGCCAGACCGTGGATATGGGGGTGATCCAACGGGTCCAGTTTCTCGGCCTTAAGGGCTTCAAGGAGGTGCTTTTGGACAGCCCCTTCCAAGAAGTCTTCGCGAATTTCATTTTTGAATCGCTGCAAGATGAGCGACATCGGCGTCTTGCCCTGCCTGAACCCGGGCACGCGTGCCTGACGCTGGTACTTGCTGCAAACCGCCGCATGATCCTGTTTCAGAGACTCGGGATCAACTTCAATGTTGACTGCCCGTTGACAGCTGTTCTTGTTCACCACTTCAACTTTCAATGGATTGACCTCAATGTGTTGGATTCAGTTTGACTCTGAAAACAGGGCAGCGAAGCGGGAGCAAGCTCCGAGGGAGTGTGGTGCGAAAGAGGGGAGTTGAACCCCTACCCCTTGCGGGACTGGATCCTAAGTCCAGCGCGTCTGCCAATTCCGCCACTTTCGCGTTCTCTTTATGGAAAACAGACTACGACTCGCAGACTTCATTTCGATTCAACACGAGACTGATGAAATGGTCTGCCAGGTTAACTGTGCATCGCGATTCAACTAACCTTCTGTTCTTTAACACAAAGGCTTTTTGGGTGTCAATCCAGGACCATCGTTCGGGACCATCGTTCCGTTTACCCTAGGCGTGGAATGGGTGAGTCGTAACCAAACTGAGGTCCCTCTTCTCTCAGATAAGCCTTTCTTATGTGAATCATAAAACTTATAAGATTGAGAGCTCCGGGCGAGTGCGCCTACACTGGTGCCCGTGCCTTCCCCGACGAAAGTGCGACCGAAACGTTGGGTCCGGTTCCCATTTTGGACAACCATAAATGGAAAGTGAGGCAAGAATGGAAGGTATCGTAAAAGACTATCTGCTGGCCAGTGACTTCGATCAAACGCTGAGTTTTAATGACTCCGGGCTTGTCCTGAGCGAACTGGTTGGAATCCCGGCGAAGGAGTTCGAGCGCAAGACGCCTTCGCTTTCCGCGCAGAACCTGGTTCAGCAGGGTGGAGAACTCGCTTATCTGTTGCTCCATGACCCTGACTATCGTTCTCGAGTTCGCATCAGCGACCTGGTGCAGGGCTGGAAAGCAGGTGCGGCAAATTTCTTGGAAACACGATTGGAGACTGTCGTTTTGATTTTCACGTCATCTCCGCTGCCCCCCAGGAAGTGATTGAGTCTGCACTTGAAAACGTGTTGCCGGCATACCACATCTATGGAACGCAACTGCAGTACGACTCCTCCGGTCACGTGGAGTCCATTCTTCGCGTCACGGCTGGATACGGCAAGGTTGCCGTTCTAAACGATCTGCAGGCCAAAATTCAGATTGCCCGCGATCGAATCATCTACGTGGGTGATGGCAGCTCTGACATCCATGTAATGTTGCACGTGAATCGGCGCGAGGGGTTCACGATTGCGGTGTCTGAAGCCAAGAGTATCGCTCAGATCGCCAAGCGGACCATTCTCAGCGACAACTCTCTGAGTGTATTGATCCCCATCCTGGAAGAGATCGTGAGATGGGACTCCGCCCAAATCTGCTCCGCATTCGAAGCCGAGGGACAGCTCATTCAGGAGTGGGACAAGGTTCGGACGGATTGGCTTACGATCCGCACCAGCCTCCCCGAGATCCAGCCAGAATTCGCTGGAGGACGCGATGTCGCCACTGCTTGAATGGGTCGGTTGGGCTGCGACTGGAGTTTTTGCGGGATCGTATCTCTGCCGCGAACCTCAAACGCTGCGAAAGGTACAAGCATTTGCCGCAGTTCTTTGGATCGGCTATGGCGTGGTGATCCACTCGTTCCCGATCATCATCTCCAACATCATTGTTGCGACTCTGGCCAGTCTCTCCGCGTTGCGGGCCGGGCGTCCGAATGCAACAGCTTATGAGGCATCCCGGAAGACGTGAGAGTCTGGCTGGAACCCCGCCGCATTGATACGGATCTAACCAGCCTTGGGTAGATGCAACTTCTTAAACTGGGATGGTTGCAAGTATTACGACCTTACGGAGTCGGAGGCTTCGCTTCGGGGAGCTTGGGCGGTTCCGGCGGTTTCTGTTGTTGCTGCTTCTGCTCTTGTTCCTGCTGTTGCGGGCGGCGCCGGGGTTGTCGGGGCACGGGTTTCGCGCTCACGATTTCTATGTAAGTCTTGACGATGTTTTCCTTCTGCGAAGGATCGAGGATGAGGTAACGATGCTTGCCTCCCGTCGAGGCTGAGAATTTCGTGCTGCCATCGCTGAGAATAGTGATCGTACCCGGCTCGGCTAGTTTGAAGAATCCTGCCTCGGGCCGAACCGCGTAGAGCACTGCAGTCATGTCCCAGGTTGGCGCATCGTAAGGCATGGGCTTGTACGCCCGGTAGGCATCAACAACCGGGTGGGCCGGTGACCAGGAGAAATCGTTTTCGATGCTTGCGCCAGGAAATAGCAATGCCTCGCCCACCTCGTATCCTGAAGCCACAATCGGCGTTGGCCATTCTGCAAAAAGCTTCCGTGCGGCCGGAATGTCGGTTTTGATATTGAACTCCGGCCCGCCGTGAGGATAAGCCCCGCCCATCAACGAGAGAAAGCGAACCTTCTTCGAAATCACGTCCTTGACTCCTGGCAGATCGAGCACTTTCACCAGATTCGTCGCAGGACCCGCCAGCACCACGATGCAGTTCTGATCATGCTGCGCGGTAAACGCATTGCGAATGAGTGCCGCAGGTTCGGCCGTGTCGTTGAGCTTCTCGATGCCGTGGCTGTAGACCGGAGCGCCATCAGCATTCACTTTGGCGAGTGGCACCGTAAACAAAGGCGTGTCTTCCGGCATCTTGCCATCCGTCGATAATCCAACCGGCAAGGTCCTCCCAGCCGCCGAGAATGCGCCGCTGACTGCCCCCGCATAGAAATGTCCCACCACTTCGCAGAATGCGGCCGCTTTCAAATTGGACTTCGTGACGCTAACCGAAACGACCCGTGCTTCGCGCATCCCGTCGAACCCGTAGAGCAGCGCCAGAGCCAGGGTGTCATCGATACGATTGCCCATGTCGGAATCAAAGATGATTCCCACCGGCGGCTTGCCTTGTTCTGGGAATTGCATGACCAGTCCCTCCCTCCAGGCCCAAATTCTAAATTGGCTATCCCTTCAATTCGACGACTAGGACCTCCATATGAGAATCGCTCAAATTTTCTTCTGTGTGCTTGGCGGGTCCGCCCCAACTGGCGTCTCCAGCCTGGTGCTGTGAAACCTCGCTCTTGCCATCGGGAGTCGTGACTCTCACCTTCTGGCCAGTCAGATAGGTGACGACTCGATTCAGAGCATGCTCGTGCAAAGGGATGGATTCCTTCGGGCCCAGTTTGACGCGGAACACTTGCACCTGGGCGTTCTCAAACTCAATCTTGTAGTGCTTCGGGTCCACTTTGAGCGGATCCAGCGCCTGAGAACCGACCTTGACGGAGGCCCCAGCATTCTTGAGTTCTAATTCCACAATGGTGACCGCTTGATCGCTTGTGATCTCGGCAATGTGCATGCCGCTTGAGGGGCTCCATTTTGCTTCGCCCGTCTTCCAGTTCGAGAGGGTCTTTTTGCCATCCGGGTAATCGATCGTCTGTTTGCCTGCCTGCAAGTAAATCATCACGCGATTCACCTTGTCGTCATGCAGTTGGGTCTTCTGGTGGGGAGCGACGTCCACGCTGAGCACTTTCACTTGATCATTGCCAACAATGGTACGCGCGGTTTGGGCGAGAAAGGAAGCATCGGGTTTCAAAGCAAAGAGACCGCACAGAATTCCGATTCTCACTGCAAGCGCCATGTCAGAGGTTTTCGTCATGAATTGTCCTTTCGCGTTCGATTTCCCTCAGGTTCGTGCATTCTCCCGACCAAGCGCAAGCACAAAATACTGTGCTCGAGTCGTGCCCGCGTTGCGCCAGCCGTGTTCCTCATTTGAAGCCACATAAGCCACCGAGCCCGCTCCCAGATTCGTGCTGTGCCCTGCGATCGTCACTTCGAGCGCCCCGTCACGAATCATGATCATTTCTTCGTGAGCATGGTGATGAGGCGGATGCGGCGCCAGACCTGGAGCCAGCTCGGTGATGTGCATTTCCACTGGGAAGCCCACATGCGTTTTGCCGTCGAGAACAGCTCGGCTCTTGTTTGGTCCGTTGTTCCGAACGGGCAGATCATCAAAGGCATAAGTCTCAGACGGCAGCGCAGGAGTCTGCGCAGTTGCGACACTTGCTGCCGCAAAAGCGGGTAACATGAGGCCAAAGTCTCTGCGTGAGAAGTGCATGGGTGGTCTCCGTAACATGCTGTGCATCGAAGCGTCTTAGTTTGTTGATTTTCTGAGTTAACCCTGTTCTCTAACCAAACAACAAAGCCCGCAGCCAAGCAGGCTGCGGGCTTACAGGAATACAGCCGAAATTGACAACCTTAAGTGAGATTCAATCCATCCACCCGTCCGGTTGCGTCGCCGAAGTACTCCTCGTGGACCCCCATCCGATCCATCATCGTCAGGAAGAGGTTCGACATCGGCGTTTCTTTTCGGTATTCGAGACGACGTCCGGGACTAATGTAGTTGCCGCCGCGCCCGGCGATGAGCGTCGGCAGATCTTCGTGGTTGTGCCGGTTGCCATCGCAGAGGCCGGCGCCGTAGACAATCATGGAGTTGTCGAGCAGCGTCGAGTCTCCCTCTTTGATTGACTTTAGCTTGTCCAGCCAACCTGCGAACTGAGTGACGTGGTAGGTATTGATCTGAGCTACCTTCTCCATCAGTGCCGGATCGTTGCGATGGTGAGTCAGCGGATGGTGGCCGTCCGGAATGCCAATCTCACGGTAGGGCCGGGAGGTGCCCTCACGAGTTACGAGGAACGTGAAGACACGACTGAGATCGGCCTGCAGAGCCACTGTTAGCATGTCAGTCATCAGTTTGAAGTGCTCGGCGAAGTCAGCGGGCACACCGTACGGCTTCTCCATTTGCGGGTCGATCTGCTCGTTGTCTTTCTCGGCTCGTTCGATCTGGCGTTCGATTTCGCGAATCGATGACAAGTATTCTTCGAGTTTCCGTTTGTCTGTCGGTCCGAGATTGGACTGAAGCTTTCGGGTGTCATTGGTCACGAAATCCAGGATGCTGCGTCGAAACCGATTGCGCTGAGCGCGGGCTTCCGGTGTCAGGCCGGCGTCGGCACCGAAGAGGCGTTCGAAGAGAGCGCGGGGATCCAACACCGGCGGCAGCGGCTGGGTTTCGCTTCTCCAAGCCAGGTTGTTGGTGTAGGCGCAAGAGTATCCTGAATCGCAGTCACCGGCCTGTCGGGAATCTTCCATGCCAAGTTCCAGCGATGGGAAACGCGTCTGGTGGCCAATCTGGTTGGCCACAATCTGGTCCATGGAGATTCCGACTTTGATGTCCACCGCCGACTTGCGTGGCTGAATTCCAGTGAGGTACGAGCCGCAACAGCGGCCATGATCACCGGGGCCGTCGAGCAAGGCCCGTCCGTTGTTGTGTGTCAGGTTGCTGAGCACGAGGAGGTCTTGCTTGTGCCGTTCGAGCGGCTGCATGATGCGCGACAGCTTGTCGAGCTTACCCTCGTAATCCAGGTTCCAGTGGCGCACGTCCATGCCATTGGGCACATACACAAACCCCATCCGAACGGGGGCCGGCCCGGGAATCCGGCTGGACGCCAACGCCGGGGTCATCGCATCCAGAAAAGGAAGCGCGATGGCGGTACCCATGCCTTTGAGAAATGTTCGCCGCGGAAGCGCTTTGCGCATGATCATTGTCTTGCAACCTCCTTCGATCAAATAGTGTCTGCTGCCTAGACGATGTGTCTGAGAGATCAACCTTGTTGCGGCGACGAAGGCTCATTCTCCTTCTCTCGCGCAATTCGGATCAGAAAACGCAAGGCTTCATTGACAGCGCTTGCGTCTGGGAACTTTTTGGCCACCTCGGGTTCAAGAAGCACCAAGATGCCTCCAAAGCTCTTCCGAGAGGGGCCAAACTTCCGCACACGCAGCTTCCTCAGGTCATACTCGGGCCGTAAATCTTCATTCGTTTCCTTTTTAAGCTTTCTCATAGCCCTTGTTCGTAGGTCTTACGCTCTCTGGGTGTCGCCTCTCTTGCGCCGATCAGACGAACACTGTTGCGACGCTCTGTGTACGACACTACCAACAAACGTCCGGCTCTTGATCGACCAATGCGTAGAAATCGCTTCTCATCGTCGGAATGGTCCGGGTCGTAGAAATCCACGCAGCGCGGATCATCAAATACCGTTTGTGCTTCTTCAAACTGTACGCCGTGCTTAACAAGATTCTTTGCTGCTTTAGCCTCGTCCCACTTAAATTTCATGACGACAGCAGTTTCGTCTAATCGAGTGATCGGCTACTTGGACGCAACTGCTTTCTCTGTCTTCCCAAGCTCTCCCCTCCGCGACTGGAACGGAAGACTCGTGACGATCCCATCAATCAGAGTCTGAAACTGATACCCGGAAACCGAAAGCTTCCGTCCAATCTCTTCGATGGTTTTGCGGTCGTGTTTCTCCAAGCCTCTTCCCAAAGAGTATGTCAGCATTTTCTCGATGATGCATCGAGCAAAATCTGGCAGTTCTTCCTTCAGCAGAACCTTCATTTCGGCAGGCGTTGAAAACGACTTGCCGTTCGGAAACGTCCCGCTGATATCCACGGGAAACTTCCCGTCCATAGTCCGCCACTTTCCTATGGCATCATAGTTCTCCAGCCCAAAGCCAAGCACGTCCATCCGGTTATGGCAGGAAGCACAGGTGGGATTGCTGCGATGTTTCTCCAGTTGCTGTCGTAGCGACCCGGCGTTGCCCACAGCCTCTTCATCAAGGGTTGGAACGTCTGGGGGAGGCGCTGGAGGAGGTGCCCCCAGGAAATTCTGGAGCAAATACTTGCCTCGGATTACCGGTGACGTCCGCGTGGGATAGCTGGATATTGAGAGGATGCTGGCCTGACTCAAGAGTCCGCCGCGCTGATCCGTGCTGAGTTCCACGCGACGAAATGTTCCGCCTGAAACGCCGTCGATGCCGTAGTGCTTGGCCAACCGCTCGTCCAGGAAGGTGTACTTGGCATCCAGAAATTCTGAAAGCGGCCGGTTCTCACGCAGTATCGATTCGAAAAACATCCGCGTTTCCGTCTTCATGGAATCCCGTAATTCGGGCCCCCACTCAGGAAATTTTTTGGGGTCGGGGGTTATGCTGTCGAGATTCCGCGTTTCCAGCCATTGGCCGGCAAAATTGTCGGCCAAGGCCGAAGAGCGTTCATCCGCCAGCATCCGTTTCACCTGTGCTTCCAGCACGCCGGGCTGGCGGAGTTTTCCCGCCTCAGCGATACTGAGCAGTTCCTCATCAGGCATCGAAGTCCAGAGGAAGTAGCTCAATCGCGACGCCAGCTCAATGTTGGAGATCTTGTGCACCTTGGACGGGTCGTTTGGATCCAGGTCGCGTTCGATGCGAAAGAGGAAGTGCGGAGACACCAGAATCGCCTGTATCGCCAGCTGGATGCCTTGCTCCACGGACATGCCTTCCGCTTTGGCCATAGCCACGAATTTTGCAAGCGATGCGACCTCGGCCTTCGTCACGGGACGGCGGTACGCGCGGCGGGCCAGAGTGGAAAGAATCTTGTCCACGCAGGCCACACCCGTGTTCGGATCGCACGTTAGTATCTTCTTGCGGCTGGGTTTTTCAACCTTGGCCGGAAAAGGCCCGACAAATGTGATCGAATTCAGAAACTTGTTGTTCTTGTTGTTGTAGATGTCCTTCTCAGAAAGTCCTTTGACGAAATCATCATTGATGAAACCGGCGCGAAAGACGTGGTCGCCGGCAGGTAGCGCCAGGCGAAGCTCTGCGTCTGAGTAGGGATCAAAGTACTCCAGTTTGGAAGGCTTGGTCTCCACCAGCGAAGTCTGCAGCAGCTTCCCATTCATCCAGAAACCCATCGTCACTGGCTTTGCATCCGGGCCGCGCTCTCCTGGAAGTCCGATCCGCACGATGTATTCGCCGTCCCAATCCACGCGGTGCGTTGCTTCGATCGTGCTTGCGTCCAAACGTCGAACGGTCTTGTGTTTGATGTGGTACTCAGCCTCGACTGGTTTCTTGGGTAAAGGATCGGCACCGATGGCTCGGGACGCAATCCGCTCGGCTGCGGCAATGTACTTTTCCATCAGCATAGGAGAGATGGTCAGTACATCGCTCATGTTGTCAAAACCATGGCCCGAGTCGTCGGTGGGGAAATCTCTCTCCGCGCGGAAGTCCACGGCCAGCAGATCGCGAATGGTGTTCGAGTATTCATTGCGATTCAATCGGCGTGCTGTGACGCGACCCGGGTCAGGCTTTACGTTGCGGTCAGCCGTTTCAAATTCACCCTGAACGAATTTCACCAAAGTCTCAATCTGGGTGGCAGGCAGGCGGGGAAGCCCTTCGGGAGGCATCTCGCCAGTTCGCACCTTTTGGACAATGCGTTCCCAGCCATCGCGATGCTGAATAATTGAATTTGCGGACGAGAACTTGGCCAAATCGAGACCACCAGAAGCCAACTGATCGTTGTGGCATGCAGTACAGTGGTTTGCCAGTAGGGGCTGCACAGCTCTTTCGAAAGACGCCCTGGCTACTTGGGATCTGGTCGCTTTGTTGGCAGGGGCGGCAGCTTTGGGTGGCTGCGAAGAGTTGGCTGCCAAAAGTACGCCGCTGGCGAACACAGTTGCAATGAAACTTGGAGCTTTGATACGAGTACCCTCTCGACGAATTATTGCGACAATAGTTATACGACAAAATGGGTTGGAGTGTTACTCGAAAATACCGTTTAGCTTGGCTTGGGTGACGCTCCTGGGTGCGAGCCAAAGTGCCTGATTCTATTGGCTGCTGACCGCTCTTGGCTGCAGAACTCTTAACGCGGTTGAAACGTGGGTTGAAATCTGACAAATCCGTTTAGACTACCTCCTGTGCGGCACGCCTAATTCTCACCCTAACGGGGCGCGTGAGCCGTATGGATGAAATGCTAAGTCGCAGTAAAAACGGTGCAGTCAATGTTGGTAACACAGACTTAATCCTACCTGTGCGAGTCCGTACTTGTGCAGAAAACGTTGGCAAAACT
>Ga0163150_10004749_pt1 | contig 17942 bp, 19 predicted proteins | sample OliLakLV19P2IB_FD_148628 | JGI IMG/M metagenome (GOLD analysis project Ga0163150, IMG submission 148628) | Freshwater microbial mat bacterial communities from Lake Vanda, McMurdo Dry Valleys, Antarctica - Oligotrophic Lake LV.19.P2.IB | ecosystem: Environmental > Aquatic > Freshwater > Lake >...
CGGGCGACATCGATCAGAACGGTACGGTGGACGCGGCGGATCTCGCTGCAGTGCTCGGAGCGTGGGGTCGGTGCCCGGGCTGAGCGGGTGATGGGAGAGGGAGAGGGGAACGGGCGGCGGCGCTGATGAGGCGTCGCCGCCCGTTGTAGCAATGTCGCGATGAACTCCTGACGGTCGCGGACCAGCTTCACGATCGCGAGACATCGCTCGTGCGCCTCGCTCTGAGTGTTCGCGCCGACCGTGGCGACCTCCGCGTGTGCTTCGCAGGATTTCCTGTCAAGGCTTCGGAGTTTCAGCGTCTAGAAGCCCCCGCTCAAGCAAGTACTCGCGGACCCGTGGGATGTTGCCATCCAAGTATGAGGGCATCGCGATCTGGCCGGTCCGCCAACCGTACCGCTCGGCTTCGCGCAGTGCGTCGTCTCTCGACCAACCTTGATGCAACATCCGGAAGCATGCGACGACGCCTCCCGTCCGCTGCGTGCCGGCCGCGCAATGCACGAGCACCGGTTCGTTCCGCCGGTCGCTCTCAATCACCGCCGCCACTGCTCGCGCGTACATCTCGACGTCGTCCGTTCCGTCGCCCAGCAACGGAAAGCTCATGACCTCGATGCCGTCTTCACGAGCAATCGCGCCCTCTTCGATCTTGCCGGGAGGCATGTACTCAGGGCGGCGGTGCGGCCAGCGCGACGTGCTACCTACCAGCCGTCACTGCGCAACGCGCCGTGCACGCCGAGCTTGACCGTCGAAGCGGCCGGTGTTGTGGAATGCCAATTTCGTGAGTCAGTGTGACGTGAACCTTCTTCACTTATGCAGCGAACGAAGTGAGTCGTTGCGACGCGCGTGGAGACTGGGCGATCAGACCATCCGATCGATACGGAAGTTCTCGCACTGATCGAACCGCGATGATCGCAGAACCGACATGAGCGATTGAACCGCTGAGCGCTCGTTCAGGGAAGTTTCCGGATACGCGCGAGCGCAGCGACGTACGAGGATTGCATGGGTGGTTCGGAACAGTCCTCGACTTCGCGAGGTTCCTGAACGACACGACCCCCACGAGAAAGGTCCAACATCATGCACACCACGCTTCTTGGCGCAGCGGTTTCGCTCACGGCACTCGCGAGCGTTTCGTCTCTTGCGTCCGCTGCCATCATCGAATCTCAATCGCCCGTCAGCGGCGGCGGCGTCATGCGCTGGTCGCAACTTTGGCAGGATCCGGGCCCGGATGGCAACGATCTCGACGGGGATGCGGCGTGCTGGGCAGACTTCACCCTGACCGAGCCCAAAGCGATCACGCATCTTGAGTGGTGGGGGAATGGCGCGTGCGAGCTCGGTTTTCGCCTCGAGATCTGGAAGCAGGATCCGGGCACCATCGCCTATCAGCCGTACTCGGTCTGGTACTACGGCGGCGTCGAGAGCGCAGAACCCCTCGTGACGTTTGACACGACGTCGTACACGACGTCCGCGGGTCCGGGCGGCCTTACGCACTACACACTTGAGCTGCCGACACCGATTGACGTCCCCGCCAACACCTCCGTGAATCCGCGCTGGTTTCTGGGCGTCATCGGTCTCACCGCGCAGCCCTACGTGACGTGGAACTGGGCGCAGAGCATCGCTCCCACCCATCACACGTATCAATTCATTCGCGGATCCGGACCCATCTTCCACGCATTGGGTGAAGCACGCGCGTTGGTGATCGGCGACGACACCGTCGCGTGCGCAGCGGACCTTGACGTCAACACCATGGTCGACGCTGCTGACCTCGCCGTTCTGCTGGGCGCGTGGGGCGCCGTTGGTGGCAGCGCGGATCTCAACACCGACGGGACTGTCAATGCGGCGGATCTCGCCGTGATGCTCGGCGCCTGGGGACCGTGCGGCTGATGTCCGCTGAACGTTCGATTTCAAGCACACTCTTTGACAGAAGGATCTCTAGATGAATCTCTCAACAACTCGCTGCATCGCTCTCGTCGCCGCATCGCTCGTCACTGCCGTTGCGGCCGCTCAGGATCCGTTTGCCTACGAAGGATTTCAGTACGGGCCGGGCCCCGAGCTGAATGGCCGTAACGGCGGTGCGGGCTGGAGCAACGCGTGGGGCAAGCTGAGTTCGATTCCCACCGGGATCGCGAACACTGGCCTTTCGTGGCCGAACCTGATCACGTCAGGCAACGGCGCCTACACGGCAGGGTTTCCGTCCACCACGTTCACGCTCTACACCCGCGTGCTCGCGCCGTACACCGCGACGGACGACACGATCTACGTGTCGTTCTTGATGGAGCCCGGACTTGGATTCGGCGAGGGCGGCGGACTTTCGTTTAGCGCCGTGCCGGCCATCATCGTTGGTGCGTCCCTTGGGCAGTCGATGTACGGACTGACCGCGCCCTTCGTGACGAGCAACGACTCGAACGTGCCGGTCCTCCTCCGCGAGACCGCGCTCCTGGTCACGCGCATCGTGCGCAACGGAGACGGTACATCAACTTATACGGATCACAGTTGACGTTCGCGCGAGGCGTTCACGCCAGCAGCGGCAGCTCCCGACAGAGATCGCACCACGAGCGCACGGATCAACTGCGGCCCGTACTACTCGTTGTCCGTCAATCCGAACGTGGGACAACCGCAGCCCGCGGCTCCATCGTGCGAGATGACCATTCCGGACAATCTGCCGCAGGTCGTGGCGCTGGTGAATGACGGCGGCTGCGCGACCGACGAGATTCGCTTCGGCGCGACGTGGAGCAGCGTGCTTCCCACGACACTGCCGCCGCAGTGTCCCGGAGATTTTGACAACGACGGCGCCGTCGGCGGTTCGGATCTCGCGATGCTCTTGGGCGCGTGGGGCGGCGAGGGTGCCGACCTGAACGGCGACAACGTGACTGATGCGTCGGACCTCGCGGTCCTGTTGGGTGCGTGGGGATCCTGCGACTGACAGGCAGGCAGTACCGTATCTTCAACGAAGCGCCGCGCGATGCGCTGCGCTCATGCGTCACGCACACGGTCCCGAAGCCCCGAGGAGCACTGCCAAATCGCTCGCGCTTGTCGTTCCGTCGTCATCGAGATCGCCGCCGGGAAGACCCCACTGGCCGAGCAGCATCGCCAAGTCGGCACCATCGACAGCGCCGGTGTGATTGAAGTCGCCCACACATGCCAGCTGCACCGGCACCGCGTCCTGCCACGTCGTTCCGATGCGAATCTCATCGGTGGTGAAGCCACCTTGATTGTTGATGTTGAGTGCGACGGGCAAGGCCGCAACTTGGGCGAAGCTGAAGATCGCGTCAGGATTCGCCGGCTCGGAAGCGCCGACGATCGGATTAACGTAGAGTCTGAACGTGACCCCTCCCGCTGGCGTGTTCTTCGAGATGCGCACGACGAGAAACGCAGTCTCGCCCTGCACAAGCGGGATGTTCGAGTAATCTGCGAGCCCTTCGCTCATCATGAGACCGTAGGTGTACGCGCCGACCGGAGATCCGACGTACATGCCGAACGGATACGAACCAAAGAGAAGACCGCCCCACGATCCAAAGCCTTCATCGGCGCGGAGCAGGAACGACACGTAAAGCGACGTCGCTTCTGCCGGCGCGGGCGTGAATGCTCGGTAGTAGCGCGACAACGGATAGTCGCTCGAGCGGTCGCCGGTGATCGTTCCACCGGGCGACGTCGCCAGACCTGAATACTCCAGCCCGACCGTTCCGATGAAGGTCGGTTCGTCGACGATGTCGCCGAGCCACGTCGTCGACCAACCCGTGCCGCCGTTCGATCCGTCGAGGTCGACATGTGGAGTCTCCCAGTGTTGCTGGCCTTGACGTGAGGCCGAACAGCACGATACGGACGAACGTCGCGACCGAACACGCGGAAGTTTTCTCGTTTGTCGCCGCGCGCGATGCGCGCACTCAGAGAAGCTTCCGGACCCCGGGTCGCAACGTTTGATGTAGGAATGCTCAGCGCATCACAGGAGGTCGACATGAGAGGCACGCTCGTCACAGGTCGGATCGACGATGAGGGAAGTTTGCTCGTAGGCGATGCGACGCTTTCCGACCATCATCGTTGCACGGTCATTCGATGACCGGCTTCGACTCCTCTCGTGAAAGACACGCCATGCGGACCGCATACATCAGCTCGATCGCCACGTGCATTCTTGCGGCACTCACTACCGTCGCCGATGCCGGAAGTTGGGAGTTCGGACCGCCGATGCCCACGCCGAAGTCCGACAACTTCGCCGTGAATCACAACGGAGACGTCTACGTGATCGGCGGGTTGCCCTGGGCCAACCGTGACGAAGATGGCACGGTCTACAAACTCGCGGATGGAGCGTGGACCGAAGTCGCGCCGTTGATCGGGCTGGGGCCGGTGGTTGGACAAGGTGGTGGCGTGGACGGATTGAACCAGATCATCGTCTTCGGCGGACTGACGACGCCCGAAGGCGACATCGCGGAAGGGCGTTCGTACGACCCGATCGAGGGAACGGACTTCACGGTCCCCACGTCCAACCAACCACCGATCAACTTCGGCCTCGCCGTTGATGGCGAGGGACGCATCTACCGAATCGGCGGCGGGCCTGGCGCGAGCGGCTTCAACGGTGGGGGGGTTGTGCGATACGTTTCCGCAACCAACTCGTGGGAGCAAGTTGCGTCGCTCCCGTTCACGCGCGCCTCGATCGCTTCGGCGTATGACGGGTTGGGTCACATCTGGTGCTTCGGCGGCTACACCTCGTTTGGAGTGTTTCGCCTCAAGGATACGGCCCGCTACACCGTTGCGACGGACACGTGGGAGAACATGGGCGCGGTCTTCTTCCCGATTGCGACGAGCAACGGCGAGGCGGTGCTCGGCGCGGATGGTCTGCTGTACATCATCGGCGGATTCGAAGGCACCACGGGGACCACGACCTCTGCGACCGTGCGCATCATCGACCCAAACGCGGTCGATCCCGTGCTCATCGCCGGTCCATCACTCAACGTGGGCCGCCACGACTTCGTCGCCGCACTCGGCGACGACGGTTACATCTATGTGATGGGCGGATACGACGCGTCCGGCGCGGCGATCGCGAGCGTCGAGCGCCTCTTCACCGGCGCGGCGTCACTCACGGGCGATATCGACAATGACGGTGATGTTGACGCGGCCGATCTTGCGACGTTGCTTGGATCGTGGGATCTGTGCGCTGGTTGTCCAGCAGATCTCAACGGCGACGGTGCGGTGAACGCTTCGGACCTGGCGGTACTGCTCGGTGCGTGGACAGGTTAAGCGTTCGTCGAAACCCCATTTTCCGGCTGCTGCACGACCCCTCCTTCATACGCGGATGCTCATCGCTCGGGGCGATCGGCCGAAGCGATAGGGGAAATCTCCGGGTGGGCGGACGCCGCGGAAAGCGGGAGGATGCCTTCGTCGTTTCGCGCGCCGCGATTGAATCGCAACGGTGACGGCGGGGCGAACGCGCGCGATCTGGCGATCCTGCTTGGCGCGTGGACAGGCTGACCCAGGAACTTGTGTTTTTTCGCTTCTTCGCTTCCTTCGCAGTAGTTCTTGATGGGAGAACGCAATGCAATCTAAGTTGGTCCCGACTGTCGTTGCTGGCGCTTCATGCGCAGTGCTGCTGGGGTACTTCTTCGCGGGTGGAGCGCCAGCAGCGCGGGCTCCGGCACCCGGCGCATACACGGTCGTCGGATTCAATGATCTCGGTATGCATTGCATGCAGGAGGATTTCTCCGAGATCTGCATCCTTCCCCCCTACAACACGCTGCGAGCGCAAGTCATCGAGCGCGGCGAAGAGCCGGAAATCCTGACATCAGACGTCTCCGTGATCTACTCGGTGCCGAATCACATGCGTGCTTCGGACAAGACGAACTTCTGGACGTTCGCGCCGCAGTTGTTCGGCGTGCAGCTCGCTCCTGACGTCGGACTCACTGGAAACAGACTCAGCGGCACGATGGCACCGCGCAAAGAAGAGGGCATCTGGGAAGTCACGGGCATTCCCCTCGTTCCTGTCGATGATGCCGGCCGACTCGATCCATATCCCCTCGGACTGATCACGGTCACCGGTTCGCAAGGTACCGCGACCACGCGCGCGGTTCTTCCGGTGTCGAGTGAGATGAGCTGCTCTCTGTGCCACAACACGCCGGGCATCTCGGTGGCCCAGGACATTCTTCTCAAGCACGACTCGTTGCACGGCACGCATCTGGTGGATCAGAAACCGGTGCTCTGCGCGAGCTGCCACGCCGATCCGGCGCTGGGCGCGCCGGGTCAGCCCGGAGTGTCGATGCTGTCGCACGCGATGCACGGCTCGCACGCACCGCATGCGGCAAGCTCGGGGCTCGACAACGACTGCTACGCATGCCACCCGGGCGTTCGCACGCAATGCCAGCGCGATGTGCATCATGGTCTGGGCATTCAGTGCACCGATTGCCACGGAGGAATGAGTGCCGTCGGCAATCCGGCGCGAATCCCGTGGACGGATCAGCCCCGCTGCAGCGATTGCCACAACAAGCCGGGATCCGACTACGAGCAACCCGGCAAGCTCTTCAAGGACTCCATCGGGCACGGCGGCATCTACTGCGTTACATGCCACGGTGCTCCGCATGCGATCGGACCGGCGACCACACCGGTCGACAACCTCCAGGCGATCACGCTGCAAGGTCACGCGGGACCGATCAACACATGCATTGTGTGCCACACCAGCCAACCAAAAGACTCGTTCTTCCACAAGGTCAAGGACTGAGAGAGGGTTCATCATGCGCAGCAATTTATACATCTCGTTCACTTCATTGATGTCCGTCTGCGCCAGCACCGCATTCGCCGCGCCGCCCGCGTATATCGTGAAGGATCTCGGCACGCTCTCGGGCGCGAACGAAGCCTTCGAACCCGGCACGATCGGTCTTGCCGCCAGTACGGCCGCAATCGTGGGTTCGTCGGTCACGACGCTCCCGAACCGCGAGTTTCACGCGTTTCGCGTAGTCGGCGACACGATGCAGGACTTGGGTGTCCTCGTCGGCGACGAGCACTCCATGGCGTTCGGCGTCAACAACAGCGGCGACGCCGTCGGCGTCTCGTATGCGCTGGGGCAGCTCACGTACCACGGTGTTCTCTGGAGCGCTGCCGGAGCGACGACGTCACTGGGCGATGTCGAGCCGCGCGACATCAACGAGAGCGGTGCCATCGCGGCATCGACGCTAGTAGTCGCAGCGCCGGGAACCACGCACGCGACGCTTATCGTCGGCAGAGTCAGCACCGATCTCGGCACCTTGGGCGGACCGACGAGCATGGGACTCGCGCTCAACGCGGACAACTGGGTCGTCGGGCAGTCGTTGCTCGCCGATGGCCAAAAGCTGCACGCGTTTGTCCATCGCAACGGAAGCATGCTTGATCTCGGCACGCTCGGTGGCTCGCACAGCAGTGCGCTCGATGTTCAAGGACTCACTGTCGTTGGCGTCGCCGACACCGCAACAGGGATTCCTCACGCGACGCGCTGGACATTGACGCCGAGCGGCGCCCTTGCGTCCGTCACCGATCTCGGCAAGCTGCCGTCCGCGCCCAGCAGCGCTGCGCTTGGGACGAATGCAGCGGGTACGATCGTCGGCATCTCCGGAGACAGCGCATTTCGCTGGCACGGCGGCTCAATGGTCGACCTGAATGCGCACATTGCACCGACATCGACGTGGCATCTGATGCGTGCGACGGCCATCGACGCCAACGGACGAATCGTGGGCACGGGCAAGCACGCCGGATTGCAACGCGCGTTTTTGCTCGTGCCGCGCGCGGCGTCTGACCTCGATGCCGACGGCGATGTTGATGCGGCTGACCTGGCGTTGCTGTTGGGGGGTTGGGGCAGCGGCGAGTTCGACATCGACGGCGACGACACGGTGAACGCAGCGGACTTGGCGATCATGCTCGGTGCGTGGACAGGCTGACCCAAGCGGCCGCCTCGACCTTGCCTCACGCCTCGGCGAGGCCCTCTCGGATCGCAAACCGCATGAGATCGGCTCGTGAGTCGATGTGGACCTTCTTCATGATGCGTTCCTGATGACCATCGAGAGTCTTGGCACTGCGTGAGAGTTCCTTGGCGATTTCGTTGCGCGATCGCCCCTTGCCAATGAGGCGAAGCACTTCGATCTCTCGCGGCGTCAAAGACTCGAGCGTGGTCTTGGGTCGCGGATCGCTCCTTTGCTTGCCCCCTGAGCGCTCCCCCGGAGCGGGCGACTTATTAGCCGGCTGGCAGCGCTCCTTGACCTTTGGACCCATCACGAACACGCCTTCCTCGCAGCGCGCCACTTGCTTCACCCCGGCGACGATGTCCTCCAGATTGTCCCCCTTGGCAAAGTAGCCCCATGCGCCGCATTTGTATGCGGCGGCCAGATAGCCGTCGCGAACATGAGCGCTAAGGAACATGAATCGCATTCTCGGAAGCTTGTGCCGCAACCGGTCGGCCATCTCGAACACGTCGGGCCCCGGCATTTCAATATCCAGCAGGATCACATCCGGATTTAGGCGTGCCGCTTCCTCAACAAGGTTCTCCGCCGTTGAAAGATAGCCGACGCACTGAACCTGTCCATCGATCGCGAACTGGGCCTTGAGGCCTTCGACAAGAACGGCGTGATCATCAACGCAAAGGACGCGGGTGACCGCCTCCTTGGCCATCTCCGGGCTGGGCGACTTGCGTCGCGCGGTCGCGTTGGCCTCACCTGATGGATCACTAGAATTATGTCGAGGCGACGCGCTTGGCACGATCAGCATCTCCTTTCGTGCATCTGACATCGCCGCGCCGATCGCTGCCCGAACGGCCTCGAGGTCAGTCGGATCGTCAATGATGACCGGTTCAAGTTCATTCCATGCTCTCGTGGAATCCTCATCGGGCCGGCCAACGAGTACGACTCGGCTGCGCGGTTGCGCTTTTCGCCATGCCTTGGTGTCGGTGAGATTCGTGTCCGTTGGCTCCACGATCCAGAGGTCGGCCTCCGTCGCGTTCCCATCGACGTGAGCCCCAAAAGCTTCGAGCAGGTGGCGTATGAGTGATGCGGCACGGCCATCGCACACGTGAACCCTTGCGATCGTTTGCTCCTTGCACCCTCTGAGTGCCGCCGGCAGCGTCAGCTTGATGGTTGTGCCTAGGCCTACCGTTGATTCGATCTCGATCGTGCCTTTCGCACGATCGACGATACTTCGCACCATTGCTAATCCGAGCCCTGTGCCAAGGCCGCGCGGCTTGGTCGTAAAGAAAATGTCGAACGCACGGCGCTTTACCTCCTCGGTCATTCCCGCGCCAGTATCCGTGATCGAAAGCCTCACGGACCCCTGGTCGGGCCCGCGCTCCGCAATCAGCCGCACGTAGTCCGGTCGACGACTTTGTGCGGCGGGGATCGCCTCGCCCGCATTCACCATTAAGTTCAAAACCACCTGTGTGAGTGCATGCGTAGCAAGGGCGATCTCAGGCAGGTCGTCCGCAAGTGACATTGTCACCGTCACATGCTTTGGCACTGCGTTCCGCAGCAATGCGCCTGTCTGTGCCCACCAGGCGTGCAGATCAGTGACGCCGCCCGTATCGCCTTCCTTCTCTGGGTTCATTGCAAGAAAATGCAGACCGTCAGCGAGCTGCTGAAGGTATGACACTCCGCTCTGGATCTGTTCGAGGTGTTCCAGCCTATTTGAGGGAGCCTCGACAGTTGCCTTCATTGCATTCAAGTGCGCCCGCACCGGCAGCAAAACGTTGTTCATGTCGTGGCCCAGGCCGGCCGCCAGTGTGCCGATCGATGCCATCCGATCGGTTTCACGCATCCGCAGTTCGGCCAATTTGCGCGCGGTGATGTCGCTGGTGGCTCCGAACCACTCGGTGACTTCCTTGCGTTCATTGAGAATCGGAATGGCACGGGAATGAGCCCAACCTGGCGATCCGCCGACGCGGATGACGCGGTGCTCAATCTCCAAGATGCACTTGTCGCGGATCGCGCCCTTGATCGCACTCAACACACGGGAGTGGTCGTCGGGATGGATATACTTTTTCAGCCACGTTTGATCAGGTTCGAGGGCATCACCGATAAAATTACGGCCCGCGATGCGTTGCATTACGGTCCAATCGGAGTTCATGCGATACACCGCTTCGGATGTGGCTTGTGTAAAGGCGCCGAATCGCTCTTCGCTCTCCCGCAATCGGGTTTCCACGTTCCGGCGATCCGAGAGGTCACGAATAATGCCCGTGAACAGCCTGCCTGGCTCGACTTCGCTCACCGCCAGATCGACGGGAAAGATCGCTCCATCCTTTCGCCTGGCTTGCACTTCGCGTCCGACGCCGATGATCCGCTTTTCACCCGTCTTCAAGTAGCGCGCCAGATATCCGTCATGCTCGTCGTGGTACGGAGCGGGCATGAGTATCTTGACGTTGTGACCGATCATCTCTGTCGGCGTGTAGCCGAACAGTCGCACGGTGGCCGGGTTCACCGACTGGATCGTGCCGCCGCCGTCGATAGTGATGATGGAATCGACCGCGGTCTCGAGCACCGCGCGAAGTTGCGCCTCGCTCTGCAACAGCGCGACGTCGGCGCGGGCCGAGGTTGGAGTCAGGCTCGGTGGCGGTGCTGGGGCCACACCGGTTGAGATCGGCGGTGCGGATGACGCTGCGCCAGTTGGCACGCCCGTAGCCTCGGAGCCGAGGGCGGACACTGAGGACCCCTCATGGCTTGAGCGACTTCGGTGCATTGCTGCAGCGTACCGTGTACTCCGGCCACCGAGTTTGGGCTGTCTGCGGCGCGACACCCATCACGGTGGCCTGCGCATGGCAACGCCTCAAAAGCATTAAAATTATTAAGAACACTCACCTTTAAATCATTAAGAACACTCACCTTCAAAAAGCGATTTCGAGCGGCCCCCCGGCCATTCTCGGCGAGCCGGCTCCCAATGCCACATCAAAACACACCGGCGCGAAGGGCATGATCGCTCAAACGCGGGGATTTGGTCTTCGCTGAGGCCGTTGTCGCGAGCGGAACACCTGCTCCGCGCATGCGATCGCCCCCGGATGTCCGGATTCGCCCGTGCTCGCTTCGATTCTCGATGCAGTCCGCGCTACGTGACGAGCAGATGCGGAGCCTGCGCGATCGCCGCCGCATGGCCATCGCGGTCCGCCGCCGCCGCCTTCACACGGCGTCCGCTGCCGTCCTCGGCATCGCCGAAGATCCCGACCGCGAACTTTCTACCGGTCGCCTTGGCATGCTCCGCGAGCGACTTCGCGCTGCCGCTGAAGTTGCCCCACGCGCTGTTCCGTGCCCGGCTCATCGCCCGGTCGAGCTTCGCGGTGATCGAGCGTGCTGCCCGCATCAGCGGTGACGACGCCGCCTGCTCGACAGCAAACACCGCGAGCTCTGCGTCGAGCTGGGCCAGCACACGCGGTGTCGACTCGGGAATGCAGCCGCTCTTGCCGAACACCGGTTCGCGTCCTTCCGCGTCGATGTCATGAAGGAACGCCGCGAGGCTTGAGCCCTCGATGACCGGCGGGACACGGCCGTTCAGCCAGGGATTCTCGACGCCCCCCGGCAGGACCGGCATGGCGGAGACGGCGGGACCGGGATGGCACGGCATCGCGGGAAGGAGCTGCGCATCGCGGAGCCGCTCGCGCGCGGCGGCCGCCTCGCCGGCGAACTCGCCGTTGGCGATGCGGCGCTTCAGATCCTCGGCCCGCTCGGCGGCCGTCGCGAACTCGTACTCGTCGAGGGCATTGGCGATCGACGCCCGCACCGGGTTGAGCGCGACGTAGACCATGTGAGCGATGATCGCGTCGTCATCGAGCGCGACGATCGACTTGAAGCGTCCCTCCCAGCAGTGGCCGGTGACGTTGTCCGCGAGATTGATCGCTCTGGCGATCTTCTACTTGAGCAGCTTGTGGAAGAAGGAGAGGCTCGATAGATCGTCGCGCCACTTCGCGATCAGCAGCGGGTCGGCAACCGCCGTCTCGATCTCCTCGGAACCTGAGAGACCTGAGCCGGTCGGGATCGTGCCCCGAACCTGCGCGCGGAATGCATAACGCGCGACGGGACCGGATCGGGAGTCGGAGGGGCTCGTAGTAGCGACGAAGCGGGTAATGACCGTGGAGCGAAGGGGCCAACGCCGACGACATGCCGAGTCAGACGCCTTGAGGGACCGCTTGCGGCTCAGCCGCGTCTACGGATCAGAACCTCTCGGAGGAGATCGAGGCTGTGGCGCGGAGCAAAGACGGTGTCGGCCTGTCGGAGATCCGCGAACGAGCGAGTACTCATCTCTGGCATGTCGCGCTGTCGAAAGCGAAGCGCTGAAGTCGTCGGGTAAGCCGGATGCGGGAAATCCACCAGTCCGGTTTGATGAGGAGGATGGTCGTGCGAACCACGGCCATCCCTACTCTCCCTTAATGACGCCCGGTGTCCTTAATGACGCCCGGTTGGACGCCGGACGCCGCGTCGCCGTTCAACGGGCTCGAGGGGGGCGGGCGCATCGCGATGCTTCGCAACTCGACCAACTACAACCCGGATATTCACAGCGGACCGGAGTGGTTCAATCTGCTGCCGGAAGACATCGAGGAGCCGGCGGCTGACGTCCTCGACTGCCTCGCTGACCAGAACGATGACGGTGTCGTCGATGCGGCCGACCTCGCTCTCGTTCTCGGCGCGTGGGGAAGCAGCGGCGACACGGGCGACATCGATCAGAACGGTACGGTGGACGCGGCGGATCTCGCTGCAGTGCTCGGAGCGTGGGGTCGGTGCCCGGGCTGAGCGGGTGATGGGAGAGGGAGAGGGGAACGGGCGGCGGCGTTCATGGAGCGCCGTCGTCCGTTTTCGTTGCGCTGCAGCGCCTGTTCGCTCTTCCTGATTCACGGTGGAGATCTCCGATGTTCGCCGATCGCTCCGAAGGGGTGGTGTGGCGCCCTCTTCACGATCCCAAACGCGATGCTGAAGTGCGGCATGAAGTGGGAGTCCAATTTCGTTGCTTCGCCGACCTGAGGACTTGCAAGTGAACACAGCCGCTGTCCATGAAGGCAACGCAAGGCGTCCATTGCCCAGTCGGACCCCACGAGCATGGACTGCTACGAACTCTGCACACCATGCCGTAGCGACAGTTCGATTCGCAGCATGCGGCCGGTCTCAATCGACGCTCTGCGATCAAGCGCCAAGACTTCGCACATCGAATCGACGATGGCAAGACCGAGGCCGCAATGTTGGCGATCCGTTCTCGATGCATCGCCACGCCAGAACGGCTCAAACAGGCGTTCGACATGCTCTGGACTGATGGAGACGGGGCCGTTCTCGATTCGGAATGCCGCACCCGCAGCCGTTGACATCACGGCGATCCGCACGACGCCGTCGCGCGGTGTGTACTCCAGCGCGTTCTTGATGAGATTTCGAAAGACCGCAGCAATGCCGCTGCGCGGCAGTGCCCACGCCGCCGATTCGCTGCCCGCGATGTCCAGCCCGACTCCCTTCGTTTGATGCGCAACACATGCCGGCAGGATCTCCCGAACAAGCTCGATGAGCAGCACCGGGTCGCGGGTGTATTCGCTCCAATCGCGCTGGCCGCGCGATATCGCCAGGAGGCTCGCAAGCAATTCTTCCAACTCACGTCCGATCGCACTCGCCTGGTCGACGGCTGCTGCACGTCGCTGTTCCGATGGCCATCGCCGCGCGACATCGGTAATGGTTCGCAGTTCGGCAAGCGGCGTTCGAAGTTCGTGCGCTGCTGCGTCCGTGAAGCGCCGCTCGCGTTCCAATGCTTCTCGCGCACGCACGATCAGGCCGTTGATGGCAGCTTCGATTGGCTGGAGTTCCCGAACGCATGAATTGCAAGGGGCAATCGCGGTCGGGCCCGCCGGGTCAACACCATCCAACGCCGCTGACAGCGCCGACAGTGGATGAAGCCCGCGCCCGACACCGACAGTAACGACGACGGCCGTTCCGATTGCCGCGATCGCTGCTCCTGTACCGATCGCCGCGAGGAGCGCCGCTTCGCTCCGCGTGGTTTCGTCCAGACGCCCCGCCACTGCTGCAACGACGAGGTGTCTCGATCCGCCAACCATCATTGCTTCATCGCCGAACTCTGGCGCGAGCCCGCCGATGCGCTCGGAACTCGGCTCCATTTCCCGATTCGCGTGGAAGGTCATCGCAGCGATGCGGAACATTCCGCCATCCGGAAGCTGGGCCGTCGCCATGCGAATCCATTGACCTTTGAACGCCGATTCACGAGGACCAGAGACAGGCGCGACGAGGCTCGATGGCCACTCAGGCGTTTGCGCCAGGATGTCGCCGTCGAGCGTGGCGATACGAAGGAGAGCGCCGAGATCCGCTTCGCGAATGGATCCTTTGAAATCAAACACCAGTTCGCCATGCGCGGTACCGCCTTCTGCGGACTGCTCTGGATGAATCGGTTCCTCGATGACGAGCGTGGCGAATGTTTGAACTTTGGAGATCAGCGAAGCGTCCAGCTGAGCGCGAAGTCGAGCCTGCGCCATCAGGAAGGTCGCCGCGCCGGACGCAAGAAGCACCACAGCGACGCCAATGATGATTTGACGAAGCAGAGACGTGCGGATGGAACGCATCAGGCTCGCGCCTTCGCACCCACACAGTAACCCAGGCCACGCCGTGTTTCGATGAGGTTGCCAACGCCAGCGTCGGCAAGCTTCCTCCGCACCGATGCAACCGCCGAGTCGACGGCGTTGCTCCACACCTGCCGGTCCGCCGCGTAGATGTGCTCCTCGATCTCCGCGCGACTGAAGGTCTTGCCGGCATTCAGGAAGAGGAATTCCAGCAGCGCGAAGTCACGCGGCGGCAGCGCGATCTCACCCGTTTCGGTCATGAATCGTTTGGCGGCCAGATCGAAGACGACATCTCCGATGCGCACGATGCCGGACACCACGCCTTTCGCGCGCCGCGTGAGCGCCTCGACGCGGGCGAGCAACTCCGACAGATCGAACGGTTTGACAAGATAGTCGTCCGCACCAGCGCGCAGACCTTCGACACGGTCCTCGACGCGGTCCTTGGCACTGAGGATAAGCACCGGCACCGAGCGTCGGAATCCGCGAAGCTGTTTCAGTAGCGTGAGGCCATCGAGTTCGGGCAACATGAGGTCGAGGACCATCAGGTCGTAGTCGATCACGCGCGCGTTGGCGAGACCCGAGCGGCCGTCTCCCGTCGCATCGGTTGCATACCCGGCGGCGCGAAGACCGTCCGCGAGTGACTCGCGCAGTCGAGAGGAGTCTTCGACAATCAGAATGCGCACCGCTAGTCCTCCCCATTCCAAACGACTCCTCCGAATGGATTCCGATCGAGTCAATCATCGTCGCCGTCTTCGGATTCCGCATCCGCTTCGATCTCCAACACTGCTCCTGTTGCGTCGACTTCGATCTCGTACTCCGTGCCGTCGGCTTCTCCTTCAAGTTCGTAGACCGCGCTATCGCCTTCGCCGACGCGTACGGCCTCTTCAAGGACGAATCCGGGCACAGCTTTGATCGCAGCCTGTGCTACATGAGCAGGAACATCGGCGATCGAGATCTCATCGTCATCGTCATCGTCATCGTCATCAGCGTCGTCGCACGCCCCCCCCGAAGCTCCTAACGCCGCCCGCGCGTGCGTCGACTCGTCCGCGCCCGCACGGTGGGCGCACCCTTGCAGCCCGGCGAGCAGGCCCGTTGCGAACAAACAGGCGACGGGCAGTGCGCACGCGCTCGACGATTTGGATTTCGGCATTGGCGATTCCCCTTCTTGAAGCAAGTGTAATTCCTGTCGACACGAGGCCAACTTGGTCACTCTATAGCATCGGGCACGGCGTTCAACATGACGGTTCGATGTTGATGCCCCGCAAGCGATGCTATAGGTCGCTGAGGGCAGAAAACACCTGGCCCCGCTCTCCCGGCCCGACGCTCCGTGGGCCGGGAGGCGTCACATTGCCGTTACCGACAGTTTCCCCAGCGCGAAAGCAGAATCGCGAGGTCAGCCTGGTTCACCTCGCCGTCGCGGTCAAGGTCGGCGAACTGATCCCCTCCGCCCCACGCACCGAGGAGCACCGCGAGATCGGCCGCGTCGACCGCCTGATCGTGATCGACATCGCCCATGCACAGGACCGGATCGATACTCACCAAGGGCACCTCGAACTCCGTTCGGCCCGCATCGCCGAGCACCTCAACCATCACCAGCCCGACTGCATCGGCGTAGAGCTTGTTCTCGGCAATTCCTGGACCATCAAAGTAATTTCCTTCGGCGGTCTTGAGGACATTCTCGAATCGACCAGCGGGCGTCACCACCGTCGCATCCACCTGCGTAACGATTGCAAAGTCGAACGCTACGCCGGGTGCGAATTCCTGAAAGTATGCGTCACCAACGTTCGGATCGGCGCGCATGACGACACCGGGAAGCGTTGCGATACCGTCGGCGATCCAGGAGCCGTTGTTGTCAATCGCGATGAGCGAACCCCTCGCGTCGTAGTGATAGTTCTCGACGAACTCGCCGAAGTACCACACGGTTCCGTCTTCCGCCGTCGCATACCAATCGAGCGCCGTTTCTACGAGAACACCGTCTTCAAACGCATTGTCGCGCACGACACGGGTCTCGACGCCGAGAATCGTCTTGGTCTCGAACGTGACGAACACCTCGATTCGCTCGACAACGCCCTCTTCGACAACGCCCTCGTACACCCTGAACGATCCCGGGGCGAGCGGGAAATTCGGATGCCCGGAGCCGGCGCTCGACGGTCCAAAAGTCGCCTGTGTCCAGTCATCCAGCGCGGCGAGCGGCGGAGTGTGCGACACGAGCTCGATCGTGAATTCCTCCCGCCCGCGATCGTCGAGCGTGTTGATGAACACGAGTCCGATCCCCGGCGCGTACAGCTTGTCCTCGACCACCTGTGGACCATCAATGAGGTTCCCCTCCGAGGTCTCCAGAACATCGCGAAACGTCCCGATTGGGAGCGTCACTGTTTCATCAAGGCCCAGGACGACGGCAAAGTCCAGAGCGACGCCCGGCGCGAACTCCTGGAAGTACACGTCTCCCTCAGTTGGTTGCGCGAGCATGATCGCCCCGGGCAGATTTGTCACGCCGTCGGCGATCCACGATCCAGCGTTGTCCGTGGCGACGAGTTTCCCGTTCTCGTCATAGTAGAAGTTCTCGACGAACTCTCCGAAGTACCAGACGATTCCGTCGTTGGACTGGGCGTACCAGTCATGCGCAACTTCGACCACGAGATCGTCAATGAAGGTCGTGTCGCGCACGACGCGAGTGGATACCCCGAGAATTGTCTTTGTATCGAATGTGACGAAGGTCTCGATGCGCTCGGCCGCGCCGTCCTCGACTATGCCTTCCATGACAGAAAACGTTCCCGGCGCAAGCGGATAGTACGGATGTACGCTCACGGCGCTTGATGTGCCGAACTGACTCTGTGTCCAATCGGGAAGCACCGGGTCCCCGGCGATGGCGGGGGCGACGAGACTACCGACGCCAAGGGTGATAGCGCTCATAAACCAGTTCATGGTGAAACTCCAATCCAACGAAGGAATGCACTCTGCTCGCGATGCACTCTCGCGAGGGCAAAGCACGTCTCGACATCTTGCCACGGCGGCGCCGATCCGCATGACGGACGCATGACGGACGCATGACGGACGATCCGCGCTTTGGCGATGACGCGGAGCACGTGCATGCCGCGCGCGTCGAGGACGCGTCGCGCACTCGTGCTCAATCGTGAACTGGTAGCTCCTTTGGTTGGAAACGACGGAGGACGAAAGGCCGCGCGCCGACTTCCACGGACTCCGACACTCGCACATCTCATAGGTGGTCGCCAGCGGCGCCAGCGTGAAGACGGCACAGGAGCGTGCTCGTCACTCGACTCCGACCTTGACGATCGGGGGCTACCGTCAAATCTTGTGTGTGGCGGCGAAACGAAAAAGGCGACGTACCTTGGGGGGTTGCCACCAACCCAAGAGGAGTACGCCACCGTGCGTCAAGCTACATCGGATCCCCTCGCATCGCCAT
>Ga0163150_10004750_pt1 | contig 17932 bp, 12 predicted proteins | sample OliLakLV19P2IB_FD_148628 | JGI IMG/M metagenome (GOLD analysis project Ga0163150, IMG submission 148628) | Freshwater microbial mat bacterial communities from Lake Vanda, McMurdo Dry Valleys, Antarctica - Oligotrophic Lake LV.19.P2.IB | ecosystem: Environmental > Aquatic > Freshwater > Lake >...
TGGTATGACAGACTCCATGTCCTGCTCCCACAAGCCGCCAGTAAGCGTCGAGTGGCTGCCGTAAAAACTCCGCGGTTAACGAAACCGCCGTGCGGTTCGTCATGAAGTCGATGCGCCTGAATTTAGCCTTCATGCTGTGCGCCTGTCTGATGCAGGTTGCCACCGCCGCACCAACCGCGCAGGAGATCATCCGGCAATCCTGCGAACGGGAAAGCCGGGACCTTGAGTTACGCCGCCAGTACACCTGGCGCCAGCACGGCGTCGTCCGCCAGATGGACAAGAAGGGCGGCTCAAAGGACCGCGACAACAAAGTCCTCGACGTCTTTTTCATCGATGGAACCGAATATCGCCGAGTCGTTGAAAAAGACGGCAAACCGCTGCCCGAAAAGGAAGCGCGAGAAGAACAGGCCAAAATCGACAAGGCCATCGGGAAACACAAACGCGAGTCCGCCGACGGCCGCCGAAAACGGCAGGAAAAGGACCGCAAAGAACTCGAGGACGAACGCCGTATGCGGCGTGAAATCCCGAATGCTTTCAATTTCGAGCTGCTCGGCGAGGATTCCGTCAACGGCCGGCCGTGCTGGAAGGTGCGGGCCGAGCCCAAACCCGGCTACAAACCGACTTTCGGGGATGCGAAATTCCTGCCCAAAGTACACGGTACGCTTTGGGTCGATAAAGAAAACTACGAGTGGGCGAAGGTCGACGCCGAATCGCTCGATTCATTCTCCGTGGGACTCGGCCTCCTGCGTATCGGAAAAGGGTTCCGCCTGTTGCTGGAACAACAATTCGTGAATAACGAAATATGGGCGCCGGTAAGCATCCGGATCAACGCAAACGCCCGCGCCATGTTGTTTATTGGCGGGAACTTCGACATCAATATTGCGTTCAAAGACTACAGGAAGTACAGCGTGAGCTCAACCGTTACGGTGGCGTCGGAAGACGCACCGTAAGCAGCACCACTGAATGGTAAGATAAAAGATCGAACCATCAGGTGGCCGTCCTCGTTTCAACTAATCAGGAGCCGTCTATCCGTGCAAACAAAGTGGAAGGTTGTAATAGGCGTTACCGTAGTCGCGCTGGCCGCGGGCGGCTTTTACGCCAGCATGAAATACAACCAGCGGGGCATCGTTACCGTTCAGACCGGCAAGGTGGTCCGTCAGGATCTGGCCTCCGTAGTAACTGCATCGGGCGAAATTAAGCCACGCACGTACATCAATCTGGGTGCCAATACGATGGGCGCTGCCCGGATCACCCATATCCTTGTGAAGGAAGGCGACCGGGTCCGCAAGGGCCAGGTGGTCGCGCGTCTGGAATCCGTACAGGCTGAGGCCGACGTCGCCGCTCAGAAAGCCGCCGTCGGAACCGTGCAGGCCGAATCGGCTGCCAGCGAAGCCGGGGTCCGGGCAGCGGACGAAAGCGTGATTACCGCGCAGGCCAGCGTCGAGCGCTCCAAAGCCGATCTGGAGCGTGCCAAAATCGATTTCGAGCGGACCCAGAAGCTCGTCGGCGAGAAACTCGTCGCGCAGCAGGAGTTCGACACCCGCCGCACCGCGCTGGCCTCCGCGCAGGCCGCGGTGAATGAAGCGCAGGCCCGGGTCGACCAGGCGAAAGCGCAGCGCCAGCAAACCGCGGCGTCCCTGAATGCGAACCAGCGCAGAATTAGTCAGATCCAGGCTAACCTTCGCCGTTCCACGGACGTCCTCGATAAGTATGCCGTCGCTTCTCCCATTGACGGAGTAGTGACAAACCTGCCCGTTCGGCAGGGCGAAACAGTGGTTCCCGGCGTACAGAATTCGGCGGCCAGCACCATCATGACCGTCGCCGATATGTCGATCATTACCGCCGAAGTCAAAGTGGATGAAACGGATATCGTGAACGTAAAGCTCGGCCAGACCACCGACATCAACATTGATGCGATGCCGAACCGCACGTTCAAAGGACATGTGATCGAGATCGGCAACACCGCCATTCTCCGCTCCACCGGCCTCGCCGCTTCCCAGAGCGCCGTGTCCAGCCAGGAAGCGAAGGACTTTAAGGTGGTGGTCGCGCTCGACGATCCGCCCGACGAAATTCGTCCCGGCCTGTCCTGCACGGCTAAAGTGACCACGGCGGTTCGGCCGAAGGTTCTGTCGATTCCCATTCAGGCCCTCACGGTTCGCCAGAAGGGCGACCTCGAGGCGAAGAAGGACGACAAGAAAGACGCCAAAACCCCGGCGGTTGTGGACCCGGTGGCCGAGAAAGCGCGCAAAGAAGAAATACAGGGCGTCTTCATCGTGAACGGCGAAAAGGCTGAGTTCCACAAAGTGGAAACCGGCATCACCGGCGCTACGGACATCGAAGTCCTCACTGGACTCAAAGAAAGCGATGAGATCATCACCGGCAGCTACAAGGTGATTCGCAGCCTGAAGAACGATACGAAGGTGAAGGTCGACAACAAGGCGCCGGCCACAGCGGGAAAGACGGAGTCCTAAAAACACATGGCAGCAGCAGCACAACTCAGCGCGAAGGAACGCGGCGACGCGCTTAAAAGCGAAAACATCGTCATCCGGACGTACGATCTGTGGAAGACGTACGTCATGGGCGACCAGGTGATCAACGCCGTGAGTGGCGTCGATGTCGAAATCAAGCGCGGCGAGTATGTCGCCATCATGGGACCTTCGGGCTCCGGCAAATCCACCCTCATGAACCTCATCGGCTGCCTCGACACGCCGAGCAAGGGTGATTACTTCATTAACGGCCACCTTGTCAGTTCCATGACGGACGACGATCTGGCCCGCATCCGCAACAAGGAAATCGGCTTCGTCTTCCAGACGTTCAACCTGCTGCCCCGCGCCTCCGCACTGCATAACGTGGAACTGCCGCTGATCTACTCGGGTATGGCTTCCGAACAGCGCGTTGAAAAGGCCAAGGCTGCCCTGCGCGCCGTCGATCTGGAGCAGCGCATGCACCACAAGCCCAATGAGTGCTCGGGCGGTCAGCGTCAGCGCATCGCCATCGCGCGAGCTCTGGTGAACGACCCGTCCATTTTGCTCGCTGACGAACCAACCGGCAACCTTGATACCGCAACCGGTAACGAGATCATGACGCTGTTTGAGCGCCTCCATCAGCAGGGAAACACCATCGTGCTCGTCACCCACGAACATGACATCGCTTTGCACGCGCACCGCATTATCTTCGTTCGCGACGGCAAGGTGGAGCGCGACGAAGCGGTCAGGAAGTAAGCGACGATTTATCCCGCAGGCAGTATCCGGCCCCGGCATTCCCCGAACGAAATTCGGGGTTTTCCGGGGCTTTCTGCATATCCCCGGAGTTCGACTTCGTCGCCGTCCCGAAGAAATGGCTTCTCTGCTTCAAGCAGGCAGCCGCGAGCCGTGGGCTCGGGTCCCGACACCGTCCCGCTGGCCAGCAGGTCGCCCGGGCGGAGGTTGCAGCCGTTGCTGGTGTGGTGCGCGATCATCTGGGCGAACGTCCAGTACAGGTCGCGCGTGTTGCTCCGGCACATGAGTTCGCCGTTGAGCCGCACCTCCAGCGTGATGTCGTACAGTACGCCCGGCGACTGCAGGTAGGCCAGTGTCTCAGGCCGCGCCTCCGCCGGAACGGAGTACGGCGCCAGCGCCTCCGGTACCACCACCCATGGCGATACCGAGGTGGCGAAGCTCTTGCCCAGAAAGGGCCCGAGCGGCTGGTATTCCCAGCGCTGTATGTCGCGCGCGGACCAGTCGTTTACCAGGCAGAATCCAGCGATGTGCTGGTGGGCGGCACTCGCCGGGATCGGCGAGCCGAGCGGGTTGCCGGTGCCGATAAACGCGCCGAGTTCCAGCTCGTAGTCGAGTTGTTCGGTGGGTCCAAAACGTCCTTCGCCGAGCTGGCCACGCGGCCGCTTCACCGGGGTGCCGCTGACTACGATCGACGACGCGCGGCCGTGATACGCGATCGGCACGTGGCGGTAGTTCGGCAGCAGCGGATTGTCCGGACGGAACAGTCTTCCGACGTTAGTGGCGTGATGAATGGAAGCGTAGAAGTCGGTGTAGTCGCCGATGGAAAACGGCAGGTCAAACGAGACGTCGGCCAGCGGAATCAAACGCGGCCGGTTCATCGAGTCGGCCCGCAGCCTGGACTCCAGCCAGACCCGGTCGTAGTGGTCGACTTCGATGACGAACTCGCCAATTCCGACACCGAGACGTCCGCCATTGAAGCGGCACCAGGGCAGGTTGTCGAGCCCGAAGCCGAGTTCCGGGTCATCGGCTCCCTGAACCCAGCAGGACCGCATCAGACCCATGACCGGTAGTAGTCGCGGTCTTCCACGTCGAGCACCGCTGAGCTCACCAGCAGCGGTCGGAACGTGTCCACCATCACCGCGAGTTCGTTGGTGTCCCTGACGCCAAGGGAAGCCTCGGTGCGGCCCGGCTGTGGCCCGTGAGGGATGCCATCGGGATGCAGCGTGACCGAGCCGTACTCGATGCCCTTGCGACTCATGAACTCGGAGTTGGCATAGTAGAGCACCTCGTCCGACATGACGTTGGAGTGGTTGTAAGGAGCCGGTACCGCGTTGGGATCGAAATCATACGGACGTGGGCAGAAGGAGCAGACGACAAACCCGCTGCTCTCAAAAGTCTGGTGCACCGGTGGCGGCAGATGGAAGCGCCCAACGCGCGGCTCGAAGTCATGGATATTGAAGATCCACGGGTAGTAGTAGCCATCCCATCCGACCACGTCGAACGGATGATGGTCGATGATGTACTCCGTGAGGCGGTTTTCTTTTTTGATGACGATGATGAATTCGCCCTTCTGGTCCTGCGGGTTCAGTTCGGCCGGGCGGCGTATGTCGCGTTCGGAGTAAGGGGCGCTTTCAAGTAACTGTCCGTGCTCATTACGGTAGCGCTTCGGTGTGCAGATGTAATCCGCGCTTTCAATGATGAGAGCCCGGTGCGGGCCTTTGGTGAGGCGGTAGCGATGCAGTATGCCCCGGGGGATCACGATGTAATCGCCTGCGGAAAACGGCATATTGCCGAGCATGCACTCGAACACGCCTTCGCCTTCGGCGATAAACACCACCTCGTCGCCCTGCGCGTTGCGGTAGAAGTATGGGTCGTCTTCAGACGCGCAGGCCAGCGACAGCGCGACATCGTTGTTGAACAACAGCGGGACTCTGCCCCCGGTTATGCTCTTGCCGGGCTGCAGGCGGTGTGTGCGGAAGTGGCGGTGTCGCAGTTGCCGGTTGAGCTCGCTGGACCACTCCAGTTCCGCGAGAGTGTGAACGCGAAGAACCTGTGTGGGCCGCTGAATATGATACAGCAACGACGATGGTCCGACGAAGCCCTTGTTGCCCATCAGCTCTTCGGCGTAGAGTTCGCCGTCCGGTCTGCGAAACACACTGTGACGTTTCGCAGGAACGTCGCCAAGTCGGTGGTAGATCGGCATGGGGTCCTCTTAGAGATTGCCGCGTCGCGCCTGTTCCGCTTCGATGGCTTCGAACAAAGCGCGGAAGTTGCCTTTACCAAAGCCGCGGCTGCCAGCACGCTGGATGATCTCATAAAACACGGTCGGGCGATCCTCCACCGGTTTGGTGAACAGTTGCAGCAGGTATCCCTCTTCGTCACGGTCGACGAGGATGCCGAGGCGGCGGACGGCGTCGAAGTCCTCCGTAATCTCGCCGATGCGCGCGGGCAGCGCTTCGTAGTAGCTGTTGGGCACGTCGAGGAACTCCACGCCGCTGGCGCGGAGCCGCGTGACGGTGGAGATGATGTCGCGCGTCTGCAACGCGATGTGCTGCACGCCGGGACCATTATTGTAGTCGAGGTATTCCTGAATCTGACTGCGGCGGCGGCCCTCGGCAGGCTCGTTGATCGGGAACTTGACCGACTGCGAATCGTCCGACATGACGACACTCATGAGTGCGGAGTACTCGGTGGAGATGTCCTTGTCATCGAAGTGGATGTAGCGGTGGAACCCGCAGACCTGGGCGTAGAAGTCCGCCCACTGGTTCATCCGGCCGAGCTCGACGTTGCCGACGATGTGATCGATGCGCAGCAGTCCGGCATCGCGTCCCGGCTTCTCCGCGGCGACAAAGCCGGGCAGGAACGGGCCCTTGTACGACGTGTGGGAAAGCAGCGAGTGGATGGTGTCGCCGTATGTGGCGATGGCGGCCCGGCGAGTGACGCCGTGCTCGTCCTGAATATCGTGCGGCTCTTCGATGGGTTTCGCGCCGCGTCGCACTGCTTCGGTGAAGGCGGCATCGACGTCGCCGACATGGAACGCGATGTCGCGCACCGCATCGCCATGGCGGCGGAGATGCTCCTGCATGGGGCCATCGCCGAGCGCGGTGCTGAGCACCAGCGTGGCTTTGCCCTGACGCAGCGCGTAACGAGTCACGTCACGGCTGCCCGTCTCGAGACCTGCATAGGCGAACTGGCTGAAGCCCATCGCCTCGCGATAGAAGTACGCAGCCTGCTTCGCGTTGCCGACCCACAGCTCCACGTGATGGATGCCGCGGAGCTTCAGCGGATTCGTAGCACTGATCATGTCGTGTTCCTCGCTGAACGAATTGTGTCCACGCTTTGAGGGTTCTCGAGCGCGGTGATATCGCCTGGGTCGTTGCCCATCCAGGCCGAGCGGATGACGCGGCGCATTACCTTCGCGTTTCGCGTCTTCGGGATCGCGGCTACGAAGTGAACGGCTTCCGGCCGGAGTGGCTTGCCGAGCTCCGTGCCAACGCTGTCGCGCAATATGGATGCCAGTGCGACAGAGCCTTCGACTCCGGGCCGCAGCACACAGAAGGCGACCATGCACTCGCCTTTGAGGTTATGCGGCACACCGATCACCGCGGCCTCCATCACATCCTCATGCGCGACGAGGATGGACTCCACTTCCGCCGGTCCGACGCGCTTGCCGGCGATCTTCAGTGTGTCGTCACTGCGGCCGAGGATGTACCAGTGGCCGTCCTCATCGCAGGACACCCAGTCGCCATGCGTCCAGACGCCGGGGAAGCGTGACCAGTAGGTTTCTATGTATCGTTGCGGGTCATTGAGGAAGCCGCGAGCCATTCCGATCCAGGGCTTGCGAATGACGAGTTCGCCTTCCATGATGTCGGCGGCGATGCCCGGACATGGCGCCGAGAATGAGCACGGCTTTAGCGGCAGCAAAGGATTGCAGCACAAGATGCCGCCGGATATCTCCGTGCCGCCGGAGTAGTTGATTATGGGAATACGCGACTGGCCGACTTCGCGGAACAGCCACCACCACGGGTCCGGATTCCATGGCTCACCGGTGGACGCGAGGATGCGGAGGCTCGACAAGTCGTGTGCGCGAACGGGATCGGTGCCGTGGACAGCGAGCGCCCGCACGAGCGTCGGTGAGATACCGAGCACTTCCACCCGATGCCGTTCGCAGAACTCCCACATGCGGCCTGGTCCCGGGTAGTCGGGTGCTCCGTCGTAGAGACAGATGGTGGCTCCCAGCAGGAGCGCTCCGTAGATCAGCCAGGGTCCCATCATCCAGCCGATGTCGGTAACCCAGCAGATCCGCGTCCCTGCCCCAACATCCATGCCGAAACACATATCCTGGGCGGACTTTATCGGGAAGCCGCAATGCGTGTGCAGAATGCCTTTCGGCCTTCCGGTTGTGCCCGAGGTGTAGATGGCGATCAGTGGGTCTTCGGCGCCGGTGTCTGCGAAGCGTGCGCTGCCGAAGTCGCTGATGCCGTTGCGCGGGATCACGATGAACTTAGGAACGAAGTCGCACTTTACGCCGTGCACACCGACTCCGCGACGCGGGAATGCATCAAACGTGATGAGCACTTTCGCGTTCACGTCGCGCAGGCGAGTTTCGATGGCACCGGGTCCGTAGCCGGAGAACAGAGGGACTGCGAGCGCTCCGATGTGCGCGCACGCGAGCAGCACGATGACTGTCTCCGGCACCATCGGCAGATGGATTCCCACCGCGTCTCCCTGGCCGATTCCGAAGGCTGACAGTCGAGCCGCGAAGCCACTTACTTTTGCTGTAAGCTCGCTGTAAGTGAGCGAGCGCGTATTTCCTTCTTCACCTTCCCAGAGCACTGCGAGACGGTCTGGCGGATGTGGATCCAGACACGCGGAAGCAATGTTCAGGCGTCCGCCCACACACCAGCGAGGCCACTCCATGCCTCGGCTCATGTCGACTACCTGTGTGTAGGGTTCGGTAAATGGGATGCGCAGAAATCGAAGTACCGCGTCCGTGAATCCGGGCACGTCATCAATGGACCAGCGGTACATGGTCTGGAAATCGCCGTGCCCTGTGAACTTCAGAAAGCGAGTGAGTTGGGCGCGCTCAATGGTCGCCGAGTCCGGTTGCCAGGCGAATTGCATCAGTCACCTTCGCACAGCTGAATCAGCAGCGACTCGAGCTGGTCCTTACCCAATTCGGTGCTGATGAACAACTCCTGCCTGGCGCCAGCACTCAGCGCGATTGCTTTCCATCCATTGGTGGTGGGCACGGTGACGTGCATTTTCACGGGACCGCGGGCGTCGCGCACCTGCCGGATGACGCCTGGGATTACGGTGCGCACGGTTTTTGGGTTCTCTTCCAGAAGACGGCGGCAGACATCGCGAACGCCGTCAATAATGCTGTGCTCGATTTTCAGCCTGCCCTGCGCGGTACGCAGCTTCATGCCCATGGGGGATCCTCGGTGTCAGCGTACACGCTTCTTAAAGAAGAAGTCGACGCCGAACAAACCATTCTCCTCCCGAACGGCCACGACCGACCAGGTGGGGTTGAGGTTCCATTCGAGACGAATGATCTGCTGATTCGCCTGGGCGAGGTTTGTAACGTAAGTCAGGGTGATGTCGCGCGAGACCTGCTGTTCGATAGTAAGTCGCGCCTGGGGGACCGCACTGAGTCCGGTAAGTTGCGGATCGATCTTGAGACGACTTACTCCGAAAAATCGCTGCAGCCGATCCGATACAGGGTTCACGGCCTGTCCGAGCAGACTGTTAGTTCCCGTTGCGAGCACATTCGAGTTGGACACCGTCTGGCTGGATGCCAGAGAAGAGTTGCTGCCTGGTGCGCGGCCCATGGCAAGCAGCGCAATGATCTCATTGGTCTGGAGCGGGGGATCGGAACGGTAGGAGAAGTTGAGCTTCTTCGTGGTGCCGCTGAGGCTGATGGACACATCGACGCCACGGGCCTTGGTTTCGACGTTGAAGTCGAGCACGGGCTCGATGCGAATGGGATTGAAGAATGAGATCTCACCGCGAGTGATGGTGTACTTGTTGCCGAAGAACTCGGCTTCACCCTGACTCACAACCACGCGCCCGAGGACGGCGGGCTTGGCCGCGGTGCCTTTGATACGCAGATCGGCATCGGCCTGAATGTTCGCGGTCAGGCTGGTCTGGAACTGCAGGTTCGGCACGGTCTCGACGCGGATGTCGAGGTTCATGTTACGCAGATACTCGTTCTTCGTGACGGGCGCTGCGACCGGAGTCGGGGCGGATGCGAGCAGGCCACCTACGTCGGACTTCGGATTGAAGCCGGCGCGCGTGAGAGTCACCACCCCGGAGAGCAGGCTGTTTGATGTGGTTCCGGTGAGCGAAAGCGTGGCGTTGGCCGTGGCGCTGACACCTTCCGGATAGCGGAGGCGGACGCGGTCCGCACGAGCCTGCAGGCGGTACGTCATTTCATCCCGTCCGAGCCCAACGAAGCCCGAGAGAAGCAGGTCTCCCCCTCCGGTGTTGGCACGAAGACTTTCGATTGTGGCGCGGCGCTGATCGAACAGGATGGTCCCGTTGAGGTTGTCGATTCCGTTGGGGAAATCGGTCATATAGAACGACGCGTTCTTAAATTCCATGCGTCCGCCGAACTGCGGATCCTGCAGGGAACCTCGAACGGATGCACTTACTGTTGTCGCGCCCGATGACACGATATTGGGATCGAAGCTCTGGAGAATGGCGAGGTTCAGACTGCCGTCGATCTTCACATCGGCAACGGACTTCTCACGCACCAGGATCGCGCCCGATGCTTTGAGGTCCGTTTCGGGACCGACTAAGTGGGCACTCCGGACGTTGACCGCTTTACCGTCGTACTCCAGCACAATGGGACCTTCGTTGCGGAAGGAAAGCTCAGACTTCTGGCGGCTGGTGAGGCTGCGTCGAACAGGCACGATGTTGAGCGTTGGGATTTCCACGCGTGCCCGCATGGCTTCGGGTTTCTTCGCCGGTCCGGAGAAGGTGGCGCGCGCCTCGATGGTGCCTTCGACAGGCAACGGTTGCCTGCTCTGCGATGTCATAACAAGGTCCTGCAGTGTACTGAACTGAATGGGTGCGACAGTAAGTTCGCCGCTGCCTGGGTAATCGCCCGCGAGTTGAAAGCCGCCCTTGCCGGTAATGACAGAACCGCGAAGATTACCGTTGACGGAGAGAGTAAGTTGCTGGCCAGCGGTCCGCGCGTCGAGAGTTACATCACCGATGGGCCGCTTGTCGACACTGAGTCCACCTATGCTTACCTGACCATCGACGGACTGCGGCAGCATTTCGGCGTTCTTCACCGCAACGTTTCCTGCCAGTTTGATGCGCACGCGTCCTGCGAGTCCGGGCCGCTGCTTCTCCAGGTATTGCACTTCCTGCAGGCTCCAGCCTTCTGTGGACACGTTGAAGTTCAATGTTCCGTTCTTAAGGTCCTCCTGCGGATGGCTGTAAGTGCCCGTCAACAGGATGCGGTTGTCGCCGGCTGTCATCACGCCGTTGAGTACCTCGATTCCAGTGCCCGCGTACTTGAGCTCGGCTGTAAAGCGATCGAACTTCTCTCCATAAATGACGGGCTTTTCGACGTTGACGCGAAGGTTTGCCTGGGGTGCGCCGACGGTGCCAGTAACGTTGGCCTCCGCCGAGGCGAGTCCTTCGACAGGGACGTCCTGCTTTGCCTGTTTCAGCAAAGTGGCCAGTTGCGCCCCTTCTACCTTGACGGTTGCCGTGAGGGGGCTTGAATCCGCGGGCTTCCACTGCTGCAGTCCGACATCAGCGCTGCCACTCAGTCGCAGTGTTCCCTGCGCGAGAGCGAAGGTGGAGACGTGCGCTCCGGAGGGCGTCGCATCGACCGTCGCTACCAGGCGGTCGACGCTTTGTTCGGCCACTTCGAAGGAAGTAAGAGTAAGTTGCCCCGCCGCGCGCGCTTTGTCGAGAGGCCCGGTGATGGTGCCGTCGAATACTGCCGATCCTCCACGGACGAGCAGGATGGGGAAGCGCTCCGGCACGTTGTCGGAGGCGAGTGCGAGTGCGGGCTTGAAGTCTTCCAGATCACGGGAGTCGAGGCGCACCGTGAGTTGCTCGCCGACCGTGCCCCTGAGGTCGAGGCGGGTGTGCGGGAGTTCCACCCAGGAGTTGCCGAGCTGAATGGTGTTGCGTCGCTGCGTGTATGCGACTTCGAGGAAGCCCTTGACGGGCACCGCGCCCTGGCGCGCCGCGATCTTAATCTTCGCTCCGGCTTTCAGGTCCTTCGATCCAGCGGCGAGCGATCCGGTGATTTCCACGGGACCGCTGAGTGTTCCCGCAAAGTCGGCCCGTTTCAGACCGGCAGTGCGCATGACGGATGGAATCGATACGCCGGTAAGTGCACCGTTGACTTTGTAAGTTTTGAAATTGAGTAAGTCGACCGCACCGCTGAATACGCCGTCGAGCGCATGCACGGTCAAACCGCGGAGACGAACATCACGATTCTGAAAGTCGACGTCCGCGGCCACGGACACGTTCCGCAGGTTGATGCTGCCCTGGCGCATTGCGAAGTGCTGCCCCGTGAGGCGGCCATTAACGCGCAGGTTGTTGACGGGATCGTAGAGGACCTTGCCACGGAAGGTCGCCTGCCCAACGTGCGGCTGCGGAAGCTTGAGCAGCGGTCCCAGCTCCGACATGAAGGCGTTCGCGGTGACGTCTGCTGTGACTCGAGGATTATTCAGGTCCTCGACTACACCCGATAACTGGACACTGGACTCTTTCAGCGCGACGCGGGCTTCCTGCAGTTCGACGCGGTTCTTCAGAAGCCGGAACTTTGAGTTGACACCGAAGTTGACTGGCAACGGCGTCTGGCCCGATACCGTAGCTTCCGCTATCGCCAGTGTTCCGTTGTACGCGGGACCGTTGAGGTCATAGAATAGCTTCGCGTTTACATACCGGCCTCGCACGTCGAGCGGCAGTTTGCGGTCGCCGTAGTGGATCTCGCCGTTTCGGAGATTAATCTCCTTGATCGCCAGATCGAGTATCTGCTGAATCGGGTCCTTGCCGGATTTCTTCTCCACCTTCGGCTTCGGGATATTGGTGATGCCGCTTGCGTCCATCAGAAAGTTTACGCGGGGCTGTTCGACCAAAAGACTGGCAATATCTATGTCACGCTTCAACATCGAGATGATCTTGAGCTCCACTTTGACGGATTCGGCCCGAAACAGCGGCGCTTCGGCTGCAGGCTCGGTGCCATGGAGGATGAATGGCGCTATCTCAGCGGTAATTGAACTCCAGTCGAAGCGAAACGATCCAATCTCAACGCGGCCTCCGGTTGCTTTCTCCACTTCAGTGACGATGCGGTCCCGAACCTTTTCACGGAACCACGAGCTGGGTAAGATGATGACCGCGGCGAGTCCCAGTAACAGGACTAGTCCGATGAGTGTGGCGAGGATCCACAGGAGAACACGAGCGGTGCGTGTGACTCGGCCGGGACGGGGCGGCGGCTCAGGAGGAGGCGGCGCGGGTGGCGGTGTTGTGCTCACTGGAAGGCCTCCTTACGATAGACGATGCGGGTTTGAGTACTTACCTGGCCGAGCCAGCGATCAAGCGCGTTGTCGACACGCTGCTGGGTGATGTTCTTTTCCACCAGGCCGCGCGCTTCTTCGAACGACATGCCGGCCTCTGGCGGTGCCGCACCTTTAATCTGTGCGTCGTATGCGGCCTTGAGTTCTTCCTCAGGGATAGTGATGCCTGGGCGGAAGCGTACCTCAATGAACTCGAGGAACGCCGCCTGCCAGTTGAAGGCAGTGCGCGCGTCGGCTTCGCTTACCCGGTACTTCGTGAGAGCCGCTTTGTACTCCTCATCCGTTTTGTAACGCGCGCGGAAGTTCTTAAACAGGATGTCGGCCTGCTGCATGTTGTTCGGGACGTAGCGGCTGATATTGATTTCGCGGCGAATCAGGTATTGCTGGACAAGGCGCTCGGCTGTTTCTCGCTTGCTGTCGGGGCTCAGGTCGGGCTCTTCGTTATTGAGCAACGCGGTGATACGGATCTGACGCACCACCTCGCTCATGGCGATGGTGGTGTTGTCGACAGACACGGCCACGCGGTCTATGATCTCCGCGGTGCCCGCCGCGGCAGTCAGGATCAGCAATGAAGAAAGCAGTCTCATATCAGAACAATTGCCCCAGCGAGAAATGAAACTGAAAGCGGCTGATGCGCTGTTCCACGAACTGCACGCATCCTGTGGTGAGGTTGGCGCAGTTCGGCCCGTAGGCGTCGGGACTACGAAGCTGCTCAGCTGTACCCTTGACGCCGTTGAAGCGCGGCGCATTCATGCTCCAGGCAATGTCGGCTCTTACCGGGCCGACGGGTGTGCGGTAGCGGATGCCGAAGCCGATTGCATGCACCATGTAATTGAAGTCTTCGATATCGCGCTGCCGGATTCGGAAGCTGATGTTACGCGGGCTGCTGTAGATGTTTCCAGCGTCGTGAAACAGAACTCCGCCGATGTTGTCACCGAGCAGAGGGAAGCGCAGTTCGGTGTTGTGGAACAGGAGTGCCCGGCCACCGAGGGGGAAGCCTGTTTGCGAATCGCGCGGTCCGGCCTGGTTATCGGGGAAGCCGCGGTGGGAAGCAACACCGCCGGCAAAGAAGCGCTCGGGCAGTGGCACTTCGGATTTCGTGTGCTGCATTTCCAGACCGAAGCTGAGCTGGCGCGCGAGAACCATGTCACGGCGGACGCGGTGATAGGTGGCGTTGCGGCCGAGGAGTCGCGTGAACATGGTTCGCGGCTGTCCGAAGAAGTTTGACGCGAACGCACCGTCGATGGTGTTCAACATACCGCGGTGCGCGTCGACGGGGTCGTCGCGGCGATCCTGGATGAATGTTGCTGAGATGGTACCGAGCTGCACGGGTTGCGCGAACAACGGGATCAGCGCGGGTGTGATGGAGATGTCGCTGATGGCTACCCGCCGATAGGAAACGCGGTACTGCGCAGTATTCGCTTTGGTGAGGCGCTGCGACAACTGCACCGATGCTTCACGGCGTCGCGAGCTGAACGTACTGACGTCGCGGGAGTCATCGAAGATTCCGGTGAAGGAGAGGTTGAGGGCGTCGTTGCCTTTGAACTGCGGAGCCAGGTAAGTCAGCACGCCACGCTGGCGGAGACTGGGGGCCCACTGCGACTGCAGTGTGATGGTATGTCCGATGCCGAGGAAGTTATTGCGACTTACTCCGAAGGACAGGCGTGGACTAAATCCCGCCGAGCCTGCCGGGGCGTCGAAGTTACCGGCCGATGCGCGGCCGATGCGCGCGATCTGTGCGCCGATACCTCCATTGAACGTGTACCGGCTGGCCTCTTCAATGCGGTACAGCACGTACTTACGGTCTGTTTCGCCGTCGGGATTCTGCAGGGCTGTGTCGACGCGGGCGAAGATTCCCAGATCGTATAACCGGCGCTGGTTTTCGATCATGGAGCTCTGCGCGAGCGGTGAGCCGGGCGTCAGGTCGCGAATGCGGGACATGACCAGGCCCTGACGCGTGGTGTCGAGTCCGCTGATCAGAACGTCTCGCACATACTGGCGCGAACCCATCTGGATGCTGTAGCGCAGCCGCATCTTGTTCTGGCCTTCAACGGGCGTGCCGACGGGTTCCATGCGAGCGTCGGGATATCCGCTGTTATAGAAGTAGCCAAGAATGGTATCCATGTCGGCCGACACGTTGAGTTCGCTGTAAGGCTGTCCTTCGCTGGACTGGAGCGACGGTACGAATTCTTTCAGTGCGGCAGCGTCCGCGCCTTCTATGGTGAGGGAATCCACGAACCACTGCGGACCTTCTTTGATGTCGAAAAAGGCCGCGACTTCATTCGACTTGCCGTTGTAATCGTCTTCTGTACGGGTTTCGACGGCGATGTCGCGGAATCCATTCTGCTGATAAAGCAATTTGAGGGCGTTTGCGTCGCGGCGCAGGTAGTCCTGACTGAAGCGTCCCTGACGAAAGCGAAGGAGGCTCGCTTCGGTGGTGAAAATACGTTCCCGCAGAGTGTCTCTCTCAAAATACTTGTTGCCGGTGATTTCCACCTTGACGAGTTTGTGGCGGTCGCCAGGAAAGATGGAATAGAGGATGACGCGGCGGTCCTTCTCCTGCTGCTGATCGAAGTCGACTTCAGTTTCGAAGTAGCCACGGGACTGCAGGTACTCAGTGATCTCGCGCTTGCCTTCGACGAGCAGATCCTTGTCGACGGTCTGCTCCTGATACACGGGGACGAGTTCGCGCAGCTTGCCTTTAGAGATCTTCGCGCCCTGGGCCCGGACTGTGACTTTGGGGCCGGTTTCGACGGTAATGGACGGAACGACACGATTCTCGCTTTCGCGGTATTCCATCTGGTCGAGGATGACTTTTGCCAGCAGGAAGTCCTTCTTCTGGTAAGCGCGGCGAATACGGTCGAGACCCTGCTGTGTACGCGAGTCAGTAACCTCTTTGAACGGACCGAAGCCGAAGAACCGGCGCCAGTGACTTATCTTGATGAGCTCTTCTACGCTCCGGCCCGGACTTCCGTGGAAGATGGGCTGCGAGTATTTGGCCCGCTTGCCGGAATCGACGCGAAAGGTGATGTCGACTTGCTGGTATGGCTCATCGTCGAGGTGGAGATCGATTTTAGCTCCGTAGAATCCGTTGGTGCGGAGCAGGTCAAGGAGGCGGTCATTTCCCTGTCGCTGCTGGGAACGGTAGTATCGTTCGCCGAGTCCGAGGTTGCTTATGTTGACGAGCTGGCCAGGGCTGGGAGGAGAAGGAACGCCCCGGACTCTCACGTTTCGGATGAAGCGCGCCGGCGTTACCTCAAAGCGCAGCGCGACGCCGCCGTCGCCCTGGGGCTGAGCGTCAACGGCGATGTCGGTGAAACGGCCCGTGGAGTAGAGCTGCTCCATGCTGCGGCGCACCGCATCCATGCTGAGAGGCGCACCGATTTTCAGAAGTTCGAACTGGCCGGCACGGTCTTCTTTGGCGAGAAAAGTGTCTGAAGGAACGATGCTCACCGACGAAACCGGGCGACCTTCGAATGCGTTTTCCTGTGCTGCCAGCGGCAACGTAAGGAGAAGCAGGAGAAGCGAGAGCAGCATTCGGGCGAGCGCCTCCAGGCGAAGGCTTGACGCCCTCCATGTTAGCGCAGGCGCTGTTACCATCGGGTGTATGACTCCGGGGGAACGGGAACGTTACTCGCGTCAGATTCGCTTTGCGGGGATTGGCGAAGCAGGTCAGGAGCGTTTACTGCGCTCACGCGTGGCCATTGTGGGATGCGGGGCGCTGGGTAGTTTTCAGGCGGGTGCAATGGCTCGCTCCGGCGTCGGGCATTTGACGCTGATCGACCGCGATTTTGTGGAGTTAAGCAACCTGCAGCGGCAATGGCTGTACGGCGAAGCCGATGCTCGCGAGGCGGTTCCGAAGGCCGCGGCGGCAGCTCGGGAGATCGCGCGATTCGCAAGCGACTGCCATGTAACTGCCGCAACAGAAGACCTTACCCCTGGTAACATTGACGACCTGTTAGGTGACGCGGACATTGTGCTGGATGGAACGGACAATTTCGAGACGCGTTTCCTTGTAAATGATTACTGCATTCGTCAGAATGTTCCGTGGATTTACGGAGCGGCGGTGGGCAGCTATGGGCTGACGTTCGCTGTGATGCCTCAGGAAACGCCGTGTCTGGCGTGTTTGTATCCCGCTCCTCCGGGTGGCGTGCAGCCGACTTGTGAGACGGCCGGCGTGCTTTCTCCCATCACGTCGACGATTGCGTCGCTGCAATGCGCGGCGGCGTTGCGGATTCTGGCTGGTGGGGCTCCCGAGCCTCTGGTGACTACCGTGGATGTCTGGACGGGGCGCATTCGTCAGGTTCGGCAACCGGAGCGCGACCCGGAATGCCGGGCGTGCGCACATCACGATTACATCTGGCTGAACACGCAGCGCCGGGTGCCGGTGAGCTTGTGCGGACGCAACGCGGTACAGATCCACGAGCGCAACCGGCCGCTCAACCTTAAGGAACTGCGCGAATCGCTGGAGCCCCTGGGTGAGGTTCGGGCCAACGACTTTGCGGTTCGATTCTTTGTGACGCCCTATGAGATGACGATCTTCCCCGATGGGCGCGCCATTATTAAGGGCACGCAGGACATAGGTGTGGCGCGCAGTTTGTACGCACGCTACATAGGTGCGTGAGGGCGGGGCGTGAAGGGGCGCCCGTGAATCGGGGCGCGTGAACGGCAATTAATGTGCTGGAACGTACATGAGGGCGGAAGTATCCGCGTCTTTTCTGGTGGAGGTTGCCATGAGATTGTTTACCTCGCTGGCACTGGCCGCTGCACTTACCGTTCCTGTGATGGCGCAGCGTGGCCCACATGACGGCGGTTATGGACGGGACCGCTATGACGATCGCGACTATCGCAACGGCCGCGGGAACGTGGGAATGGGCGCTCTCGACCGTGTGGAGCAGGATCTCCGGAGTGTGGCCTCGCGCGGGTACAACAACAGCGGTGATCGCCGGTCTCTGGAACGCGCACTGAGCGATGTGGCACGGGTTCGGAATGACTGGCAGCGCAAGGGCCGAATTGATACGGGGCGAGTGGACAACGCAGCCCGGCACATCGGCGATGCGCTGCGCAGCGGCAGGATGGATCCGCGTGAACGGTCGATACTGAGCCGCGATATCGCGATGCTGCAGCAGCTTCGCAACGGTGGTTCGTATGGAAATAACGGCGGCG
>Ga0163150_10004751_pt1:0-7500 | contig 17930 bp, 8 predicted proteins | sample OliLakLV19P2IB_FD_148628 | JGI IMG/M metagenome (GOLD analysis project Ga0163150, IMG submission 148628) | Freshwater microbial mat bacterial communities from Lake Vanda, McMurdo Dry Valleys, Antarctica - Oligotrophic Lake LV.19.P2.IB | ecosystem: Environmental > Aquatic > Freshwater >...
GCCCCCGGCGCCGGGGCCTGCTGGACCCGACGCGACGCCTGCGCCGGCCCCAGATGCGGGGCTCGCCTCCGTTGAAGGAGGCAGCAGCCTCGACATCGCCTTCGTCGATCCGCAAGGCGCGCTGACCCCCGAGATCCTCGAGCGCGTCCTCACCAAGGACTTCCCGCACTACGTGCACCAGGGCAAGCGCCGGAGCGTCTTGCCGACGGACATGAGCCGGACCGTGGTGGTGCGCCCGCGCGTCGCCTCGTCGCCCTCCGTGCGCGCCTTCGACCTCTGGATCAAGACCACGGCCAAGGAGAGCGCCGTGGCGGTGGATCCGGATCCGGCCGACCTGGGCAAGGACCTCGAGCAGTGGTTCGGCTCCAAGGAGTTCCGCGGCGCGCTGGAGCGCGAGCTCGGGCCCGAGGGCAAGGCCAAGCTCGAGGACCTCGGCCTCAGCCTGCCCTTCCCCAGCCAGGACCAGATCAGCTCCTCGGTGGCCGAGCGGCTCAAGGGCGACGCGCAGGTGGCGCTGCTGCTCTCGTTCCTCGGCATCATCATCTACGTGGCCCTGCGCTTCCGCTCGCGCTCGATGGGCATCGCCTCGGTGCTGTGCCTGTTCCACGACGTGGCAGTCACGGCCGGCGTGGTCGCGGTGGTCAACTCCCTGGGGCTCGTGGACGCGCGCGTCAACCTGACGATGGTGGCCGCGTTCCTGACCCTGGTGGGCCTGTCGATCAACGACACCGTGGTGATCTACGACCGCATCCGCGAGAACCGCGGACAGCGCACGCTGATCACCTCGGAGATCATCGACCTCTCGATCAACCAGACCTTCGGCCGAACCCTCAAGACGATCACGACCATCCTGCTGGTGTGCTGCTCCCTGTTCTTCTTCAACTACGGCCAGCGCAACGTGCTCGAGGGCTTCGCCTTCTGCCTGATCATCGGCAGCTTCGTCGGCACCTACTCCACGGTGGCGATCGCGGCGCCCCTGCTGCTCTACCTGCCCTGGCTGTGGCAGAAGGTGCGCGGCCTGGCCCCGAGCAGCCGGCTCGTGGCGATGTGCGCCGACCACTGGTCCTTGACCCTGCTGCTGCCCTTTGCCGTGGTCCTGTGGGCCGTCTGGGCGCTGCTGTTCGGCTGCTACGCTTTCGTGGTCGGCCTGCTGCTGCTGACGCCGTGGGCTATCTCGGGCAAGGAGCCCACCGCCGCGGCGGCGTAGTGAAGGTTCCTGGCGAATCGACGCACGGCGCGCTGGGCTGCGGGCGCTCGGGCCACCGCGTCGTCCTGCTGTAGAAAACTACACGGCGTCCTCCGCGGCGGCCCTCCGCACCGCATCCAGCGCGCCGGTGGGTGGAGGCAGGCCTCCCAGGCAGATGCAACGGAGCTGGGAGTGGACCTCCCTGCGACGGACTTCAGACTGAGGACTGTTGCAGAGTCGCGGGCGTGGCGACCTACGGCGGCTCAGACGTCGTCGGGCGCCTGCGGCGGTGCGCCTTCGAGGATCCTGCCCCCCTCGCGTCGCACGCGCGTGAGGTGCTTGACGGGCAGGATCACCCGGTAGCGCGCCACGCCGTCGTCGTAGCGCGTCTCGAGCACCTGACCCCACTCGCACAGCAGCGCACCCAGCCGTCCGTTGCCCAGGTCGGCTTCCACCAGGAGCGTGAGGTCGCGGCGCGTGGCGTGGGCCAATACGGCCGCGGTGAGCACGTCGAGCCCCTCGCCGGTGACGGCGCTGACGGCCACGGAGCCGGGCAGCCGGTCCTCGAGCAGGCGCAACCCCACGCGGTGCGGCAGGCGGTCCACCTGGTTGAGCACCGCCAGCCGCGGCACGGCCCCGGCCCCGATGGAGGTCAGGGTCTCCTCCACCACGGCGATGTGCTCGAGCGCGTCGGGATCGCCCGCGTCCACCACGTGCAGGAGCAGGTCGGCGAAGCGTGCCTCCTCCAGGGTCGCGAGGAAGGAGCCCACGAGGTGATGCGGCAGGTCGCGGATGAAGCCGACGGTGTCGCTCAGGAACACCTTGCGGCCCGGGACGATCTCCCAGGCACGCGTGGTGGTGTCGAGCGTGGCGAAGAGCCGGTCCTGGATGAAGACGTCGGCGCCGGTGAGCGCGCGCATCAGCGTGCTCTTGCCCGCGTTCGTGTAGCCCACGAGGCAGGCGTTGAAGGAGGCGCCGCGCGAATGCGTCTGGCGCACGCGGTGCTCCTGCAGCTCCTCGAGGTTTCGCTTGAGCTCGCCGATGCGCTTGCGGACCAGGCGGCGGTCGGTCTCCAGCTGCGTCTCGCCGGGGCCGCGCGAGCCGATGCCGCCTTTGCCCGAGGAGACTTCGCGGCTGAGGTGGGTCCACAGCCGCTTGAGGCGTGGCAGCGCGTACTGCATCTGGGCCAGCTCCACCTGGGCTCGTGCCATGGCGCTCCTAGCGCGTGAGGCGAAGATGTCCAGGATCAGCTCGGTGCGGTCGACGATGCGCGCGCCCGTGGCCTTCTCGAGGTTGCGGGCCTGGCTGGGCGAAAGCGCCCCGTCCACGATCACGAGCGCGGCGCCCAGCTCCTTCACGCGCTCGCCGATCTCGGTAGCCTTGCCCTTGCCCAGGAAGAACGTCGCATCAGGGCGCATCCGCCGCTGCAGCATGCGGTCCACCACCACCGCGCCGGCGGTCTCGGCCAGGCGTTCCAGCTCGGCCAGCGGTTCGGCGAAGCTGACGCGGCTGCGCACCCCGCCTACGGGCGCCTTCGAGCGCGTTCCCGCGCCGGATTCCAGGACCAAGCCCGCGAGCACGGCCTTCTCGCCGGCTTGGTCGGACCCTCCCACGGGCTTGCCCCTACGGTCCAGCTTCATGCGCGCGTCGCCTCCGCCCGAACGTCAGGGTCCTGCGCGGTGGCCGGCACGGGCTGCCGAGCCAAGGGCAAGCCGCGGCGGTGCACCAGGTGCACACGCCACGCGGCGTCGTCACGGCGCGGGTGATCGCGCCGGTGGTGCGTACCGCGGCTCTCCTCACGGGCCAGAGCCGACTCCGCCACCAGGCGAGCCACCAGCAGCATGTCGAGCAGCATGAGCCGCTCGACGACGCGTGCGCTGGCCACCCGGCGGGCGAAACCCTCCCAGCTCACGACCGCTGCCAACGCCCCGGTGAGGTTGGCGCCGCTGCGCTCGATGCCGGCCTCGCGCCACATCAGGGCGCGCAGCGAGGCCTCCAGGTCGTCCAGATCCATGAACCCGGGCTGCGCCGCCGTGGGCTCGCCCAGCAGCCGCAAGGGGCTCGGGGGGCGGCGGCCGGCATGCTCGACGGCCGCCTCGCCCACACCGTGACCGAGGACCAGGCCCTCCAGCAGCGAGTTGCTCGCCAAGCGGTTGGCGCCGTGCAGGCCCGAGGCCGTCACCTCGCCCGCCGCGAACAGGCCCTCCACGTCCGTGCGACCGTGCACGTCGGTGCGCACGCCGCCGATCGTGTAGTGCGCCGCCGGTCGCACGGGAATGCGATCGCGGCTCACATCGAGCCCATGGGCGCGGCAGGAGGCCACCACACCCGGGAAGCGGGCCGCCAGGTGCTCGGCGTTGAGGTGCGTCAGGTCGAGATAGACGCCCCCCACATCCGGGCGCTGGAGATGGCGCATGAGCGCACGCGAAACCTGGTCGCGCGGAGCCAGCTCGGCCTCGGGAAGCACATCCACCAGGAAGCGCCGTCCCTTGTCGTCCACGATGTGCCCGCCCTCCCCGCGGATGGCCTCGGTGAGCAGCAGGCGCGGCACGCCGGCGAGGTAGAGGGTCGTGGGGTGGAACTGCACGAACTCCAGGTCCATGACCGAGGCCCCGGCGCGCCAAGCCGCTGCGACGCCGTCGCCCGTGCTGCCGGCAGCGTTCGTCGTCTCGCGGTAGATCTTCGCGTAGCCCCCCGTGGCGAGCACCACGGCACCCGCCCAGACCGCGCGCAGGTGCTCGCGCGACCACACCAGGGCTCCGCGGCACGGACCGTCCTCCTCGCCGAGCAGGTCCACCAGGAAGGCGTCCGCCCAGCGCACCACGCCCGGGTAGCGGTCCAACGCACGCGAGAGCGTGTCGCGGATCTCAGCGCCCGTGGCGTCGCCCCGCGCGTGCAGCACGCGCGCGGCCGAGTGGCCTGCCTCAAGAGCGCGAGCGGGAACGCCGTCGGCGGCGTCGAAGCGCGCGCCTTCCCCCACCAAGGAGGCGATCGCGGCGCGCGCTTGGCCCACCACGTGCTCGACCAGCGCCACGTCGCAGAGCCCCTGGCCCACGCGCAGGGTGTCGCGGCCGTGCAGTGCCGCCGAGTCGCCCATGCCCTCCAGGACGGCCGCCACGCCGCCCTGGGCGTAGGCGGTGTTGTTCTCCTCCCAGCGGCCCTTCGCCAGCACCAGCACGCGCAGCCCGGCGCGTGCGGCAACCAGCGCGGCGGACAGACCTGCCACCCCCGCTCCCACGACCAGCACGTCGGTCAGGTGGTGCGGCAGCCGGTAGGTATCGAACGGAAGGAGGTACCTGCCGGCGCCTCGGGTTGCGGGCATCCAGGGCAGGATACTCGCCTCTCCGCGCCCGTGGACCTCCGCCCGAAGGGACCTGGCCGCTCGCAGCGCAGCGGCGCGCGCGGCGCCCCTGCCTGCGTAGGGCGGCCTCACGCGTCGCAGGCGTCGAAAGACTGGCCGGCCGGGACCCGGGCGGCCCCCACCGACGGGCCGCGCGCCTGCGGACAGGCCCGCAGGCAGAAAAGGGGGCCCCCCCAGCCGCCCCCGTGGGCGGCTGGTGGAGGTGAGGGGACTCGAACCCCTGGCCTCCGGCTTGCAAAACCGGCGCTCTGCCAGCTGAGCTACACCCCCGCGCTACGAAACTTGTCCTACCGAGGCTTGTCGCCGGCCCCCACGGACCCGCCACGACCACGTTGGCACCGGCGACGTCCACGACCCCACCCCGCAGGGTGGTGGGCGCACTTGGACTCGAACCAAGGACCTCCGCCTTATCAGAGCGGCGCTCTAGCCAACTGAGCTATGCGCCCCGGGTGTCCGTCGCCGGCCCCACGCGCGGCCGAGGGCGCCACTCTAGCGCGTGCCCGTCGCGCGGCAAGCACGCGCCATCTCTCGGTGCTGGCTCGGGCTGCCCCCACGCACGAGGGCGGCCCCGGGCAACAGCGAAAAAACGAAAAAAGGGCGCGCCAGGCTCATGAACTGAGCCTCGCGCGCCCTCGAGAAAATGCCCGGCGCTAACCTACTTTCCCGATGTGAATCAGTATCATGGGCCCCGGAGACTTTACGGCCGAGTTCGGGATGGGATCGGGTGTTTCCCTCCGGGTATGGGCACCGAGCAAAAGAAGAAGAACAGGGTTCCGCAGGTGCACCACATCCGGCGTTGCCGCCGGTGGTCACGATCCATGGTCTCGCACGCAGCTTTCGCTGCGCGCGATCCCGACGAGCGCGTGTCATGGGACACGTCGGACGACTCATGCGTCCTGAGAAGGTGTACCCGTAGCTTTCCGAGCCTGCCACCGCGGACCGAGCGCGACGTGTCTCGGGCGGCGTCATCGGGCGACGTCTTACGACGCTGCCTCCTGATGCTTCCCGCGACAGTTGTGTCGCAGTCGTCTTCGCTGTTCTCTCCGCGCCGCCTGACGGCAGAGCGAAGAGAAAGTGGTCAAGCCAATCGGCCGATTAGTACCAGTCCGCTTCACGCGTTACCGCGCTTTCACGCCTGGCCTATCACCTCGTGGTCTTCGAGGGGCCTGATGGGGAGAACTGGTTTTGAAGAAGGCTTCACGCTTAGATGCTTTCAGCGTTTATCCGTTCCGGACATAGCTACCCGGCGCTGCCGCTAGCGCGACAACCGGCACACCAGTGGTCCGTCCGACCAAATCCTCTCGTACTAAAGTCAGATCTTCTCAGTTCTCCTACACCCACAGCAGATAGGGACCGACCTGGCTCACGCCGGTCTGAACCCAGCTCACGTACCACTTTAATCGGCGAACAGCCGAACCCTTGGGACCTCCTACAGCCCCAGGATGTGATGAGCCGACATCGAGGTGCCAAACCGCCTCGTCGATATGGACTCTTGGAGGCGATCAGCCTGTTATCCCCGGAGTACCTTTTGTCTGATGAGCGACGCCCCTTCCACGCGGAAGGCGCCGGATCACTAAGCCCTGCTTTCGCATCTGCTCGACCCATCGGTCTCACAGTCAAGCACCCTTATACCTTTACGCTCTACGCACGATTGCCAACCGTGCTGAGGGTACCTTTGGACTCCTCCGTTACTTTTTAGGAGGAGACCTCCCCAGTCAAACTGCCCACCTCGCACTGTCCCTCGCCCGGATTCACGGAACGAGGTTAGAAGTCAAACGTCTCAAGGCTGGTATTTCACTGATGACTTCCTTGGATCTAGCGATCCTTGGTCTAGCGTCTCCCAGCTATGCTACACATGAAACGCCTAACGCCAACACGAAGCTGCAGTAAAGGTTCACGGGGTCTTTCCGTCTTGCTGCGGGTTCATGGTATTTTCACCACAGCTACAGTTTCACCGAGTCCACCGTTGAGACAGTTGAGCTGTGATTACGCTATTCATGCGGGTCGGAACTTACCCGACAAGGAACTTCGCTACCTTAGGACCGTCATAGTTACGGCCGCTGTTTAACGGGGCTTGGGCTCGTAGCTTCGCCTTGCGGCTAACCACTCACTTTGACCTTCCGTCACTGAGCAAGCGTCAGACTGTATACGTTGGCTTTAGGCCTTAGCACAGTCCTGTGTTTTTGATAAACAGTTCCAGCTCACCTTTCACTGCGGCCCTCCTGAGCTTCAGGGCGCAAGGCCCTTAACCCGAGAAGGCACTCCTTATCCCGAAGTTACGGAGCTATGTTGCCGAGTTCCTTAACGATGGTTCTCTCGAGCGCCTTGGGATATTCACCCCACCCACCTGTGTCGGTTTTGGTACGGACGGTCGTTGCTAGATCGCGGAGATTTTCTCGGAAGCATGGCATCAGCGACTTCAGCGCGAAATCGGCCTCGTATTCGGCTCTCAAGCCTCCGCCTTGCGGCGTCAGCCCTACGACCTTAAACCAGGACTGCTAGCACCCGGCTCGCTTAGCCTTCTCCACCCCTCCACGACATGACACACCGACCGGTACAGGAATGTTGACCTGTCGTCCATCGACTACGCCTTTCGGCCTTGCCTTAGGATCCGACTAACCCTGGGAGGACTTGCCTTGCCCAGGAAACCTTGGGTTTTCGGCGACGCAGATTCTCACTGCGTTTGTCGTTACTCGTGCCCGCATACTCACTCGGACTTCGTCCAGCGGTCGTCTCCGTCCGCCTTCATCCTATTGTCCGACGCTCGCCTACCCCGCGCGGCATCCGCAGATGTCGCGCAGCCGTGGCTTCGGTTTCATGCTTAGTCCCGTTTATTATCGGCGCAGGAATGCTCGACCGGTAAGCTATTACGCACTTTTTAAATGATGGCTGCTTCTAAGCCAACATCCCGGCTGTCTACGCACTCCCACTTCCTTTCGCACTCAGCATGAAT
>Ga0163150_10004751_pt1:12500-17930 | contig 17930 bp, 8 predicted proteins | sample OliLakLV19P2IB_FD_148628 | JGI IMG/M metagenome (GOLD analysis project Ga0163150, IMG submission 148628) | Freshwater microbial mat bacterial communities from Lake Vanda, McMurdo Dry Valleys, Antarctica - Oligotrophic Lake LV.19.P2.IB | ecosystem: Environmental > Aquatic > Freshwater...
GTGGATCCAGACCGTGCCCAGCTCGTTGCGCGGGTCACCCGCGCGGATCTTCCCGCCCTGCGGCGGGTACCAGTCGGGGTTCTCCTGCTTCTTCCCTACCTCGAACAAGCCGCGCGGCGTCGGAGTGGCAGGCGTGCCGACTCCCACACGGAACTCCTTGACGAAGACGTCGTCGAGGAACAGCGCCAGCAGCCGGCGCTCGATGTCCACCTCCACGCGCAGCTCTCCCAAGGGCAGCAACAGCGTCTCGCCGGCCACCAGACGCCTGGGATCGAGGTTCCCGCCCTTGTTCCACAGCAGCAGGGCGTTGTGGCCCGTGCGCAGCTTCTCCTCCTGCACGATCTGAACCGGGACCTTGCCGGGAGGAACGACGTAGGAGCGTGTGACGCCCTCCAGCCCCGGCTTCCAGGTCAGCACCTGCTGGTTGAGCCCGCGTAGCGTGTCGAGCATCCGCTGGCGATCGGGCGTGGAACGGGCCTCGGCATCGAACACCTCGGGCAGGAACACGCCGCGCGAGATCAGCCGGCGCGCCCGGTCCTGCGCTTTTACCCGCGCCGGACCCGACAAGGCCTGCGCCTGTTGCGCCAGGACCATGCCCGACTGGACGGCGTAGCGGCGCGCCGCGACCGTATCCCAGACCTCCTGGCGCAGCGTGCTCTCCAACAGAGAGAGCCGGGGAGCGTCTTGGGCCGACCGGGCCTCGCCCAGCTCACGCACCAGCTCGCGTGCTCGCTGCTCCGCGGCGGAGAGCGCCGCGGGCGCCGGCGGCGCCGCAGCGCGCGGAAGCGTGGGTGCGGGGATCAGCGGCGCTTCCGCCTTGGGGGCCGGGGCGTTGCGCTCGAGGGGCGGCGTCGCGCCACTGTCGGGCACGCTGCTGCGCAGCTTCCAGTACCCCAGGCCGCCCGCCACCAGCAGGGTGCCGAGCACCATCCAGGTCGCCCGCATCGCCGCTCCTCCCATGACCGTCTCGCCTACACGCCCAAGGTCTTGGGCCTCAAGCGCGACATCCTACTAGCCTTGGTGGACGAGGCAACCGCGATGCTGGGTTCGTCTGACCTCACGGCGGACGGATGCAGCGAACGCCCGGGGCTGCCAGTCGGATGAGCCCACTGCCATCACGGCTCCCGGCCCCTCCGCCGACGCCCTCGGGGGGAAGCCGCGGATCTAGGCCTTGGGGGCGGCCCGCACAACCCACCCCGCGAGCTCGAGGGCCTGCTGCACTCTGCGCCGCAGGTCATCGGCGCGCTGCGGGGTGAGCGTGGCCTCGCGATCGAAGAGCTCGAGCGTGAACGCCAGACTGCGCTGCCCCTCCGGGATGCCGGAGCCCTCGTAGACATCGAAGACCCGCACGTTCTGGGCATGTCCGGCGACGGCCTGTTCGATCACCTGCTTGACAGCGTCGGCCGGGGTGCGGCGCGGCACCACGACAGCCACATCGAAGGGCGCGACCGGGAAGCGCGGCAGGGGGCCGTACTCGCTGCCTGCGGCGGCCAGCAGCCGCGCCAGGGGCTCGAGCGCGACCTCGGCATGCGTCTGGCGTCCGGTCAGCCCGTACGCACGCCCGGTGGCGGGCGCCACCTCCCCCACCACGGCCAGCACCTCGTTCTCTGCCAACAGGGTCGCGGCGCGACCGGGGTGGAGAGCGCGCGCGGCAGGCAGCGAGGTCGCCAGGGCCTCCACGCCTGCGCGCACCGTGAGAGACGTGACGCCCAGCCGCCGGAGCAAGGTGCGCAGGTCCTCCACAGCCGCCAGGTAGAGCCGGCCGGTCGGATCCGCCGTCGCCTCCCGCTCCCAGGTGAGGCAGCCCAGCACGTGCACCTCGGCCGGCGCGGGCCCGCTGGCCCCGCCCGACGGCAGGAGGCGCGCGCTCTCCCACAGGCGCCCGCGCGCCTCACGCGGCAGGTTGCGTCCCGCCGCCTTGAGCAGGTTGGGCAGCGTGCTGAGCACGAGCCGGTCCTGGTCGGCGGCCAGCGGGTTGGCGAGCGTGAGGTGGGGCACCTGGCCCAGGCCGATTCGCTCGGCGTCCTCGCGTGCGTAGAACGAGTAGCACGTGGTCTGGGCGTAGCCCAGCTCGAGCGAGAGCACCGCTGCGGCCCGTCGTTCCGCACGCCGCAGGGCCCCCACGCGCCGCGGGCGCATGGCCCCCACCGGCGCCACGGGCTGGATGTCGCCGTAGCCACGCGTGCGGCCCACCTCCTCCACCAGATCCTCCGGCCCGCTCACGTCGCGTGTCGCACGCCACGACGGAACCCGCACGCGCACACCGTCGCGCGTCTCGCTCACGCCGAACCCGAGCGCCATCAGCCGCGTGCGCACCTCGCCGTCGGTGATGCGCGTACCCAGCCGGCGCCGTACCCGCTCGTAGGGCAGATCCACGTCCAGGGGGGCCGGGGGGGCAGGAAACACGTCGGCCAGGGGCCCCACCGGGCGAGCCGTGGGAACGTGGGCTCCCACCAGCTCCAGGAAGCGGCGCGCGGCGAACTCGGCCCCGAGCGGATCGAGCGACTTCTCGAAGCGCGCGCTGGCGTCGGTGCGCAGCGCGAGCCGGCCGGAGGTGCGCCGGATGCGCGCCGCGTCGAAGCACGCCGCCTCGAGCAGCACGCGCGTGGTGCCGGCCCCCACAGCCCCCTCCTTGCCGCCCATGATCCCGGCCAACGCCAGCACACGCCGATCGTCGGCGATCACGAGATCCTCGGGCACGAGCACCCGCTCCACGCCGTCGAGCGTCAGCAGGCGCTCGCCCGCCCGAGCCCGGCGCGCCCGTAGCGTGCCATGCAGCAGATCGAGGTCGAAGGCGTGCAGCGGCTGGCCGGTCTCCAGCATCACGAGCTGCGTCAGGTCCACCAGCAGATCCACGCTGCGCACGCCCAGCGCCTCGAGCCGCCGGCGCACGGAGGTCGGCGAGGGACCGTTGACCAGGCCCTCCACGGCCAGACCCACATAGCGCCGACAGCCTGCGCCTTCCTCGACGGCCACGACCGGCTCAGGCCCGCTGGCAGCTGCCAGCAGTGCGTCGGCGACCTGGGTTGCGGGAAAAGTGCTCTTACGGGCGAGCACCGCGGCCAGCTCGCGCGCGAAGCCCAGATGGCCCCACAGGTCCGGACGATGCGTGATGGCGGTGTTGCCGAGCACGAGCACGTCGTCGCGCAGGCCCAGGACCTCGCTCACGGACAGGCCCAGGGGCGTGGCGGCATCCAGGACCAGGATGCCGTCGTGGGCGCTCCCCAGGCCCAGCTCGTCCTCCGCGCAGATCATGCCGTCGCTGGTGATCCCGCGGATCGGGCGCAGAGCCAGGGTCGTGCCGTTGGGCAGCGTGGCACCCACGGGGGCGTGGCAGACGACCTGTCCAGCGGCCACGTTGGGGGCCCCGCAGACCACCGTGCGCAGCACGCCGTCGCCCCGGTCCAGCGTGGTGACCCGCAGGCGGTCGGCGTTGGGGTGCGGCGCGCAGGTGAGGACCCGCGCGCTCACCACGACGTCGAGCGCGCGGCCCAAGGCCTCCACGCTCTCGACCTCGGCCACGTGGAAGGTGAGGGTCTCGGCGACCTCGGCGGGGGACACGCCGGCGAGATCGACCAGCTCGGACAGCCAGCGGTAGGAGAGCCTCATGCTTCCGTCCCGCGAGCCATCTGCCGCAGGAAGCGCAGGTCGCCCGACATGAGGTGGCGGATGTCGTCGATGCCGTGACGCAGCATGGCGATGCGGTCCACGCCCAGGCCGAAGGCAAAGCCGGACCAGACCTCCGGGTCGGCCCCGCCTGCGGCCAGCACGCGCGGATGCACGAGGCCGCAGCCCAGGATCTCCATCCAACGGCCGCGAAAGCGCATGTCCATCTCGAACCCCGGCTCGACGAAGGGGAAGTACGCCGGCCTCAGGCGCGTCTCGACCTCGCGGCCGAAGAGCTCGTGGAGCACCGTACGCAGCACCCAGACCAGGTGGGCGGCGCTCACGTCGCGGTCCACGAGCAGCCCCTCGACCTGGTGGAATGTGTTCTCGTGCGTAGCGTCAAGCTCTTCGTGCCGGAAGATGCGGCCGATGGCGACGGCGCGGATGGGAGGTGTCTGGCTCTCGAGCGCGCGGATCTGGACCGGGCTCGTGTGCGTGCGCAGCAGGCGCCCGTCCGTGAGCCAGAACGTGTCCTGCATGTCGCGGGCGGGGTGGTCCGCAGGGATGTTGAGCGCGCCGAAGTTGTGCCAGTCGTCCTCCACCCAGGGACCGTCGAGCACGTCGAAGCCCAGCCCCAGGAAGATGTCCTCGAGCTCGCGACAGACCTGCGTCACGGGATGGAGCCGGCCGCCGCCGCGCTGCTCGCCAGGCAGGGTCGGATCCACCCATTCGGTGAGCGCCAGGTCGCCCTCGCGCGCCGCCTCGAGGGCAGCCAGCCGTGCCTGGCAGGCGGCCAGGAGCGCACGCTTGGCTTCATTGGCCTCGCGGCCCACGGGTCCGCGCAGCTCGGGCAAAAGCTTCGGGATCGAGCGCAGGTGCTGCGCCAGGGTGGACTGGGGCGCGAGCACCGCCGACTCTACCGCCTTGAGCGCCTCGGCCGTCGAGCAGGCCGCCACCTGCCCGAGCGCCTCGGCGAGGAGCAGGCGGATGTCGTCGATCGCGGGCGGAAGGTCAGCCATGCGGGCACCCTAGCGCCCCGAGCGTACATCCTCAACGGTGGCGCGGCCCCCCGCCTGCGCCGCTACGAGCAGCGGGCACCGCGTCCGCTCAGGAGCCAGCGCGCAGCGGGCGGAGCGACGGGGCCCAGCGCCCTGCTCAGGACGCTTGCGCGAGCTTGACGATGACGTCAAAGCCCTTCGGATCGTGGATGGCGATCTCGGAGAGGCTCTTGCGGTCGAGCTGGATGCCGGCCTTCTTGAGGCCCGCGATGAAGCGGCTGTACATCACGCCGCGAGCGCGCGTGGCGGCGCTCACGCGCACGATCCACATCGAACGAAAGTCGCGCTTCTTGAGACGGCGGCCCCGGTAGGCGTACTGCCACGCCCGGTGGACCGTCTCCTTCATGACCTTGTACTGGTTCTTGCGGCGGCCCCAGAAACCCTTGGCGGCCTTGAGCAAGCGGCGCTTGCGGGCCAGACGCTTGGGCGTGTTCGTGACGCGTGCCATGAGAGCGGGCTCCTGAGATCAAGGACCTGGCGGGTCGTCGGCGGTGTGCCCTAGCGGCACATCGCGCGCAGCATGGTGCGCGCCTGGGCCCCGACGATCGGGACGGGGTGGTTCAACCGGCGGCGACGGCGCGCGCCCTTCTTGCTCATGATGTGACTGGTGTTTGCCGAGCCGTACGGGATCACCTTGCCGGTCTTCGTGACCTTGAAGCGCTTGACGACGGACTTGCGGGTCTTGAGCTTGGGCATGGCGGACCGCCGGGGAACAGGGGGGAAGGGACGACGGTACAGCCTGGGGGCAGCGGGTCAAGCGCAGCCG
>Ga0163150_10004758_pt1 | contig 17906 bp, 14 predicted proteins | sample OliLakLV19P2IB_FD_148628 | JGI IMG/M metagenome (GOLD analysis project Ga0163150, IMG submission 148628) | Freshwater microbial mat bacterial communities from Lake Vanda, McMurdo Dry Valleys, Antarctica - Oligotrophic Lake LV.19.P2.IB | ecosystem: Environmental > Aquatic > Freshwater > Lake >...
GAATGATAAAGCTGGTTCAGTTCAAACGGTTTGGAAATCACCGGAATGGCACCGTGCCGTTGCCTCAAAGCCGCAACTTCGTCTTTTCTTGGAAAACCCAATGCACAGATTACGGGCCGACTCCCGACCAGACTCTGGGCCAGCTGAATGCGCAGGGACAGGTCTTCGGTCATCGAATCGCTGTCGACGATCACTGCGGTTACGGCATCGGTTGACTCAGCCTGCCAGGAGGATCGCTCCAGCCAAATGCTGCTTCCACCCAGCGCGGCAACTGCTTCCGCCATCATTTCGTATTGGACAAGCGTCAAGGCGCTAATGGCAAACAGGTGTTGGCAACCGGCATTCTGGTCCCCGTCCGGGAAAAGGTCGAACAGGGAATTCGTCAGCTGGTGCTTTTTGACAAACTGTTGAAGTTGACAGTATTCGCCCTGCCATTGATGCCAGTAAATGCTGGTTACGCCGGTTAGCGGCGAGCCTGAACGGGACTCTCCCTCGCACCAGCTGCCAAGCAACGCGATGACGGGCGTCTCCGGAACAAGAGACTTGACCCGGTCAATCAACTCCTGGGTAATCGCTCCACGACGCTCTTTGCATACCAGAACCAAACCAAACCGCATCGTCCACGAGCGAAGGTTCATCAACTGCTCTTTGCGCATCACGGTAGTTGGTACGGTGAGTCCATTCACCAGATCGGCGAATTCGTGGTGCCAAAACTGGCCGGTCAACAACAGGGAAGGCATCAGGCCACCCTGTCCGGCGAATTCCGTCGTTTGTTCCGATTTCATGTTCCTGTTCCGTCAGGGTTTGTTGGAGCTGCTGTCCAGCCCGCCTTCCGTGTTCGCCAGCAATTTCAGAACCTCGGCAGGCGACTCGCAGCCTCGCAAAGAAACCAGCAATTCGGGCATCGCGATCAACCGGCTCAACCGGGCCAGGATTCGCAGATGAACGGTTTCGGTTTCGGATGCAATCAAAAAGAAAATATCAGTCAGTACACCCCGCGGACCTCCAAACGGGATTCCTGACGGCGTGATGGCCAGTGCAATAAATGATTCATCAAACAGGTTGGGTTGTGGACGCCGGGGATGCAACAACGCAACACCGTTTTCCAACGCCGTCGAATGCATCTCTTCCCGGGCCAGAATCGCGCTGGTCATTGCAGCCGGATCCCACAGGCAGCCAGTCTCGGACGCCCGGCTACAAATTCCGTTGATCAGTGAATTGCGACTGCGGCTGGGAAATCCCAGAAAGACAAGTTCCGGCGACATCAATTCGGCGATCGCAGGAATCTCCCGATCCCTGTCCGGATGCAACAACCCTTCCAACCTGGCCAACTGGATGGAATCAGCCTGTCCAATATGAACTTCCATCCAATGAAATATCTCAGACCGGCTGAATCGCCAGTCGCCTCCGATTTTTTGACCCGGCAAATCGCCACGCTCTGCAAGTTTCCGGATCTGATCTGGAGTTTTTTGCAGATGGACTGCCAGCGAATTCAGGTCAAAATAGCCATCCACGGCGACGTCCTGTTTTTCAGTTTGGGTAAACTGCACAGAGTGTAACATCATCCGTCCCCGGACCAAAAGCTCGATTCGAAACGGAATCCAGCCAATTCAGCGGGCTCCACATACCACCCGATCATCCCGATCGAATACCTGTCGGGTCAAATTTCCAACTGCGTTGGGCCTCCGGTCTAAAAAGGTGATCGGTTACTTACGGTCCCAATCCGTTGCCTGTTTTCTCGGGAAAGTACGATTTGCCGGCTGGTCATGTTGCCATCAATACGATGCTTGCAGTGAATGGCAATTCTGATGGTTAGAACGGCGGGATTTCCGGTTGCACGGTTTCAAACTGGGCCTGCGCCAAACAGGACTGACCCATTCAGGCACCACGGCACCAATTTTCTGGCCAATTACCCGTTTAACCGCGTAGCGCGGGCCGGAATGCTGGCGCGCTTCGCTGTTAAAAATCGAATTGCAGCCTTCATCTGGAAACGATGCCTCAGACCGCGAATTGCTCCCTGATGTCCACAAATGCCTTTCGATTCGTATTGACGAATTCTGCCGGTTGTCCACAATCAGCGTTCGCCGGAAAGGAATTCCGGCAGTATTATTCGACTGTCCTTAACAGGCATGGAGGCCTGATGAGTACGCATCTGCCCGCGCGGGAGATTTCCGGGTTGTCCGTTTGTTCGATCCTGCCCGGATCAAAGCCATTTGGCTGCAGTGATTTGCGAATTACTTCCTGCAGCGGTTCCTGGTCCGAGTGTGTTAGCGGTGACCTGTTCGTCGCGATCGATTCGGAAGAGGGAGACGGACATGATTTTGCCCAGTCAGCGGTCGAGCGCGGAGCGGCTGGTGTCGTTTCCGAGCGACTGTTGGCACTGGACGTTCCCCAGTTTCTCGTCGACGACTCCCGTCGAGCCTTTGGCCACATTTGTCATGCCCTGGCCGGCAATCCGGCCGACCGGCTGACGACGGTGGCGGTCTCCGGTTCGGACGGCAAAACTGTAACCAGTCACCTGATTCGATCCGTGCTGGAAACAGCGGGTGAATTGGCCGGCCTTTCCTGTTCCACCAGCGCCCCGGACGCAGGAGGTGGATTCGCTGACCCGGCAACGGCGGCCGGATGCCCGGCGTCGCTGGCCCGATGGCTGAACCAGCAGGTTTTGGCAGGGCGAACCGCAGCGATCCTCGAAGTCCCCAGCAATTCCCTGGCCCGCCATACATTGTGCGGCGCCCGTTTTGATATCGCTGTTGTTACCAACATCCGGAACGACCTGTCACAACAGTACGGTTCGGATCTTAATTACCGGAAAGTCCAGCGCAGAATATTTGCCAACCTTAAATCGTCCGGCGTTGCCATCCTGAATGCTGACGACCCGGTTTCCCACGGCCTGCTTTCCAGGCTCTCGGTCCCAGCACTTGCCATTGGCATACGGCAAGCAGCCGACATCACGGCGAAAATCCTGGAATCCGACAGCACAGGCCAAACCATCTGCATCACGGCCGGCAACGAATCGGCTGTGGTTCGCACGCCCGTAATCGGAATCCAGCATGTATACAATTGCCTGTCCGCTGCCGCAGTCGGGCTTGCCCGAAACATCGACGTTGCCCAGATCGCACGGGGCCTGGAACTTGCCGGCAACATTCCCGGCCGAATGCAACGGATCGAGTGTGGACAGAATTTCAACGTCTGGATCGACTCGGCCCACAATCCCTCCCAGATTGCAACGGCTATTCATGCAGTTCGACAAGTGACGTCCGGGCGGATTCTCGCTGCAGTCACCATGCTTCACAACCAGTCCCCGCAACAACGCAAACGAATCGGCGAGGTCATTCAGAAACGAACGGCCCAGGCAGTCATTACATTGCCCGACTGTTCGAAGATCGACGATTATGAACCGGCCCACCAGTTTTTGGACGGAGTCATGCGGCACGATCTTGTACGGCTGATTCCCAACCGGATGGATGCCGTGGAATGGCTGTTGTCCCAGGCCCGGTCCGGAGATTCGGTTCTGGTCATGGGAGTTGGCGATCGTCCTATCGCGGTCGTGGGAGACCAGGACCAGTGGTCGGTATCAGACAAAGACCTGGTGCAGGCATGGCTGTATGACGAAATGAAAACGGCCTCGCCGGAAGCCGTCCGGCGTGCCCAGATTTACCGCATGCAGGACTATTTGCAGTAGGTCCGAAACCCATCCGGAACGACGTAAACCGGAAATGACAGCAGACAGATGCAGGCAACCGGAAAAAAAAGAAACCTGGCTGGAAAAAATGGGGAAACAGACCTTGTGACAGGAACTGATTTTTTCTATTTAGGGCCAGGTACAACAAACCGGATTCATGTTTTGAACGGGAACAATACATCGCAGGCTCAGCCGGTTTGGTGATTGGAAGCGGGAAACCGGTCACCAGCCCTCCCTCCTGGGTTCGAGTACTTAATTTTGTCAGCCGTTGCGTTTCTGGGTCAACCTGGCTGATAAAAGCTCACGGCTGAGCTTTGATTGGGCACTGGGCTGATCTTCGTGTCGGCCCAGTGCCCGGAAACAACGGGCGTCAGGCATGTTCGGGAGAACGGCCTGACGCCATTTTTTTTGTTGAAAGTAACCGCCCCGGCTATTCGTGTGCCGACGACAGGTAGGTCGTAAGCTTGCCTGAACCGGCTTTCACATCGTATTCAACGATGACCGTCAGCAAACTGTCCAGCTTCTTCTGTGCTTCCCGAAACTTGATGACAAACCGGGCCTCGAATTTATTCTTGTCGATTCGCCGACTGGAATCCAGATTTTCCAGATCCAGTTTCAGTTCGGAGTGTTTTCCCCTGGCCATTTCGGTATTTCCGAATTCAATGATCGAATCCAGAATTTCGGGACCGCCCAATTGTGCAATGGTCACGAATCGCTGGGCCAGCTTTTCGATTTTGACCAGCCGTTGCAACGCTTCAATTTCCGGATAGGCGCTGGCACAGAATCCGGATGCAAAAACCGAAATCGAGTGTTCTTTGTCCGCCAACCGTACCACAACTTCGGTGCTGGGGACGTCGATGATCGATATCGGGCGGCCCGTAGCCTGGATGGCTTCCCGGATTTCGCCTGAGTCGATCGAAAACAGATCGAATTCGTTGACCACCTGCTTCAAAAACTCCAGGAGTTTCCCGTCAGCCAGCCGCATTTCGAACACTTCCTGGTCCGGGCGATTTTGCCCAGTGACCACCCGTCCGTCGGCATAGATCCGAAGCCGGGGCGAAGGCTGAAAACCCTCGGGTGTTCTCATCCGATACCCGCCGGTAAAGGCAAGCTGAAACACAACGGTTTCAGGATTCATGGGCAATTTGGGCACTTCGTCCATCTGTTTTCCCTGTTGTGAACCACCGACCCGGTTTTGCACTGCGGAACAGCACCGCGACAATCCGGCAGGTGCCAGGGACATCGCTACGATCGCCAAAACGAATGACCAGGTCTTGCCGGATGTTGCTTTCATGGCGAATCAGTCCTGTTTGTTTTCCCGACGCTTCTTGTTGAGCACCCAAAACTGGTATTCGGCATTTGCCGAATCGAAATCCAGGTCATCGAGGTCCACGTTCGGTTTTATGTCCGTGTAAATGTATCGTTCCAGCAGCGGCGGTTCTTCGCCCCTGATCGTGGGCCAGTAGTATCCCTCGTAAGCCACAGGCAACTGGTCTTCGATATCAATGTAGATCCGGCACAGGTGAAAATCAAAAGGTTTTTTCTTTTTGGGGTGCAGGACTTCGATCATAACACAGGGACGGTCATTGATTCGGGCTTCGGTATCGAGGCGGACCTGACAATCACCATGCTGCCGGTCCCGTTCACCCTTTTCGATCATCTGGTCCAGCAGTTTCAGGATCCCGATGTCCCAGATCGGATAGCGGTTTCCTTCCATGGCAATCGACCCGTCGGGGGGCAGCCAAACCGGAATTCGCACAATTGCATTGTGACCGACCAGTTTGTTTTCGTTTTCCCCTTCGACCCAAATCGCCTCCTGACCCAGTTTGTCCTGCGGCTTCAGAAAGCTGGTGTAAACACTGAACGGAATGGTCTTGCCATCCTCATTCCGTTCGTGGCGGATTTTGCAAAACAGGAACTGCTCGTCCCGCAACGGGCCGTCGTTGTCCGGCCGAACCGAGTTGGACATGATTGCCGTATAGTCCCGGACCTCCCGGCCAATCTTTTCGCGGGCGCGATGGGCCAGATCCAGGACCGGGTCCAGCGGATGTGCGGCCTGGTCGATCAATTGCTGGTTCAGCCCAGCCAAAAGGCCTGGGAGTTCCGGTTCCGTTACGGCCTCTGTGCCATTCGCCTTGCCGCCATTTGCGACCCCAGTTTCGATCACAACGGGTGCTGTCAGGGTCGGATCGACGCGGGGCCCGAACAGATTTTGCCAGGTCCAGGCGACTGCCACAAACAGCACGGCGACGGCGATGATTGCAACGAAGCCCCGAACCAGCCAGCGGCCGGTCCGCCGGACAACGGAAACCCGCCTGGGCGAATGTGTCTCACCGGTTTGTGCCTTGTCCATCGTCGCTTGCTCGCATTCAGTAGAGTTGGGGACACAGTCCTGGCGATCTGCAGGCGGCCAGCGATCATGATGATTGCCGGACCAGGATTATTTGGCGGCAAATTGTTCGGCGTAATTCAGGATCCATCCATCGACTACGGTATTCAGCGAATCACTGGTCGCCTCCTCGATCTCTTCGTGATGGCTCCAGGCGAACAATTCGCGATTGCGAATGGTCCCTTTTCCACCCAAAACGACCACCGGAAATTCGCCCAGCGGCCGTACGACGATCTCCAAACGGCTGAACATGGCTCCGCCCCGCATCAAATCGTCGCGATACAGCGCTCCGCCCCATCCTTTTTCGCCGTAAACCGTTTCGTACCGGAAACCCGGAAAATGTTCTGCTGTCTTGCGAAGTGCCGATTCGATGTGCTCGCTGACACGCAAACGAAAATCGGTATGCCGGTGTTTCAGTTCGTCTTTCGACAGCTGATCGGTTTTCCGGGCTTTGGCCATCGCGTCATTGCGGGTCTGGCCCCGCTGGATGGCTTCCTGAAGTTTGCGGTCGAAATCCACGTTGGGAATTCCCCTGGGCTGGTAATACGAAACAGATGCCGACAGTACATCACGGCCAGGATACGCTGGCATTGCACATTTATTCTGTGAATCGTAAGCTGACAGACCTGTTTAATTCAACAGCTGCATCTGAAAACACCGTGATTCGCGAACATTTCGCCGCAACGGGATGCAAGCTGGCATGGGAATGGACGCATTGTCCATTTATTTGCATATCTCCCTGGACAGCCAGGTAGCCATGCCCCATCCGTTCGCTTGCTCGAGTTTTGGATGTCCTGTCGTTCCGTTCCCGGGTGATTGGCAGATCGGGCTCCGGCGTATCACCATCAGCGTGATCCCGGCCAGCACGGCCATGAATCCCGGCTGATTGCCACCACCGCAAAGGAGTCGCGTGTGATCGTTGCCGCATCCACAGCATGTTTTCCGGATCTGGGTTTCGCCGATACCGTCGAAAAACTGGCTGACCTGGAATTTTCCAGTATCGAAATTGACATTCACGACGGTGGACCGCATTTAACGCCTGATGATGTTTGCGAAAACCTCGACCGGTCCGTCCTGACCTGCAACGCTGTCCGGCGAATGAACGTTACCGGGTTCAGCCTCCGGATCAACAAGACCGGCGAAGAATACTTTGAGCAGTTCACCCAATGCTGCAAACTGGCCAAGGCAACGCAGGTGGTTTCCCTGACCGTTGGAAGCGGCGAGCACGGCACACCGTTCAATGAAGAGGTCGAAAAATTCAAACGGCTGGTAACGATCGCTGACCTGCATGGAGTCCGGGTCGGCATGCGCAGCCAGCACGGCCATCTGTCCGGCGATGTCGATACGGTTTCTGTGATCTGTGGACACGTCAAGGGAGCGGGTCTGTCCCTCGATCCGAGCCAGTATGTTTTCGGTTTTGAAAAACCGCTGAACTACGACAGACTTCTGCCCTATGTTCAAAACGTCTACCTGCGGGACACGACCCGTGAACAAATTCAGGTCCGTGTCGGCCAGGGGGTCATCGACTTTGGAAAACTGCTGACCCAGCTGCAACAGTTGAAGTACAACCGGGCCCTGGTCGTGGAGATCCTGCCCCGACCCGATGTCGATCATTTCGGCGAGTTGCGAAAAATGCGACTGCTGCTGGAAAGCCTGATTGTCTGACGCGACAGACGAGCGCCACCCTCCAGCGGATCCCGGTTGCTGAAACTGCACCAGTTGTCAGCTAGCCCCGTCTCCATTCCACGCCACCAGTTCCAGAGGCTGGTCCTGGTCCAGGTTGGCAATTCGCAATGCCAGTTTTCCGTTCAGCAGGTTGGCAAACGATTTGCCAACGATCTCCCGTCGCCATCCGGAGTCCAGCTTCAAAGGCTCACTGGTTTCGAGCATCCCCATCATCCGCGCGGCCAGGTCGCGAACGTCCTGGGCATTGGCAACCAGCCCAGGAGCAATCCGCTCGCGGACGCAGATCAGATTCAAACCGGTTTGCAGAAACTGCCCCAGGATCCCCAGGTTGACCGAGGGTGCCACTCGGATTTTCGACGGCAAGTCTTCGTCGTCGATGGCCATCGCCAGCGCGACCTGTTCCGTAATATCGTTCAGGAACCGGGCCGATACCCGGTTTTGCAGTCCGCGAATCGCTTTCAACCGCGAAAGATCCGCTTCTCCCCGTTTGGCAATTTCAATCAGCAAGTCATCGGGAAGAATTCGGCGCGGTGACCGGTTTTCTCCGGCTGCAACCGAATCGCGCCATTCGGACAATTGGCGGACCAGCCCCAACGAACGGCGATTCAACCGGCTGAGTCCACTCATCCTCAACCAGGCAGGTTGTGTTTCGGAATCTTCCAGTTGCTCCTGCCACGCATTGACTTCCTGTTCATACCAGCCCAGCCGTCCGTTTTTTTCCAGGGCGGAAAACAGGTGGGCGTGCAAGGTTGCCAGATGCTCAACATCCTGCGCGGCATATTGAAGCTGTTTCTGGGAAAGGGGCCGCTGTCGCCAGTCCGTACGCGTTTCCCCCTTGTTCAAACTGGTACCCTCGATCTGGCCAACCAGCGTGCTGTAGGCAGCTGGATAGTCGTACCCGACAAAACCGGCAGCTATTTGCAGGTCAAACAGCCGGGCCGGACGCCTTTTGCAGTCCCGGTAGCAAAACAAAAACTCTTCCCGGGCTGCGTGCGCAACAACCTGGCCCACTCCGTCACAAACCAGATTCCAAAACGGTCGAACGTCCCGGACGGCGATGGTATCAATCAGCACCATCCGTTTGCTGGTCGCCGCCTGGATCAGACACAACTGGGGCCGGTACAGGTTCTCGGACACAAACTCGGTGTCGAACCCCAGGATTTCCTCCCCCTCAGATTCTTCACAAAACTTTGAGAGCTGGCCGGCATCCGTTATCAGGTCGTATTTCACGTAGCGTTCAGTTTGAGAAGGCAAGAAAACCAGCGCCGATTGGACGAACGCGACAGGCCAACCGGAATACCTGCCTGTTTCCTGCCCGGCAACATTCCCCATTTCCGCAGGCTGTCGCGAATGCCCTATAATCTGCCAGATTCCGTCCCACGCGCCCAGCTGACAATCCTTTTTCACCGAAATACGACTTTCACCGAAACACAACACGTTGTCGAATTCACTTTGGACATCAACGAGCGATGGAGAATCATCACTCCATGCCAGACGCCAGCCGGGTCTGCTGGTCAGCGCGCGAAACCGGTCCGAGGCACTGATCGCCCTCGATGCCGGTGTGGATGTGCTGGACCTCAAGGAACCTGAGCATGGTCCACTGGGTGCAGTCGACCGGAAGGTTTTGGTGGACGTGATCGGGGGATTGGAGGAAAACGGGTACCTCGACGGCGAAGGACCGCTCAGCGTCGCCCTCGGAGAATTGCTGGACTGGAATGAACCTCCGGCCCAACTGCCAACTCAAGTCCGATACGCCAAATTGGGACTGGCCGGGATGACCCGACACTCAGACTGGAAATCCCGCTGGATTGTTGCCATGACCAGCCTGGGCGACCATGTGACCCCAGTCGCCGTGGCCTATGCCGACCATCAACTGGCCAACTCTCCCGAGCCGGATGAGATTCTCGCCTTTGCAACCGGATACGGTTGCCGAGCGTTTCTCCTGGACACTTTTGACAAACAGGCAGGAGCACTCAACCGGCATCTGCCAGCAGCGGAACTGAACCGGATGATCGATCAGGCGAGGAATGTCGGCATGACCGTCGTCCTGGCCGGCTCGATTTCCCGGTCGAACATCCAGGCAATCATGGAATGTGGTCCGGATCTGGTCGCAATCCGAACCGCAGCATGCTCCGGAGGCCGGACAGGCAACCTTTGTGGCGACAGAATCCGGGATTTCAAACAGCTAATGTCGGAACTTGGCAGCACTATCGAAGAACAGCCAAACTTCCCCGCAAACTAACCATCGACATTGCCAGAACTACCTGTCCGCTACGGTTTCAGTTCCACGATCCGCAGCATATCACCGATCGCAACATCCAGCCGCAATGCAGTAACCTGGTCGATCACAGCATTGCCATCCCCTGAATCCCTGACCGCTGCCATGCAGGCCCGGAAATCCAGGCTTCCGTTGGCGACCAGCAGCTGGGTTCCATCCAGCCCCGTTGCGATGTCGGTGATTTTCAGCTTTCGGCTCTTTTGAATGGCACGGATTTTTTTGGTTTCCGCCTGGATCGAAGGCCCGCCGTCAAAAATGTCGACGATGTTGTTGTATTCAAAACCCTCCTTTTGAAGCATCGCCAGGGCCGGTTCCGTATTGGGGTGGACCCGGCCAATAACCGCCTGGGCTTCGGGGGGCAACAGCGGTATGTAAATCGGATGGCGGGGCATCAGGTCGGCGATGAATTTTTTGGATTCGCTGGTCAGCGTCTCCGCTTTCGGAAATCCAATCTGGAAGAAGTGGGCTCCGATCGCACCCCACATCGGCGACCGGCCGTCCGGATTCACGACGCCTCGCATTTCAGCGATTACTGTTTTCTCGAACCGCTCGGCAAAGTCGGCCATAAACATGAACCGGGACATCGACAACAGCCGTCCATGCCCGCTGCCCCAGTAATCGGGTGACAGAAACAGGCTCCCCAGTTCGGTCGGCCCGTTATGCTCTTGCTGCAAATGAAGCGACTGAATCTCCTTGCGGATTCCCAATTCCTCGCTGGCATGAACCGACGTTTCGATCCGGTAGGAATAGAACGGCTCGTACCCGCCCACCTTGGAATAGATTGCGGAGGTCCCGACCAGCCGCCCGTTGGCAAGATCTTCCATGACAAAAACATACGGCTGTCCGGCCGGCTTGGCCTTTTTCTGCGCAAACGCCTGTAGCGCCGCCTGGATTCGCTCCTCCAACTTGTCCCGCGAGATTTTGAGCGTCGTCAGCCCCAGCTCCGCCTGCAAAATCAATTCGTACAGCGGCTCCAGGTCGTCGCTCCGAACACTTCGAACCACCAGCATGGCCGACACGTGATCAGGCATTTGCCATTTCCCGCAAGACCTGTTCGATCACTTGCAACGCCAGATCAATATGTTCGTCGGTCACACTTCCCAGCGGCATCAGGAACCGCAGACGGGTCGGATTTCCACCAGCCATAAACGACATCAACCCGGCTTCGAACAGCCGGTTGACCAGTTCCTTGGTCTTCGCCTCCGATCCGTCCAGCGCCGTCATCCCGACCATACCGCACAGGCCATAGGGCCCGGAAATCGCGCCCGGTACCCGCTCCGCGATTTCCTTCAGTCCTCCGGCGAATTTGTCATGCAATTGCACGTTCCGCCCTTTCGGACCGAAATGTCCTCCAGCCACCAGCCCGTCAATAATCGTCCTGCCGGCAAGAATTGAAAACGTGCTGCCGGTAAAAGTCTGACTGATCAGTCCCGGCTGTGGCTTGTACTCCGTCGTGTACATCGTCGCACAAACCTGGCTGATCTTGCCAACCGTCACGATGTCGATGTGTTTGTCCAGCCCGTAATGCTGGAACGCAAACGGGCGGGTCGTCCGGCCAAACGTCTGGACTTCGTCTGCGGTGACCGCCATGTTGTTTTTGTGGGCCAACTCGCACATCTGCACAAAGAACTCTTTCTGGCCAACGTAATAACCACCTTCGCCCTGAACCAGTTCCATCCACAGGTTTGCGTACCGGCCTGGATAGCGGTCAAGGTATTCCTGCATTTTGGCCAGCGTCCGGGCTGTGCTCCCTGCCGGGTCCGATTCATCAAAGAAGGGCAGGTAGTCGACCGAAATCGTGGTCGGGATTCCCTTGCGATAGGCCGCCTTGTCCGTCAGCGCCGCGAGGGCCAGCGTCCGTCCGGCAAAGCAATGCTCGAACGCCATGATCCGGTCGGCGGGCGTGTTGTGCTGGAACGCAATCTTGAGTGCATTCTCGTTGGCCATCGCACCGCTGGTCGAAAGGAAACAGTGCTTCAGCCCGCTTCCCGTTTCAGTTGCCAGCGTGGACATCATCTGGCAAAACCCGAACGAGGCAACGTCCTGCTGCAGGTTCCCCTGCATGACCGTGTCGGAGATCGCCGCGTCGATTCCGGACGAGACCAGATCGGGATGGCTGTGTCCGTACCCATGCACGCCAATACCGGTAATGAAATCGAGTTTGACACTTCCATCGGCCAGTTCGACAAACGGACCATTTCCGAGCCCGCTGCTGAGGTAGGGGAAGTACAAATTGCCGCCACGAATCGCGCCGTACTCGTCCAGCATTTTTTTATAGCCATCGGCCAGTTCCGGATTGGGCGGACGAATGCCGTTAAGGGTCTGCTGATGCTCGGCCACGGTTTGCAGGATCAATTGCCGGGCCTGTTCCAGCCTGGGATCGGCGCCAAGTCGTTGGGCAGCAAGTTGAAGAGTGGCTTTTTTCGTGGCGGGTGCTTGCGACATGGAGATGCCTGAGCGGGTCAACGGGATGGAGAAACGGCTGGTCCAGCGATTCTACCCGACCCATTCAGCGGCTCAAAGGTCGCCCCCCTCCCGGTCTTTCACGGCCCTACCGTCACGTTGCACCAACCCAAATTTCGAGCCCTGAAGTTTTCCCTCTTTTGGTCCCCTCTCCCCCAATAATTTGAACAAGTCCTCCAGGCGACTCCAGAATCCAATGATTGAATTATTGGGGGAGAGGGTTAGGGTGGACTGTCAAAAAATTTGGGTTTGTAACCGAATTTGTTTGCGCAAGGTTTTTGACTTCACCCTCCCCAAACTTGTTTGGGGAGGGTCGAACCAGCGAAGCGAAGTTCGGGGAGGGGCGAAAGTGCAAAACACTGTGAATTGCGCTGCCCGCCCTCCCCGGAAATCTCGCTTGAAGCTCGATTTCCGACCCTCCCTGGCTTCGCCGGGAGGGTGTAAGCACGATCAATTTGGAACAAAACTGAAAACCTGAAAATCCGTGTTAACCCCAAATTTTTGACACCCCAGGGTTAGGGTGAGGGGGAAGCCGCAAGGCCAATTGCCAGGCCCATTACTCCTTCGCCTGCTCGCCCAATTCCCGTTCCAGTTTGTCCAGCATCGGCGATAGCTGAAGTTCCCAGATCGTTGCCAGGGTAACCGCTTGTTCGCAAAGGAAGCTGGGGATAATGCTGGTATCGGATTGGGGACAATAACTCCACATCTGCTGGGAAAAGTACGATGGCATGTCATCCGACCCGACCAGGACGCCGTCGGTACTTCGTATGCTGGCCATGTAATCGTGAAGTTGGGCGAGGTCACCCAGAACTTTTTTCAAAACCGTCGCAGCGATTCTGCGTGAAAGCTGCTGTTCCAGCCAATTCGGTTGGGAATCCTGCGTATTGTATCCCAAAAACTTTTGAATGCCCTTTTCGCCAGCGGACGTTTTGAATTTCATTTTTTCGATCTGACCATAACGGAGAACGGTCGTCATGTCCGTCGCAAAAACTCCGGCCTCATCCACCTGAAAAAACAACGGCCGCAACAACTCGCGAACGACCGCAGGGCCACCCAGGGCCATCACCTGTTTTGTGCCCAGGTTTTCTGGCAGGTCCATGGCATTGTAGATCCTATGCCGAAAGGACGAACCCAATTGGGCTTTGACAACCGGATTGGACCGGATTCGTCCCATTTCCTCCAGCAGTTTTGTCGCCTCTGGCCATAGTTCCTGGTCCAGGCAAAAGCAGGCAGCGTTCACCAATTCGACATCCCGGCGCATATCGTCGCCGGCGTTATGCGGGAATCGCGCTGCGTTTTCCTGAACCGCTTTGTCCAGTTCACCCACGAACTGTTTGATTTCATGAATGACCAAACTGGTTTCATCTTCGGTTAACAGCTTTAGATCGCCAACCACGTATCGAAGCTGGTTCCTGAATTTTTCCGGTTGCGATTCCCAATGAATCTGACGGACTGACTGAAGATGATGGTCGATCAGGTTTGTTGCATCACTCGACAGCCTGGGCCACTGAACAAAATCACCGGTTGATTTGATTGCCTGATCGTCCGTTTTCGAATCCGTCAAACGTGCGATCGAGTCCGGCACCGATTCAACCGTCCCCCCCTGCCAGGTGGCGCTGGGAATCGCAAAGTACTTGCTTCCGGCACCAAACAGAAATCCAAGCACGAGATAGACCGAGATGACCCCGACAAAAATGGGCATCAACCGGGGCCGGTCCAGGACAAACCAGCGGCGGCAACACCAGAGACTGGCCAAAACCAGCCCCGCAGATGCGGCAGCGGTCATCCAAAACGCCGGCCAAAGCGGCTCCAGGCCAAATTCCAGCGGAATGACCCAAAGACCAAGGTAAATCGAGATGGCAAACAGCCAACCTGTGATCACGGTCACGATCATGGCCATTAACGCCGACCGGAAACAAAGCCCACAGAACAGGGCGGCCATGAATAGCAACAAGTTGAAGCCCATGGCCGTGCTGATAAAACCGGCTCGCGCGCTCAACATATACCCGTTGTAGGCCGAGGCCAAAGTCATCATGTCTGCACGCAAACGAATGTACTCTGGCAGGACCAAAACCACTCCGGCCAAAACCGCAATCAGAAACGGAAACAGCGTTTTTGCCAGCCAAAATCCTTCCGGTGAAACTCCTCGACCGGAGACAGCTGCAAACCGGTTGCGGACTTGATCTCCGCCGAAAACCGAAATGCCAAGAAAGAGACTTGCGAACCAGCCCAAAAAATAATTCTCACTAAATTGGCCAAATCGCATATTGGACGAATCACTGAATACCGTAACCAGGATAAACAGGAACAGGGCCGTGATAAACAGTTTGACAATGAAATACTGGCTGATCGACAGCCACAACAAGGAACGAACCGGTCCGGACTTCGATTGCGAGGCCGAAACATCCAGGGATGGAAAAGCGATTTTTGGAAGGAACGATCTGCCCAAAAACCTTTTTTGCAGTCCGCCCATCACATCCGAATAACAGCCGTGGTTCCATCGCCACGAATGTGTCAGCGCCAATACGCCCATCAGCAACATCTGCACCGACAGCAAAATCGCGATTCGCCACCATTCCAGCCCCGTACCGCCGGAACTGAGGGCCAGCAAATCACCTCCCCCTTCCTCGAACGGCAACGGCAACGCCATTTGTATTCCGACCACCAGGGTTGCGGCCAGAATCAAACCCCACAGCACGTCGCTGACCAGCATCAACGCGATCGCGAACACGCAATAGGTCTGGATCCAGAAAATCCCGCCCAGTAATACACTGGTGCCGAAATCGTATTGGCCTGGGGGATCAAACAGCAGTCCGCCAACCAGCATCCATCCTCCGGTCCCAATCACCACAACAATCGCCGCTGCCGTCAACAATCGGGTGGCCAGCGACATCTGCCACGAAACCGGAAGGGACGACTGCCAGGCCCACGAACCGTTTTCCCGGTCCATGCCATAAAAAATCGAAGCACAAACAACGGCCGACAGAATATTGATCATGTTCCAGAGAACAATCGGATTGTCGGTAATAAAGCTGAACACCGATTGCGGGCCGGAAGTCATTTGAATGGCCAGGATCGCCACTACTGCGACACAGACGATCACCAGATGCGCCGGGATGACCAGCTTCAGTTCTTTCCAGACCAAATGGACCATCACCGACCGGACCGATACGGATGATTCAGTTTGCATTGCGTTTGCCGGTAGAATTGTCGACATGCTCAAAAACCTGGAGTGCCCGTTGGAAAATCAGACGGTGACGCGCGTCCCGGCACTGGCGACCGGGACATCTTCGGAGGGACCAGCGGCCAGCGCGATGTAAATGTCTTCCAGCCCCGGCCGCGCAATCGATAGGTTCAGCGTGTTTTCGTTCATCTCGCAGGCCGCTGCGGCTTCGCTACAGTCACCCCGAACCAGCAGATTCCAGGTCCGTCCCGATTTTTTTGGCCGCAATGATCTCCAGTGAACCAATCGTTGCGGGCAAGGCCTGTTCGAAATCGCGGAGCGAAATCTCCAGACGCCGAAGATTGTTTTTCAAATCGTCCAGCGGCGCCGACAGGCGAATTTGTCCGCCACACAAAATCGCGACATGGTCGGCCACCCGTTCCACTTCAGCAATTTGATGGCTGCTCAGAAAGACCGTCTGGCCCGCCGCCGCCCGGTCGATCATTCCTTCGAGAAACGATTTTCGAACCAGCGGGTCCAACCCCGAAGTCGGCTCGTCCAAAATCAGCAGCGCCGGTTCGGGAGCCAGGGCCAGTGCCAGGGAAGTCTTGGCCCGCATCCCCTTCGACAGTTCGCGAAGTTTTTTGTCACGGGGCAGATCGAACCCGGCCACCAGCTGGTTATACCGTTCGAGATAGCCGTTGGAATAAAAGCCGCTGGTAAACCAGCCCGCTTCGCCAACCGTCATCCATTCGTACTGTTCGTGGCTGTCCGAAACGTAACCGACCTTGCGACGAACGGCCAGCGGTTTTTTCGCCGGGTTGGTACCCAGTACGCTGATCGATCCCGATTCGGCACGATGATAGCCCAACATCGTTCGGATCAAGGTGGTCTTGCCGGCTCCATTCTCACCCAACAGGGCGAACACGGTTCCGCCAGGAACACTGAGCGAAAGATTGTCCAAAACGGTTTGGGATCCGAACCGTTTGGTCAAACCAGAAATCGTGATGACGTTTTCCATACTCGTTCTTCTGTTGCAAGATCTGATTGGATGGACAATGGAAAGCAGGAAAAAAACGGGTGCTACTGTTTTCTCGCCAGCGATTGGGTCAGGGCCCGGTCGAACAGCTCGCGGAGCCGGTCCGGATCCAGCCCGCTCTGGACGGCTTCGGCAACGGTCGCCTCCAGCTGCTCACGCAAAACGTTTTGCCGATCCGATACGCATTGCCGTTTGGCACCGGTGCAAACCATCAGACCCCGGCCGCGCAACGGCTCCAGAATCTGCTCGGACTGCAACTGCTGGACAGCCCGCTGGACCGTGTTGGGATTTACCGTCAGTTCACGGGACAGCTCGCGAACACTGGGGATCATTTCGCCTGGAACCAGGACCCCTTCTGCAACGGCGTATTTCACCTGCCGGACAATTTGCTCGTAAATGGGAATGCCGTTGTTCGGTTCGATGGAAAGTTGCATTCGGAAAACCCTGAGCTGACCATTTTCGGGCTGGATGACCGGAATTCCGGACCAGTCACCACTAGCAAATTACTGTACTAGTGAAATGGCACACTAGGGAATCAGATAGTCCAGCCTTGTTTTTTCTGGAATCTGAAAATTGTTGATGGCAGGTTTCACGAGCCTTGGTTGGGATACCAGCAGCCGCCGATCGTGCAAATATCTTCCCCTGGCGATGAAATCACCGGGAATTCCTGCCTGTTGCGGTGCGACTGGACAATAATACCCCTCGCAAAAACCGGTGATTTCTGCCACAATTTGTTTTGAGCTCGCGGGATTCGGCCGGAAAAAATGGACGAAATCAGGGGGCGATCCGGTGCATGAAATCCGATCGATTCGATTGGGACCAGGCAAACCCGGTATCGCCAATTGATCTCTGGCCCCCTTTGCAGGGCTCAGATTCCGGTCTGGCTGTTTACAGGTTCACCAGACGCGGGTCAGTCTCAACCTGAAGCAAGAATTCGCCCGCCTTGTCCCTTGTGATAACCGGTTGGATCAGGGAACCGTTGCAAGGCGTTCAGACGAGGTGAGTGTTTGGCTCACTGGCACCTGTTCCGGACCAATATTCCGTTCGCGAACAGTCTGATGTTGCAGTCCATTTTTGGTTGATTGGTGCAACATTTCCGGATTCGACCTGATCAGGTCAGGGTCAACGGGAAAACTGTTTCGGACAATTCAATACGCAAACAAACTGTCAAGCTGTACATAAAGGAGAGGATAGTGATGGAAA
>Ga0163150_10004762_pt1 | contig 17902 bp, 11 predicted proteins | sample OliLakLV19P2IB_FD_148628 | JGI IMG/M metagenome (GOLD analysis project Ga0163150, IMG submission 148628) | Freshwater microbial mat bacterial communities from Lake Vanda, McMurdo Dry Valleys, Antarctica - Oligotrophic Lake LV.19.P2.IB | ecosystem: Environmental > Aquatic > Freshwater > Lake >...
AAATGCTCATCGGCCAGTTCGACGGCGTTGTACCAGCGAGGTTGCGCATCAATCGTGCGCGTGCCGCGGCCAAAGCAGCCATCGCCAATATAGACGATCCCGTCCTTCTTGACGACTTTGTCGCCCTTTAACATCTTCGAGCGCTTGAACACGTGGTCGTGGTGTTCGAGGCCGGCTGTCAAGCCGTACTGATCAAATACGGGCAACCAATGGGTCCTGCCTTCGACAGAACCACCGCCTTCGGTGGGCCGATGGGCTGGATAAAGCGGCACATGGTACGCCGCGAACTTGTATTTCACGCCCTGGAACTTGGCCATCTCGCTTTTCAGCCATTCGGTTTGCGCGCCGCCGTGGGGCGCCAGATGGCCCGAGTCAAGAAAAAACACGACCAGGTTTTCGCCGAACTGGCGCGAATAATAAATATTCTCGCCCTGCCGCCCAAAAAGGCCCGTGTACCACGGCGCGCGCATATCGTTCCGCTCGCTCTCATAACGATTGGTCTCGTGATTTCCAATGGCGGTTGTAATCGGGATCATGCGGCCATCGGTGGCGACCATGAGTTGGTCCCAGTTGTTGAGCCACGTGTCCCACATCGCGAAACTTCCAAGCAATCCGTTGACATACGCAATGTCACCACCTATCAAACCAAAATCCGGGTCCTGTTTGCCTGCAAGGGTGAGCAGCGGAATGACCTTTCCGTCGATCCCCATGTCGCCGCCATTGACGATGCGGAAAGGCTTGTCACCGCCGGGTAGTGTCCGGAATTTGCGCTCCCTCGACAATCCATAGATGGCTTCACCGGCGATAAAGTGGTAGACCGTGCCGGGCTTGAGGCCCGTGATGCGCGCGACGTAGAGCGAGCGCCTGTCGCTGAGTTCCATCGTGGTCTGCACGTAATCCGCTTTGACGTGGTGTTTGTACGCCGCCGGGTCCGTACCGCGCGCTTCGGTATCGTAATGAACATCGACAGACTCGATCTTGCTTTTATCACGTTGGAGAATGTTGATGTCGATCGAGGTCTCCGGCGCGCCCGAATACGTCAGGTAAACGTGAAGCGGTTCTGCATTCGCACTCGATACCACAAGCAGCGCAATGACAATCACCACTGAGCGCCAGCATTGGACATAATTCTTCATCAGATTTACCTCTTTACATTGTTGCGGCAGCGTCCACCCGTTACTTTTGCGCCTTCTCGTGACCCCGCAGTTCAACCGTCTTCTTCTCGACCGCCTTCAACTTCGCATCGGACCAACTGACCTTGGGCGCATTGATATAATCCGCATACCGGTCCGCAACCTTAGCCGCTTTCGCGTCGCCGCGATGAACGTAGATGCGGTAGTTAAACGTCAGCAGTTCGCCCTGTTTGATGGTGTAATCGCCGTTCTTTTCCTTCTTCGTGAAATCGGAATACCCGAAGCAGTTCGCGCCCATCAGCCCGTAATCGCGCACATGCCATGTCGTGGGATACCGCAGGTTCGCCGGATTGTCGAAAACCGTGATGCCGTGCGCCCCCTTGCCCTCGACGGGCCCGGTATAGTCGCACCACGCCGAGGGCTTGCCCCACGTCGCCCCACCGGTGATGCCATCGGCGTTTGTGATCTCTCCGCCATTTTTGAGAGTCATCGAATCACGCATGCGGAATGCCACGATGCCGCCTTCTTTCGTGTCAATGAACTTCACGTCCTGATCAATGGGCGTAAACTTAACCTGCACGTCCAACAAACGCGCATCCTTTTTACCCGGATAAAAACGGTACTCGCGCTCTTCGAGGCAGACCGGTTTGTGGTCCTTGTCGGCCCAAGTATTTTTCGCGTGAATCCAGCCGTATCCGTCCCCGGAACCGTAGGTCACTTCGTTGGTTTCCTGCCAGCCTGCATTGTCTGTCTCGCCCCAGCAATCCGCCCCATTCACATTGCCGTAGGAGGACCAGAACGAACGGTGATGTGGATGGTCGTCGGTCTGTTCTTTCTCTCCCATCGGAAACGCGCGCGTGACGGGCACGTCCCCGTCGCTCAACACCGGCCAAAGATATGGTTTGCGGGCCTCTTTCGGATACCAATAGGTCGTGAAAGCCACGTCGTCGATCAGGACGTCGATGGCGTTCTCGTTTTCGCGCTTCGTGACTCGCACGCGCGGAGGCACATTGTCCTTCTGGACCTTGACCGCGAAAAGGTGTTCGGTTCCCGGGCGCGCGCCTTCGGGCACGAACGTCAGTTCGCCGTTGCGCAATGTCCCCAGAAATTCCTTGGCGGTCTTGCTCTGGATCAAGCGAATGACTTCGCCTTCTCCAATCGTGCCGTCGAACGGAATCGAGACGGGAACGTCCACGCTGGTCTGGTCGCCGGCCTCGAGCAGAATCGACTTGCCGTCCAACGTATCCGCCGCCACCGGAACGGTCAGCGCGACGGCAGTGAACATCAAAAGCAACACGCGGTACGACATGGGTATCCTCCTGATTGGAAGGTTTGCACCTGCGATAGTTGAACGAATGGCGCGCCGCTCATGCACCCGCGTCGAGACCAGCCGCCTCCGCTTTGATCCGATGATACCAATCGATCTCAACCACCTCAATGCCGCGGATTATGATGGGGAACTCGGCGGGGTCGAGTGAACGGAACAGCGCGAGGCCCCGCGTTAACACCTCATGGCCCAATGCAAAACCCGCGAGTTCCTCTTCGTGGTAGAGATCTGGGCGGGATTCCATGAGGCCCTTCGAGTTGCGCATGATCTCAACGGTGGCCTCAAGAAGTTTCACATTCGAGAGATGGTGAAAAAGTTTGAGTGTCTCGTCCCGGAATGACGTCATTTCGGTTTCCGGAAGGGACGCGACCATGCGGACCATGATATCGTGATCGCCTATAGATTCCGGCGGGAGTTTGTGCTTCGTCGCGTAGGCCAGCAACGTATCTTCAAGCTTGCGGGTCTCGATATACGCTTCCAACGTATTCTTGCCGGCCGAAACCGCGGAGGGAAACATGCGCCCCAGTTTCCATACGGACTTGAAGGCCATGGACATGAGCGGCACCATGCGCTTGGGTGATCGGATAATCTCGCCCATGCGGTCAAAGGCATCGTCCAACCGGTCGCGGTCCTTCGACGCGGGATAAATGCACTCCAGAAAGAAATCGCGCAGCGCGTCGAGTTTCGCGTTGGAGATAGCGTCCAACTCGGGAAAGCGCCGGCAATTCTCCGCCAGGTAGCGTTGCCGGATTTGCTCGCGAAACACGTCAATGATAGCGTGCTGCAGGTTGTCGCTTTTTGTAGGGGGTGCCATGTACTGATTCACGATAGCGCCCCGAAGTGTGGTTGGCAAATCGAAGGAAATTGCCTTGAAAAAATACCAGGTCGTCGTCGTTATCGTTGTCGTTTGTCTTGCGGCAAATTGCGCACGAGTCAGAACGTCTGAACGTGAACCTTCAGAAGATCGCATCGCCTGGATCGAGAATAACCTGCGATCAGCGTTGGAGAAAAAACACGGAGCAAAGCCCCATACAATCGCCGAGGAGATGGCGCGCGCAAATGTTCCCGGCGTCAGCGTCGCCGTCATCGAGAATTATAAGATTGCATGGGCGAAAGGCTATGGCGTGCGCGAAGCCGGAGAGCCGGACCCTGTGACCGCCGAAACCCTGTTTCAGGCCGCATCCATCTCCAAACCTTTCGCAGCGCTCGCTGCTTTGCGACTCGTCCGCGACGGTAATCTGAATCTGGACACGGACGTCAACGGCGCCCTGCAATCGTGGAAACTGCCCAAAAGCGATCTAGGACCAGTCACGCTGCGGCAATTACTCAGTCATCGCGCGGGACTGAATGTCAGCGGGTTCCCAGGATACTCCGCGGCCGCGCCGGCGCCGTCAGTGATTCAGGTGCTTAATGGCGAACCCCCTGCAAACACGCCCGCGGTGCGCATTGAAAAGAAACCGGGGGCGCAATTCCAATACTCTGGTGGCGGATACACCATCGTACAGTTGCTACTGACAGACATTGATCCAAAACCGTTTCCTGCTTTGATGCGCAGCCTTGTACTCGAGCCGCTGGGCATGAAACACAGCACATTTGATCACCCCCTGCCCGCGCCGCTCTCGGACAGCACCGCGACAGCGCACTTGAACGGAAAGCCGGTCGAAGGCCGCTATCATGTCTACCCCGAAATGGCCGCCGCGGGTCTCTGGACGACACCGTCGGATTTGGCGCTAGCCGCCATCGCATTGCAACATACAAAATCGGGCAAGGCATCGCCCGTGCTCGATCAAGCAGGTATCAACGAAATGTGGACGAAACAGGGCGATGGTCCGTGTGGCCTTGGCTTTTTTCTCTCCGGCGAGGGCGACGCATCGCGCTTCGAACACAACGGCGGGAACGAGGGGTTTACCTGTCTGCTTGTCGCCTACCAGGACAAAGGCTACGGCGCGGCAATCATGACAAACTCGAGCACCGGCCCAAGACTCTACGAAAAACTGCTACGCGCAATCGCCGACGCATACGATTGGCCAGAATTTAGCGAGTAGCGAGAATTTTCAAACGTACGTAATTGTCGCGCGTAGCGAGTTGAAGTGCGGCAGCGGTAGCTACGCTTTTTTCTCTCACACCTGGTTCAGCGGAATCGATTCGTCAATCAGCATGATCGGGATATCATCGCGAATTGCGTACATGTACGCACGGTCCTCGCGCACAAGACCACCGTCGATACGCTCTTCGATTTTTTCCCCGCCGCGATTTTTCAGCGTGCCCGCCTCAATGGCGGAATTCGCCTTCGCGATTAAAGCGTCGTCCGCCACCGAAACGGGCGTCTTGTTTTCCGGACACACCAGTATGCTGAGTAGTTCTGCGTCAACCATGTTTTTCGATACCTTGTAGTTCGTGCGCCGCCCCGCCAACACGTGTGCGCCGCATTGTAATCATCCACGGTGTTCCGTGTCCATGCCTTGCATTCGCGGCTACGCCGAATAATCCTCGAATACGGTGCGAATGGCGTGGAGCGCGGTTTCATGCAGCAGACCGTTCGTCGCGACGATGCCGACATTACCGGTCAATGATCGCCCTTGCGTGAAATCCAGTGGTTTTCCCGTTAGGTCCGTGACACGGCCGCCTGCCTCCTCGACGATGATCGATCCGGCGGCGTGGTCCCAGATGCGTTCTCGGTAGTCCGGCTGCGCCTTCGTGAGCAGGCGAAAGAGCAGGTCGCCATAGCCCGCGGCAATGACGGCGTATTTTGCCTGACTGTCCATCAGCACGGGTTCGTGCTTCACACCCAGTAGTTCCATCAACTGCGCAACCCGCCCGACGTTCGTATGCCCGGCATCGACCGAGCGGAGCACCTGCGCGTCAGCGGAATCGGTGTTGCCCGACACCTTCAGTTGCGTCAGTGCGCCATCGCTGCCGGACATGGATTGCGTCCATGTGCCTTTTCCGCGTTGCGCAACGATAATTGATCCGGGTCCACTATGGTCGGGTATATGGCCATCTCGAAGGTTTGGGCAGCCAAGCACGCCAATTTGCACCTGCCCATTGACCACCAGCGCAAGCGCCACCGCATATTGGTCTCCGCGCAGAAAACCTTTGGTGCCGTCAATGGGGTCGAGAGTCCAGTATCGGTCTGAGGTGGATGCGCCGCCGCGATCGATCCATGCACACACGGTTTCCGCAGTGGAATAGGCCATATGCCGGCCAATAAAACTCGCAACTTTTTCGAGAGTCTCGCGGGAGTCCGGATCGCGCAGGTGCGCCGAATCTTCTTCAGCTACGAGGGGGTCATTTGGAAACACGCGTTCCAAGAGGCAGCTTACGATCGCCTGTGCTGCGAAATCGGCGACCGTGACGGGAGACTTATCGGTCTTTGTGATGGACTGGTTCACCAGTTCGCGCTCGACGCTTTTCACAAGCACTGATGCCTGGCGCACTGCCTCCATCGCGAATTCAACTTCCGGCGCCGTTCGGTCCAACTGCATGATGCGAATACTCCCTGCGTGCGTGTGAAGCCGCACATAATAGCGGATGCGGCCCGGCCATCCTACTCAAGAAAAAAAATGAGCGCGGCCCTGTACGTCCTGTTTCAGAGACTGGACGTATGCTATACTTCGCCGCCCTGCCCGGAACGTGGAATCGGGCGCGGCGCATTGAATGCACGGGAGCGGAACCGCTTCCCACACGTTTGCAAATGGGAACACCGCCAATGACGCTCGCACCGGAACGGCATGCAGGCCGCAGTTTTCCCATGCGCCGGCTGCCCTCCATTCTCGGGCGCGCAAAGTACCCAGAATGAATCTGCGCGCCAAAGTAATTCTCATCTTCACGCCCGCCGTGGCGCTGATCGTTATCACCATCTTCGCGGTTCTCGATGCCCACATGATGCGGGGTTACGAGGAGATCGAAACCCAGTACGCCATCGAACGCGCCATGGGCGTCGCCGGCACGTTTAACCAGCAGCTCATGCTCGATCTGCCCCGCGCGGATTGGGCCGCGTGGGACGAGGTGTACAACTTCGTAGCCGACGGCAACAAGGAATTCATCCTGGCGAATATCAGCGGACAGTCTCTTGCCGATATTGGCGTCAATTCGGTTGTAATCGTCAATGAAGTAGGCCGCGTGGTCCTCGCGCGATCCTACGATTTGGAAACAAAAAAACAACGGCCCGTCTCCGCGTATCTCCTTGACGCATTGGCGCCCGGAGCCGTGCTCCTGGACCATCCGGCTGGGGTGGCGAGCAGCCACCAGTTCGGAATCATTTTGACACCAGACGGCGCAATCCTCGCCGGGTCTCGGCCCATTCTCAAAAGCACCTATCAAGGTCCAGCCCGCGGCGCGCTCATTTTCGCCCGCGATCTGACACAGGACCAGCTCGACGCCCTCGGCGATCAACTGCGGCTCTCGGTGCAAGCTTTCGTGCTGAATGACACCGCTCCACCAAACATCGCCGATTTGGCGCGTTCCCTCCCCAACCCGGACGCCAACCGCGGCAATCACATCCATGTCATGCGCGAAAATGAAAACGAAATCGTGGGATACGCGCATCTCCACGACATAAACGGCGATAACGGCATTGTCCTGGCAACGCGGTTGCCACGCACCTTCTACCAGCAGGCACGCGCGGCGCGTACTAATTTTGCCTGGTCTATGTTTGGAATCGGCGCCGCCACTATTGCCGTACTTGTAACCGTGGTCGAACTGCTCATTGTTTCGCGGCTTCGCCGCTTCAGCCGTGATGTCGCGCGCATCCGCGTGTCGGGCGATCGCGGCGCGCGCGTCGCGCAATCCGGGCATGACGAAGTATCCAGCCTCGCCGAAGGCGTAAACGCGCTCATGACGACACTCGATGAAGCAGCGCGAAAGGACCTGGATCGCGAGGAGCGTTTCCGTCTGCTCACAACGCACATCCCCGTGGGGATTTTTGAGGCCAATGTCCACGGCGATTGCCTGTTCGTCAACGATGCATGGTCCGGCATTGCGGGCATGACACTCGATCAGGCCATCGGCGACGGCTGGCATTCCGCTCTCCATCCCGAGGATCACGCATGGGTCCGGCAACGCGGCGGCGAGCGCGTTGGTAATGGAGAACCGTTCGACTTCGAATGCCGGTTTTTGCGGCCGGATGGCGGCGTGCGTCACGTCCTCGTCAACGTCGTCCCCGTGCGCGACGCGCACAACACGATCATTGGCAGCATGGGCTGCATCGTCGATATCAGTGAGCGTAAGCGCGCGGAACAGGAGTTACTCGCGAGCGAGAAGCAGTACCGTGGAATCATCGAATTGCAGGCGGAACTCGTGTGCCGCTACCAACCCGACACGGTCCTCACCTATGTCAACGAGGCGTATTGCACGTATTTCGGGAAAGAGCAGCATGAATTGGTGGGCAAGAGCTTTCTCGAAGTTATTCCATCTAGCCAGTCCCTGGCGGAAATTATCGTGGAACTCGAAAATTCGCACGGCGCCATAACGACCCGCAACGAGGTAGTCCGGCCCAACGGCGAGGTCCGCTGGCAGGAATGGGAGGACACTCCAATCCGCGCGGCAGATGGCCGCATCATCGAATTTCAGGCTATCGGACGCGACATCACCGAACGCAAGCTCGCCGAAGACGCGTTACGCGAGAGTGAAGCAAAACTGCGTTCGATCACCGCTTCCGTCGCGGACGCCATCATCATGATGGATGAGGACGGCCTCGTCAGTTTCTGGAACGAGGCCGCGGAACGTATCTTCGGATATTCGCGCATGGAAGTTCTCGGACGTCCATTGCACGATACGATTGTGCCCCAACGATACCGTAGCGCGTTTGCGCGCGGACACCGCCATTTCCTGGAATCTGGCGTCGGCGCGGTCGTCGGCAAAACTCAGGAAGTTCAGGGTCTGCGAAAAGATGGGACCGAATTCCCACTCGAACTCGCCATCACCGGCGTCCGTTTTGGTGAAGAGTGGCACGCCATCGGCACGGCCCGCGATATCACCGAGCGCAAACGCTCCGAACAACAACTTGAAACGAGCGCGCGCGCGATGGAGGCCGCCAACCTCCAGCTCGAGGAGGCGATTGGTCAAGCCAACCAGCTCGCGCTCGAGGCGCAGGTCGCGAGTGTCGCGAAAAGCGATTTTGTCGCGAATATGAGCCATGAAATCCGAACCCCGTTGAACGGTGTAATCGGCATGACGACCCTCCTGTTAGACACGGAACTCAACCCCGAACAGCGCGAATTCGCGCAAATGGTCCGCACTTCCGGCGAAGCCCTGCTCAGTGTCGTAAACGATATCCTTGATTTCTCGAAGATCGAGGCCGGCAAAATGGAACTGGAATCCATCGAGTTCAATCTGCGCGCCGCCATCGAGCAAATCGGCGACATCTGCGCGCCCCGCGCACAGGAAAAGGGCATCGAGTTCACCATTCTCATTCACCACGGCGTGCCAGACTTCGTCAAGGGCGATCCGGGAAGAATCCGGCAAGTCCTCCTGAATCTCGCCAGCAACGCGCTGAAATTCACCGAACGCGGCGAGATTGTCGTCTCCGCAGAGTTGGAAGCCCGCGAATCCAGCTTGGCGATGCTCCGGTTCGAGGTATCCGATTCGGGCATCGGAATCGCTGAATCCCGGCTTCCGTTCCTCTTCCAGCCCTTCACCCAGGCAGACTCTTCCACCACGCGAAAATACGGCGGCACCGGCCTTGGCCTTACCATTTCCAAGCGGCTGTGTGAGGCGATGGGCGGGCAAATCGGCGTGAAAAGTGAAGTAGGCAAAGGCTCGACGTTCTATTTCAACTTGCGCGCCGAAATCGTTCAAGGTCCGGAAAAACAGGCCCCCCTCAGCCTCGACGCTCTCGCCGGGTTGCGCGTATTGGTCGTGGATGGAAGCGCGACCGCCCGAAAAGTATATCGAGAACAACTCCGGAACTGGGGCGTAGCGGTGGAAGAGGTAACGGACACCGATGCGGCCTACGATAAGCTCAGGGCCAGTGCAACAAACGCCGTGCCGTTTGCCGTTGCGCTTGTCGACTCAGCACAACCCCGGACGGATGCCGTGGCATTCGCGGAACGCGTCAAGGAAGACCCAGTCGTCAACAGGGTCCGTCTTATTTTGATTACCTCTTGGCCCAAACGGGGCGATGCCGCAAAAATGGCCAAACGAGGATATGCGGCCTACCTGAGCAAGCCTGTCAAACGCGACCATCTGCTGGAGGCCATCGCAGCGGTCGCTACGCGCTACGATAAAGCGACGGGATCAATTCCGGGTCTCGTTACCCAACACACGATTATGGAGGCTGCGCGGCAACGCGTAAAAATCCTGCTCGTCGAAGACAATCTCATCAACCAAAAAGTCGCCTCGCGCATGCTCGAACGCCTGGGGTGCCGCTGCGACATCGCGAACAACGGGCGCGAAGCCTTGGAGGCCGTAAAGCGAACAGAGTACAACCTCATTTTCATGGACTGCCACATGCCGGAGATGGACGGCTACGAAGCCACAAAAGCAATCCGCCTTTACGAAGGCGATCGCCGCTATACCCCCATCGTTGCCTTGACCGCGTCTGTGCTGCGCGCGGACCATGACTTTTGCATTAAAGCGGGCATGGACGCCGTGATGACCAAACCGCTGCACGCGGACCCTCTCGAAAAAATCCTGCGCGCCTTTTTGTCGGATGATCCCCCGGTACAAAAGAACCTGTCGCAACCCGTCTCAACATTCTCGTCCGATACCCCTGTGAATCTGGACCGGCTCGGAGAAATCACGATGGGCGACCCGGAATTGGAGGCAGACTTAATCATCACCTTCCTTGCCGATACCGCCCAGCGCATTTCCGATCTGGCCGAACTCATTTCCAGTGGCGATGTCCGCTCCATCGGGCGGACTGCACATGCCCTCAAGGGGTCCGCTGCGAATATGGGCGCAAGGACCCTCCAGGATATTGCGCAGAATCTGGAAGAGACGGGCAAGACGGGGGACATGGCCATCGCCTCCTCGGCATTCGGACGTCTGAAAACCGAAGCCGACCGTGTGCGCGAATATCTTTCTGGCTATATGCAGGCCTAATGCAAGGATGCAGCGCGATACATGGTAGGGTTAGGGGCGGCAAACTACAATATATTGTGTATTTCGGTGGACAATCATCGTAGGTTGTGATACGCTGTTTATGGTTCCTCACCTAGAAGGATTCGCCGCATAAACCGGATGCGACAAACCGCTCGATGCTGGCCGGACGGCCCGCTCACAAGCGCCATCCTCCGAATCACCGGACACGGCGAGGTTCCCGCTTGACCCCACCCGGTGACCCACAACGCCAACTTCGCCCGCATTCCCACGCACGCCGCGTTGGTGTGCCCATACGATCCCACGCGCGCCACCCCGTGGTGCGCGTTCCGTTTTCCGGCAACAACGGGAAGGAGGAAACTGGCGGCCCAGGCAATTCCAAGGCGTCCCCGCGACCAGACCACAGGCAGCAACTGTTCCCCGGGAGTAGTGCCATGAAAAAAAGCTATATCCTCGACACGAACGCCCTGCTCGAAGACCCAAACTGCATACGCGTCCTGCGGAATGGCAATGAGAACGCCGTTGGAATTCCGTTTCACGTCATCCTCGAACTGGACAAGCTAAAAAAAGAGCCTCGCGTCAAACACCTGGTCGCCAAAGCAATCGACTCCATTCGCGAAAACCTGGAAGTCATCCATATCATCAAGGACGAAACCGCCGAGCCGCTCATTCCAAGCGTCGATCTTCAAATCCTGAAGGAGATTAAGGGCGCGGGACTGGATGATCCAATTCTCGTGACGAATGATCGCATCCTGCAACTGATGGCCGAATTCAGCGGGGTGCAAAGCCAGGAATATAAATGCTCGAAGCCTTTCGAGTCGGAGTCGCAACAGTACACGGGTTTCGTCGCGGAAGAAGAACCGGAAAAGCCCGCGAACTGCTTCTCCTGGCATGAAGGCCGGCCGATGTTTTATGGCCCGCACGGTTCGCATCTCGTCGACTACGAACACGAAGTCTGGAAGGTCCGCCCTCGCAACGCTTATCAGAACCTCGCATTCGAGCTGCTATTGCACGAGCACATCGACCTCGTTTCGCTGCAAAGCGACGCGGGCTACGGCAAGACGTTCCTCGCGCTGGCCGCGGCCTTGTACATGACGCTCGAACAAAAGCGCTTCGATAAAATCTATGTCCTCAAGCCGATGATCGAAATCGGATCCAAAATGGGCTACCTTCCAGGCGACGTCGACGAAAAGATGGAACCCTATGTGCGGTATCTCTACGGCCTTGTTAACAAACTGCACGGCATGCGGCCGGCCAACAAGGTGTTCCAGGAAGCCAAGGACCCCGCTTCCAAGTTTGATCCCTCCAAATTCGAGATTCTTCCTCTCGCGTTTATCCGCGGCATGACCATTGAGGACGCCGTCGTCATTATTGATGAAACGCAGAACCTGTCGCGCACGGAAATCCGTGCGTTGCTCACGCGCATGGGCGAAAATGTCAAGTGCATCTGCCTAGGCGATACGCGCCAGGTCGATAATCCCTACCTCAACGAATCGAACAACGCCTTGAACTGGATCGTCAGTATGATGAAGGGCATTCCGAACTACGCGCACCTGGTGCTAAAAGGGCATCGCTCGCGCGGGCCCATCTGCGACGCGGTCATCAAGTCCGGTCTATGATTGCATTAAACGGTTGACAGTCCGGGAGCCAGTTTGTTCCAATGGTCAGGGCGCTGCTGATATCAGCACGCGCCCTGATTCGCTTTTCAAAGCCCGCGCGGCCAACGTCCGGTTTCCGTCGCGGGGTGGAGCAGTAGATTGAACGACGCGAAATCCCATTGGGACGTCTGGACTTTGCCGGCCTACGCTTTGTGGCTGATTTTCTTCCTGTTCGGGTTTCATCCCGAAGCTGTTTTTCAACTCGCGCGCGCGGCAGGCCTCGTGGCCACACAGTCCGCAATCGTCAACTCACCGCACGTCATCACGCTCGCGCTCGCGGGGTATCTCGGGTATTTCGCGTATCAACGCTGTCTCGACGTGGGCATGGAGCGCCCCGACGCAAAGGCGCGCGGATTGCAGTTTTCAATCCTCGGTCTGATCGCGTTCCTAACGTTTTCTCCGTTTAGCCTGCTCGCGCTCGGCGAAATTCCAGTTCGGCAGTACCAGATGATCGTGTTGTTTGTCGGCGGCACAAAGCTTTTCACGTGGTTTTTGTTGCTCAGTGTCATCATGCGCTATTACCTGCTTGGGCATCTCCAGGTATTCGCGAATATGGCCTCAATGTTTCCAAGTACGTACCAATCCGAGACGAAAGGCCCGGGCAGCCAGGCGACCTCCGTCACGTGGATTGAAGGCACACAGGACCACGACACCGCGCCGAAACTGACCCAAACCGACGCAGGCACGAAATAAAGTCGCATGTGCGCGTTGTAACGCATCGTCTTCTACCGCATAGTATTGAGTGGATATGACCCGTAAGGAGAGGAACTTCACATGACGGATTTTGGCGGACTACTGACCCAACTCGCAAACGGACCCCTCGGAATACTCTTGTATCCCCTGTATCTGCTCGCGCTGTTTATCACGCCCTATTACCTCGCGCTCGTCCCGTAAACGAAACGTCACTCACCACGCCGCCTCCGCGTTGAAGTATGGACTGCGGTAGCAGAGTCCGCGTCGGACGGCGCTACCGCTTTGGCTATGCCCGCGCCTATGAAACGCGATTCGCAAGCGTTGCCGTTTACGTATTTCTGTCTGTAAACTGCTCGTATGCACCGCGCATATAACGAGAGGTATACCAATTGTCCTCAGTGATACTGGCCGTAGTGTTTTCTGTCGTTCAATCGCCACTGGCGGATGTTGTACTTTTGGAAAACAGCTTTGACTCATACCCCGCTGGTCCAATCCTTGGGGTAGTCGGCGCGCACGCTGAATATCATTATCTGCCCGAATCAACGCCGCGCGGGGCCTGGGCGGTGTCCACCTACCGCTCCGACGCGGCAACCCAACTTGCCTGGCGCGCGATCCGCGTCGAAGGCAAGTCCGCGCTGCTGATGGCGAGCGAGAACAAATTCGAACACACGCACCCAATCGTTGTCGCCGGCGAACCATTGTGGCGCGATTACACCTTCGACGTGACGTTCGTACCCACGGAAGGCAAAGGGCAATCCGGTGTCGCGGTGCGCTATGTGAACGACCGATGCCTATACTTCTTCGGCGTGGAAGATGGCAAAGCATCACTGGTGCGCGTGCGGCACGAGAAAGCATTTCGCGAACCGGATGAGCTGGTTCTGGCGGAAGCCCCGTTCACGTATACGCCGGGCGAGACCTTGCATGCGCGCGTAACGGTCAACGGCACATCGATCCACGCACAACTCGGAAACGCGGTCGAGCTCCAGGCGGAAGACGCAACATATACCGAAGGGCGGGTTGCGCTGCTCGCGGATTATCCCACCACTTACCTGAGCGCACGCGTCGAGATGACCGCCGATAAAAAGCAGCGGGTCGATCAGGCCGTCGATTCGCGCGAGGCGGCCGAGCGCGATCTTCAGGCGAATAATCCGAAGCCCGTCGTGTGGAAGAAAGTGTTGCTGGGCGACGCCGGTGTCGGGCGAAACCTGCGGTTCGGCGATCTGAACAGTGACGGCCAGATCGATTTTATTTCCGGTCAAGTCCGGCACTATGGCCCGAAAGACACGAACAGCGAAGTGAGTTGCATCACCGCGTTTACATTTGAGGGCGAGAAGCTCTGGCAGATCGGCAAACCCGATGCGTGGAAAAACCATCTCACCAATGATGTCGCGCTACAGATTCATGATTGGGACGGCGACGGCAAGAGCGACGTCGTGTATTGCCAGAATTTTGAAATCGTTGTCGCCGATGGCGCAACCGGCGAAATTAAAAAACGGGCGCCTACGCCCGAAACGCCGCCAAATTCCAAACCGCCGCACAATGCCTTTCCGCGGGTGCTCGGCGATTCAATTTACTTTTGCGATTTGCGTGGGACGGGCCGCGATGCTGACATGATTCTCAAAGACCGTTACATGAATTACTGGGCCTATGATCAAGACTTCAACATGATGTGGCGCGGGCAGTGCATGACTGGTCACTACCCCTACGCGGCAGACATTGACGGCGACGGAAAAGACGAAGTCATGATCGGCTATACCCTTATCGACAGCGACGGCTCAAAACTGTGGTCGCTCGACAGCGGACTGAAGGATCACGCAGACGGCATTGCCGTCACTAAATTCACCGAGGACGGGCCGTGGCGCGCGTTCTGGGTTGGAAGTGACGAAGGGACGATTGTCGCCGACATTCAAGGAAACGTGCTCAAGCACCATCGTCTCGGTCACGTGCAGAACCCCGCGATTGCGGAATTCCGGCCCGACTTGCCCGGATTGGAAGCCGTATCCGTTAATTACTGGGGCAACCAGGGCATCATTCACTTGTATAATGCCGAAGGCGATCCGTTTCTCGAATTTGAACCATTTCAACACGGCAGCCTTTGTATCCCGGCGAACTGGACGGGCGCGCTACCGGAATTCGTCGTGCTCTCGACAAACCCCGATGATGGCGGCATGATCGATGGTTGGGGCCGGCGCGCGGTGGCGTTTCCCGCGGACGGTCATCCGGACATGTGCTACAACGTGCTCGATGTAACCGGCGATTGCCGCGATGAAATCATAGTGTGGAACCCGCACGAACTGTGGGTGTACACACAAGACGACAATCCCAAGAGCGGCAAGCTCTACAAGCCCATACGCAATCCGCACGACAATGATTCAAACTATCGCGCCGTTGTCTCAATGCCGGCATGGTCGGAATAGGTGGCGAAGTATTCATGAAGTTTTTCCGGCATGTGCCTGCGCTTTACGGCTATTTGGCCCTTCTTGTCTTTATGCCCGTTTCCTCCGAAGCCGACCCCGTGGTAAAGGCCTTCCCTACTGCGGAAGGTTTCGGCGCAGCGACTCCGGGAGGCCGCGGCGGCGCGGTGCTGTTTGTTACAACGCTAGAAGACTTCGACCCCGGCAAGGAAAAACCGATCGCGGGTAGCTTGCGCGCCGCGGTCGATACGGATGGCCCGCGCACCATTCTATTTCGCATTGGCGGAACGATCGCGCTGAAATCCGACCTGTGGATCACAAAACCATTTGTGACCATCGCGGGGCAATCCGCTCCTGGTGGCGGCATTTGCATTCGCGATTACCAACTTGTGCTTGCTACGAACAACGTCATCCTGCGCCACGTTCGCATCCGTTCCGGCGACGTGACGCGAAAAGAGCAGATGGCGCTCGGCATTTTCGGCGGCAACAACAGCATTGTCGATCACTGCTCGTTGTCGTGGGCAATCGACGAAGTGATGAGTTCCTTCGGCGCGGTTCATAACCTGACCGTACAATGGAGCATCATCGCGGAGGGTTTGTCGAAGTCGTACCATCCGAAAGGTGAACACAGCAAAGGATCAATTCTGAACGGCGACGGAGGGGTCACAATTCATCATAGCGTGTATGCGCACAACGCCTCGCGCAATACCCGCATCGATAATATTCTGCTCGATTTCAGGAACAATGTAGTTTACAACTGGGGATACCGTTGCGGTTATACGCGAAGCGGTCCCATCTTCGTGAACTACGTGAATAACTATTTCAAGCCGGGGCCTTCGACGCGTAAGGCCGCGCTCACAAAAATATTTGTCCCTGGCGATAATATGGCGCGCATGTTTCTCGTTGGCAATGTGCTCGAGGGCGTCGATGAATCCACGGAGAACAATACACTGCTCGTGTACCCGCCGAGTGGCCATGACGCCGCGCAACTGCGCAATACCGTTGTCGTTCAGGAACCATTCAGTTCCCCCACAGTATTGACTGATAGCGCGCGTACTGCAATGGATCGCATTCTCGCGGATGCCGGTGCGACGAAACCGTTGCGTGACAGTGCCGACGTGCGTTTGTTGGAGGAAGTTCGCGCGGGCACGGGGAAAATCATCGATTCGCAAGACGAAGTAGGCAATTGGCCGGAGCTTGCGGCGGGTACCCTTTCGCCCGATAGCGACAATGACGGTATGCCTGATGACTGGGAAACACTTCACGCACTAAACTCCAAAAGCGAAAGCGCGGATGCGGACAGCGATGGATATACCGATCTCGAGGAGTTTCTAAACGAAACCAATCCGAATGCCGCGGAAGCCGGTGCATCACTTGATCCAAAAACTTTTACCTCTATTCAGCGTTCCGCGCTTGCGCTTGCGTCGAAGGGTATGCAGGAACAATTGCAACAGGAGCGTAGTGACACCGCGAAACGCGCAGCGCAAATCGAACAAATCAAGAAAACGCTTCGGGTGGCCTTCACCCCGATGCTTTCCCGCGACGGAATCGAGCGCGTGACTGTGAACCTGGGCAATGAGACTTCGCTAACCCTCGTCCGCATTCCGCCCGGCAATTTCCTAATGGGCTCCCCAGATAATGAAGGGGGACTGGAAAACGAACGGCCACAACACAAGGTAACGATTTCACGCCCGTATTACATGGCCGCAACCCCCACGACAACTGCGGAATATTGCGCGGTGTTTGGCTCGGAGGCCCGCGCACTCTCTCGGGAAAACGCTGAACTTCCCGCGAAGGAAATTACGTGGTTCGAGGCGGTTGAGTTTTGTGAAATACTTTCGGCGATCACCGGCGAAACCTTCCGGTTGCCGACCGAAGCAGAATGGGAGTATGCGTGCCGCGCTGGCACGGCCACCGCCTTCCATACCGGCGAGATGATAGCCTCGGACCAAGCAAACTTTAACGCGCTCGAAGCGACGCCGTTTAGTGCCGTTGGACATTTCGAGCGCGTATCCTGCCAGTGCAAACGTTTCCTCCAAACCCGTGGGGCCTCTATGACATGCACGGCAACGAGGCCGAATGGTGTCAGGATATATGTTTTCGTAAGTACACAGCCGAAGCGGTCACTGATCCCGTCAACGATGGTCCGGATGGCCCGCGCGTACTGCGCGGTGGAAAATCGGGAAGCAAGGCGTTCTACATACGCTCCGCCAGCCGCTATGGCTATACGCCGCAGGTCGGGTACAGCTTTCGCATCGTGATGGAGGTAAAGTAGACGCGGATAATTTGCCTATTTCTTAAGCGAATGGCACTATACGGCCTCTTTCCAACCACAGACTTTGCGGGTGCAATACTGCCGTGATTCACGTCGAGAACTTTCACAAGGCCTATCGCGACACCATCGCCGTGCAAGACCTCAACTTCGCGTTAGAAGCCGGGGACATCCTCGGGCTTATCGGCCCGAATGGCGCTGGCAAGACGTCAACAATGCGGTGCATCGCCGGAATCATTCCACCGACGAGCGGGACCATCTCCGTTGCCGGCCATGACATCGCGCGCGAACCCATTGCCGCGAAAAGCCAGATCGCGTATGTTCCCGACGATCCGAAACTGTTCGACACCCTCACGGTCTGGGAG
>Ga0163150_10004763_pt1 | contig 17899 bp, 17 predicted proteins | sample OliLakLV19P2IB_FD_148628 | JGI IMG/M metagenome (GOLD analysis project Ga0163150, IMG submission 148628) | Freshwater microbial mat bacterial communities from Lake Vanda, McMurdo Dry Valleys, Antarctica - Oligotrophic Lake LV.19.P2.IB | ecosystem: Environmental > Aquatic > Freshwater > Lake >...
GAATAAAACCGCCGTAAGTCCAGAGCAGAAGTTTTCGCCGATCAAAACGGTCAATGAATGGTGCCAGCAACAGTCCGACAGCGCCGGAGCTGAAAGTATAGGCGGCGACAAGGGCGCTGAATTTGCCGGGGCCGATCCCCAGATCTCTCATCAATTGCGGTCCAAGCGGCATCATGATCATAAAATCCATAATGTGGGTGAATTGCACCGCAGCCAGCAGGAAAAGGATGGCTCGTTCAGAAACTTTTTTCATGGGCCTTGACTGGCAAACATCCCGCCGCTGATCCTGATTTTGTGGTTGCTCACAGTTTTGTGTCATGTCAATTGAAGAAGTCGAAAGGAAAATCCTCCCGATTCATCCTCAAATGAAAAGGCATTTAACCAAAACTAGCGGCGGAGTGACGACTGCATTTTTATGAAAAATGCACCGGACCATTAAGGCGGGAAATCAACCGCTTTGAAGCATGAAACACCGGCCCCCTAGTTGACCATCGTGGAAGCAGCCGGTCTGAAGGTCTTTTCTCCGTGCTCTTTTCCGGAAAAAACCACAACGCGATAGGCACCACCCGGTTTTAACGGAAGTGGATCCTTGTTTTTAATGAACGGTCGCAGCCCGGGAATGGCCGCTCCATAGGAAAAATCAGTCAGAGGTACCGATCCACTCTCAGCGACCACGTGCCAGATCGGCAGCGCGCCCTTCAATTCAGCCTCTTCATCGAGAAAAACCTTTATCGCATCGACGTCGTGCTGGCGCGCAAAGAAAAACGTCACAGAACTGGCACCTTCTTTGTTCATGGCCCGGTCTGGAAGGCTTCGGAAACTAATTTGAATGCTCTTTTTTTCAAACCAGTCAGTAAACTTGTATGCATACAAAACTCCAAGCAGCGCGGCCACCACGATTAAAACAAGACCCCGTTTATTCATACGCAACTCAGACCCTTCAGGCTGCCCGATAATTCATCTCTTTCGAAAATATGAAAACGAATTTTCCTTTTAAAACCATGGTCCAAAAAAACGGCGCATTCACTCTGATCGAACTCCTGGTGGTGATCGCCATCATCGCCATTCTTGCTGGCATGTTGCTCCCCAGCCTGGCCCGCGCCAAAGACGCCGGCAAAAAAATTTCCTGCGTCAACAACCTCCGCCAGCTGAATCTCTCTCTCAAGCTGTACGCCATGGATCAGGACGGTAATTTCACACCGAGAACTGCAGGATCCACAACCAACAATCCACGATGGCCCGGAATCTTGCGGGAAAATTTTAGGGACGTGCGCATCCTTCGCTGCCCCACCGACGGCCCCCAGATCCCGGCCACGGTCTCGAACAGCGTCAACATCGCTGACAGCGCCCCACGAACCTACATCATCAATGGATGGAACGACGTCCGTCCAGACACCTGGAGCACGCTCGACTGGTCGATCAAGGAAGGTGAAATCCTCCTTCCTTCCGAAACCGTGGCTTTCGGAGAAAAGAAAAGCAAATCCCCACACTACTACATGGATCTCAAGGAATTTTCAGGGAACATCGAAGGGAACGATTATGGCGAACTCAACCAGGCGCTCCATCTCAGCACGGCTTCCAACTACGCTTTTGTGGACGGCAGCGTTCGATCAGTCAAACTCTGGAAGTCCGTTGGCCCTGCCGAAAACCTCTGGGCCGTCACGGAGGAAGCTAGAAAAACCTACGCATTTGGATTTTAGGAATCCTTCATTCAGGATCTAAAATCAAGGGATGGTCCGGAGAAATGTCAGGCGGGTTTCTCGTTCACAGGGGAGGCAGTGTCAGCTTCTCACCAGCTCTGCGGCCGGTTTCGCCGCTGAAACCAGTTCGCCCTTCAGGATGTTCAAGAACTGCTTCATCGCCGGGGAGAGCACTTTGTTCTTTTTATAAACCGCCGCCAGGGGACGGAAAAGCTCCACCCCTTCAATTTTCAACTCGTTCAAGGTTTGTTTCGAAACCTCCTGTGTGATCGTACCCTGCGGAACAATGCTAATCCCCGCGTCAATCTCCACCGCTCTTTTCACGGTTTCAATATTATCGAACTCCATCACATGCTGCACTTCCACGCTTGAATCCTTGAGGATTTTATCGATGGCTTTCCGAGTCGGAATGTCGGGTTCGAAACCGATGAATTTTTGACCCTCGAGCTGCTGCAACTTCACGCTGCGCAGTTTTGAAAAAGGATGGTTGGGATGACAGATCAGGACCAGGCTGTCTTTTCGCAGCGGAATCATCTCCAGCTTGCTGTCCTTGTTCGGATAAGCCACCAACCCCAGGTCCACCACATTTCCCAGCACATCCTCATAAACCTGGTTTGACCTCCGGTATTCGACATGCACGTTCACCGTCGGATACATTTTCAGAAATTTTTTCAGATAGGGCGGAAGATCGTGAAGTCCGATGCTGTAGATGGTCGCCACCCGGATCGTGCCTGAGATGATGTCCTTGATCTCCTGCAAACGGCTCTGCAGCGCCTCGTAAGTCTGGATGATTTGTTTGCAATACTCATAGAGCACCTGCCCTTCGCGGGTCAGCCGGAACTTTTTTTTGCTCCGCTCGATCAACAAAGATTTAAACTGCTTCTCCAAAGCGCTGATCTGCTGGCTGACCGCTGATTGGGTGACATTGTTGATTTGCGCCGCCCTCGTGAAACTTTCGGTCTCAGCCAGGTCACAAAAAACTTTGAGGCTCTCGAGTTGCATGCAGGGAAGGAAGCAGCAAAAAGTAAATTAAGTCAACTAATGCGAAGGATGGGGAAGAAAGCCGCCTAATGCAGGCCGGCGGCCCTTCTCACAAATTCTCGAAGCAGGCGCGCAGCGCGCTTTTCATTTTTCTGACCGGACAAAAGCACATCTTCGTGTGATATCGGTCCTGCGGCAAGACCTGCGGCCATGTTGGTCACGCAAGAAAGTCCCCCCACCCGGATCCCCATCTGGCGGGCGACCACGGCTTCAGGGACGGTGCTCATGCCGACCAAGTCCGCGCCCCAACGGCGAAACATCGCAATTTCAGAAGGCGTTTCATATGAAGGCCCGGAGACAGCCAGGTAAACACCCTGCTTTAACTCCTCCCCGACCGCCGACCCGGATGCTTTAAGAATTTCCCGGACCTCGGGGTCATAAACCCCGCCCAGATCCACGAAACGAGTGCCTGAATCATCCGACGCGCCGCGTAGCGGATTGATCCCCATAAAATTGATGTGGTCGGACACAATCACGAAGTCTCCCGGTTGAAACTCCGGATTCACTGCACCGGAAGCGTTGGTTAATAAGAGAAACTTAACACCCAGCAATCCCGCAGTTTTGACATTAAATGTCACCTCCTCCATGGAAAATCCTTCGTAATAATGAACACGACCCGACAGGGTGAGAATCCTCTGGCCGTCGATTTCGTAAACCTTCAACAATCCTTCATGACCGGGAATTTTCGGGATAAAAAAACCGGGCACCTCGGAGTAAGGACTTTCAAAAACAAGGTCCTCGTTTGAAAAAGGATCATGAAAACCGCTTCCTAAAATTATGGCCAAAGACGGAGTTCGTCCGATTCGGGATGCCAGATATTCGGCTGCTGCTGCGGCGGATGGAAGCATGGGTGAATAACTTGATTTCTAGGGAACGTAATTTACGCTCGCAGGAATAAACAGAGCTATGGAATTAAACAACGACGAAATTCGACGGTACTCCCGACATCTCATCCTTCCTGAGGTGGGCATGGCGGGACAGAAAAAGATCAAGGGCACTTCGGTCCTCTGCATCGGTGCGGGCGGACTTGGGTCACCCATTTCGATGTATCTGGCCGCCGCAGGAATCGGGAAGATTGGACTCCTCGATTTTGACACCGTTGATTTTTCAAACCTTCAACGCCAGATCGCTCACGGCACTTCGGATGTCGGGCGTCCGAAGACCGATTCAGCACGGGAAACGATCAACCGGATCAATCCCAATGTCGATGTGGTGATCCACAACACCCGTATTTCCAGTGAAAACGCCCTGGAGATCATCCGCCAATACGACATCGTCGTCGATGGCACCGATAATTTTCCCACACGTTACCTGACCAATGACGCCTGTGTATTGTTGAAGAAACCGAATGTTTACGGCTCCATTTTCCGGTTCGAAGGACAGGCCAGCGTTTTTGCCCCCCACCTTGGCGCTCCTTGTTACCGCTGCCTCTACCCCGAGCCTCCTCCGCCCGGAATGGTTCCAAGCTGTGCTGAAGGTGGGGTTCTCGGTGTTTTACCCGGCATTGTCGGATGTATTCAGGCGACTGAAATTCTGAAGCTGGCCCTGGGCAAGGGCACTTCGCTCACGGGCCGGTTGCTCCTGTTCAACGCTCTGGACATGAAGTTCCGTGAAGTCAAATTACGTCGCGATCCAAAATGTCCGTTGTGCGGCGAAAACCCGACCATCAAGGAGCTGATCGATTACAACCAATTTTGTGGCATACCCGACGCGCCGGTTCATCCTGAAAGCAATCCGGACGAAGTTACCGTCCATGAAATGAAAAAGGCTTTGGACGACAAAAAATCAGGGATAAAAGTCATCGACGTTCGCGATCCGGATGAGCACCAGATCTGCCACGTGAAAGGTGTGGAGCTTTTTCCGCTTGGTTCATTGCCTCAAAACTTTACCAGCCTCGATCCCAACCAGCAGATCTACATCCATTGCAAGAGCGGCATGCGCTCCATGAAGGCGTTGAAATTTTTGCGCGAACAAGGATTTAAATACGTGAAAAGCGTCAAGGGCGGAATCAACGCCTGGTCTGATGAGATCGACTCCTCCGTGGCAAAGTATTGACTGGATCGGGTTAGAAATACAAATGTTGGAATTCTCCAGATTATTGGATGGCTAGCCACAAATGCGTGGGAAAACACCACCATTAAAGTTTGGATCGGCAACGAAAGTGCCAAATACAGCATGCTGGATGGAAAGAGGATTCCTCCTATTCCGTTGAAGATCAAAGTTGCCATCGTGAACTTTAGTCCAGAAGAACGCAGACTGAAAAGCGTTCCTCACGGCAACCCTATGCCTGTTATTACGGTGACTGGTGAATCTAGTAAAAAAGTTTTTCTCGAAAGATCCTCGAATCTTGCAAAATGGGAAATCATTTACATCACCCAACCACCTGACGGTTCGTTTGTCTTTGAGGACACAAGCCCTCAAAAAACAATGAATTTCTATCGAGCGCGCTATTAATGAAAGGTGTTGCTTCGGTAAAAGTGCGTGAAGACGGTGATCGCCCCCAAGTAGATTGGGGGCATGAAATTGATCACGGACACGGACGAATGTTCCACCGGGGAGTCCTTCACTGAATCCAGCGCGCCCGTGCGGATGGCCTCCGCGACATCCAGCCCGCCATACATCGCCCCGGTAGCATCGCCGCCGATGATGCGCACCTTCGCGCCGTCACGTTCGATGCGATAACTCTGCGCTGCGCCCGCCGTCACGCTGATCGTCACGTCGGGCACAGAGCGTTTGGTATTCTTTACCGCACCTTCGATTTCCGCAGCGGCAAAACGCAGCGGAGCCGAGTCGGCGGGTGAAACGGAAACGGCCGCATGGCAGACGGCAGCGGTGCCAAGGAGCAGCGAGAATAAGGGACAGAGTAGTTTCATGTGGTCATTTGCGGCGGAGCACGGCGAGCCAGTCGTTCGTGTCGGGTGCGGTGAGGGTGGATTTGGCGTTGCCGGTGAGAATGGCGTCGGAGGCTTGGAGCGGGCCGCCGGTGCGCGGATTAAACCAATGGAGGGTGAAGGAGCCTTTGGCATCCGTGAGGTCGATGTCAGTGCTGCCGCCATCGGGGAGATAGACGAGGTAAAGCTCGCCGGGTTTCGCGAAACAGTATTTGCTGTTGTCGTCCTTGGAGTTGCCGATGATTGCATCGGCGTTTTTCATTTCGGCGAAGGGGATTTTTTGCTCGCGGAAGAAGTCGAGGGCGATGCGGCAGTAGTCCCAGCTTTTGTTGCGGCTGCGAAAGTCTTGGCAGATGAGGTCGTTCTCTGGCAAAGCGTAGCCGAAGTAGTATTCCACGCCTGCGCCACCGGCCAAAAGATTGCCCCAGAGCGTCAGCTTGCGGATGTCATGCATCGTGTAGGGCTTGGTCTTGAAGTTGCCCTCGCCTTTGCTGCCTTTGAGGTCTTTTTCGATCGCTATGCCATCGTGGCCCTTGTAGCCGGGATCAGGCGGCACGCCAAGGCCGGCGGGGTTTTGCTCATCATTCGCCACGACCCATGGACGGCCTGCGGCGTCGGACTCGCGCAACCAGAGCAGCGTCTTTTGGTGGGCTGCTTTCCATGAATTTTGCAACGACACGCCGGTGAGCAGGGACTTGTCCCCCAGCAACGGTGTATAGACCTTTTCCTGCTCGGGCGGGAAGGTGTGGAGGACGATGTGATGCTGGTAGGGATCGGTGTCGTGGAGGTATTTCACCATGTCGCGGACCTCGTCCGTGCTTTGCGTATTCTCCTCGCCGATGTTCCAATTCAGCGCGAGCGCGTGGCCGAACCGCGCGATCAACTCGCGGCAATAAAGTTTGCGTTCAGGGCCGAGCTTGCCGCCGTCGAGGGCTTCGGAAAGCTTGCCCTGTTTGCGATTCATGCCGAGGCGTTCGTCGTCGGATTCATTCTCCTGGAGCTTGAAGTGAAGGTAGAGGCCGAGCTTCGTGGCGTGGTCGAAGACGACGCCCCATTGGTCGAGCTTGGAGCAGTCGTAATGCAGCTTGTCGTCGTGCTCGGTGAAGGGCCACACATTGTCGCCATCGCCGGCGGCGTTGTAGGTGAGGAAGGAGAAGGCGTTGACGCCCTTTGCCGAGAGATAGTTCAGCGCACCGATGATGCCCTTGCCCTTGCCGTCGCGCCAAGTCGGGTCGCCGGTCTTCCAGTCGCCAATGTGTGGTGCCCAGGTCTTGAGCGGCACTTTGTCCGACTTGCCCGCGATGGTGTTGTCGAAGTCCGCGTAGCCGAGCAACGTCTCCGGCGTATCGGGTCCGGCCTTGAGGAAGTATTCCTTCGACCCGGCGAACTGGAGGTGATGCTTGCCAACGTATTGCAGCCGACCCCGCGCGCGGAAGTCGCGGCCGGTCTTGTCCGTCGGGGCGATGATGAAACTGCCGGTCTTGCCATCAAACGGGGCGAGCGCCGTGCCACCGCCGTCGAGTGCCGCGCTGGCGCCGAGCCGGAACGAGACGGCATAGTTCCATGTCCCCGCCTTGTCGGGCGAAAGATGAGCGCGCCACTTCACGCCCGACTCGGCTGAAGAATTCGCCGCCTCGCCATCCGTCGCGAAGTAACCCGGCACGGTGTATTTCGGCGTCCCGCTCTCGTGCGTGAACTGGACGTTGAACGCGAGGTCGGTGAACGGATCCGGCTGCGTGTCGCGCTCGTGTGCGAACGGACCGTCGAGCGTGAGGATGACGTTGTGCCATTGCATCAATTCGCCGGAGACTTCCACGGTTCCTTTGCCGTCGGGCTGGCGCGGCAACACCAACGGCGCGAGCGCCACCGCAGCGGACGCGGCTGCTGCGGCATTTGCCGCCGGCTTCAGTTTCGCGGTCGCCGCGCGCGTAGCCGCGTCTGCCGGAGTGAAATTAATCCGCGCCCAACGCGCCCGGCTGAATTCCTTGCCGTCGCTGCTTGCGATGGTGGAACTCACCGCAATGATGTCGCCCGAGACCACCGGTTGATTTTTCCACGTCTGATGATACACCGCACTCTCGTCCATCGCGCTTGGCGCAATCGGACATTGATGCGTGCCAATCTGCTGGTCATTCACCGCCACGGTGTAAGTGGACTTGCCATCCTCCTCGCCCACCGCTTCCAGCGTCACGTGGTAACGCCCGCTCGGGAAGGGAAATGCCTGCTTTACCTGCGCGGTTTTGTTCTTCACCGGATTGATCGCCAGCCATTTGCCTTGGTCCAGATAGTAGCCTGTGCCTTCCAGCGGGAAATCCGCCGCCTCCATTTTCAACGCACTCGCGCTGGCGGTTGCGTCCTTGTTGAGATTGTCCTGAATCCATTTCGCCAGCGTGCCGCTGCCGTGGCCGTAACCCCCTGGCAGCGGCTGATAATCCATCGTCTGCGCCGCTGGTGGTTCGCCCCAGTGCGCGGGAAACTTCTGCGGTGCAGGCGCGGCCTCGGCCACTTCGGAGAACGCCGCCGGGAGCGTGCCTACCTTCACCTTCACCGCCAGCCCTTTGCCCGTCGGCTTGAATTCCTTGTCGCTGGCGAGAATGAATTTATCCATCTCGAAACCATCCTCACGCAGGCTGATCATGATTTCGTGTTCGCCCGCCTTCTCGATGTCGAGGAACAACTGCATCGGCACACCAACGTGAACCTGCTCGGTGCGCTGCTTGCAATCCCACGCCCACTTCTGCTTTTGCACCGTCTGCCAGCGCTGGCCGGATTCCGGCCAATGGCCGTCTAGGCCAACATGGACACCATTGTCCTCCGCGCCGGTCGAGAAGGAGCGCACCCAGACGTAGTAACGCCCCGGCGTGTTGATGTTCACCTTGTAACTCAACACCGAGAGCGTGCCCGGCTTGTCGGTGAAATTATCACCATCAATCAGCTTGTCCGCAACCGTCACGCGCGTGTCGGGAAGAATTTCCAGATACGCTCCGCCGCTCGCGCCCGCCACATGCGCCGGGTCGGCGTCCGGCTTCACGTCCGGCTTCACGTCCGGCGTGGCCTTCGAGGAGGTGATGTGCCACGCCCGCTTGTCGGTGAGCGTCTGCTTGTAGAAGTGCTCCGCCTCGACCGCCACAATGCCGTCCACCTCGTCGAACACGAGGTCTGGCGAGGCAATGGGCGCGGTGGCGTGGGCCGCTTGCGTGGAACATCCCGCTGCCAACAACGCAACGATCAGCAATGTAGGTAATCTCCTCTGTGTCATAATGGATCTCATTTCGTCAGTGATTTGATGGCGGATTAGCAGTCAGTTTTTGCAGTGCAAGGACATTACCGAATGAGCGTCACCGAGTCGGACAACACGTTGTATCCCTTCGTCGCATCCCAGATGTCATGGTTTGCAAATCGAATCGAGTATTCAGGGCGTGACTGCAAGTTCGTGTAATAATCCGGCAGCCACATGGCCAGCTTATAAGTCCCGGACGGCATTTCCGAAGGCAGCGTCACCGTCTGCTTCGGGAGCGTGACATCGCCGCTCACCCACTTGCGCACCTCCACATCGCGCAGTTGGATATTGTAACGAGCGGTGCCGTTGTCAAAGACCAGGTAGATGGGTCGCGGCTTGATCACGCTGGCGTAACCGTCATTGCTCAGATTCGCGGCAATGGTAAAACTGAGTTCCGCTGTCGCCGACGTTGGGAAGGTGGCGTCAATCAGGCGCAGGCGATACCCCAGCTTGCGTGAGATGCGATCAAATTCCGTCTCTGCCAAATCATTGCCACTCGCCGGCAGTGATCGCTGTTTCCACATATCAATGGCTGCCTGCCAGAAGTTGATATTGATCTCCGTCCAGTTCGCCTTCGCCATATCGTTATGCGTGTCGTCAATGCGGTCTATTGCCGCCGAGCAGGTTTCCCCGCCCATGATCTTGTTTCCGCCGTAGGACGTGATCAGGTCAAACGCATACTGTTTCTGTTGCTCCAATGTTTGATTGCCAAACCAAACCCCCATCCTGGCGTAGGTGCCGCGGTCATGTGTGTCGTAGAGGAAACAGTCATTGTGCAGGCCCAACCGATCCCGCTGGACCTGGGTCAGGGGCTTACTGCCGTCCGGAACGGGGAGTTCATCCAGGATTTCTCGAAGATGCATCGGATAGCGCATGCCGAGAGGGATCGTGTCGGGCGTCGTATCGAGAATCCGTTTGATGATCCGGTAACGGGTGGCGCCGTCGCTCTTACTGGTGAGTTCGGTATACGGGCCAGAGTGCCACTCGCCCCATTTGCCCAGATAGCCGGACTCCAGGTGGGAGACCACGTCGGCGTTGGTCGAAACGACGGCGTTGACCTGCCCGATGTGACCCAAAATACGGGCTTCTGGAACGGAGGGCGAGGCACTGAACACATAGGAGGGACGCAGGATGATCTTTAGACCCTGCGCGCGGATCGCGTCCATGGCTGCCTGCAAGTCAGCCAGATAGGCCGGTGACAGGTTGTCCGAATCCTTGAAATCGTCCAAGCGCAGATAGCTGTGAACGAGCCTGTGTCCGGCCGCCTTTACGTCCGAGAAGTCGCGAATATCGTTACCCCCACGACCATCCACATCACGGCGATTGTGCCATCCGCGTTCTGGGTTCGGGAACACGCTCGCGAAGTCGGCGGTGTAGCGAAGGGTGATGGTGCCTTCGGGTGCGTTTGCCCGCACGATGAAAACACCAGCCTCTGCTTCACTGGCCTGTTCAGGAAGGCTTGTTGATAGAACCAACGCAGTCCACGATGAATCGGGATCACTGGGCGGATGGCCCAACGAGCGGGTATCACCGCCGGAAATCTTCTGGGTCGAACCGTCTTGCAGTCCGCCACCGTCACTTTTTCGGGGATTCCACCATTTGACCTCAAACGTTCCCGAGTGCTTGCTCAAGTCCAACCGGATGTCGCTGCCTCTTTTGTGATAGACAAGGTAAACGCTTCCTTCTTTCGCAAAGCAGAACGGGGGCTCATTCTTTCCTTCATTTCCGACAAGACCATCGGCTGCGGCCATCTGGGGCAGGTGCTGGTTGACCTGTGGCAGCGCAAGCAGTGCGGCGGGACTGATAACGTAATCCAGCGTCTTTTTCATGCGGGAAAAGTCTTCCAGACCAATGTCGTTGTAGCTCGGATCCTTGTAGCCAATGTACAGGTTCATCCCTTCACCGCCGGCAGTCATGACCTGCCAGGCATAGCTCTCAGCGCGGTCGATTTGATGCTCATCAATCGGCCAGCTTTCATCCTCTGCCACCAGCCATTTATGACCCGCCTTGGCGGACTTCTCCCGCCAGTCGATCACTTCCGTATGATGCTCAGAGTGCAACTGATAGCAGGCGCCATGAAACTCTTGGAAACCGAGCAGTGGCTCAAACTGTTGATGTTGCTTTTCCAGTTGATGGAAGCTGTGGCTGACCACGGGGTGGTCATAGGCATCGAGAGCGCTGAGATGGGTGGCAATCGCTTTGATCTGACCGGTTTTCAAACCGTGTTCTTCACCCACATTGTATCGAAGCCCCAAGTGATGGCTAAACCGGGCCACAACTTCGCGGCAGAATATGCTTCTTTCTGTCCCCATGTTGCCGCCATTCAGGTGGCGCGCGTTGTCGGCCTCGCACAAGTACAGATCCGCCTTGATCCCTTTGCGGTCCATGTGGGTGTAAACGATCTCCCACTGGTCGAGTTTGGAGACATCGTAAATCAGTTTGGGTTCCCGGTCCGTCCAGGGCCATGTATTGTCTGAATCATCGTTACGGGTAAGGATGATGTGATACAGGGTATTGGCGCCGATTTCGCTCAGATAGTTAATGGCCCCAATAATGCCTTTGCCTTTGCCGCCCTGCCAGGTGGGATCGCCTTCCTTCCAATGCTTGAGATGGAACAGGTAGCGATGCAGTCCCACTCCTTTGCCTGCCCCGAATCCATGACCCTCATACAAATAGGTGTCTTTCTTCTGTATGTCGCCATTTCTAATCAAATAGTCAGAGGTGCCATCAAAATCCTGGTAGCCGAAAAATCTTCCGGGCTTACCGGTCCGGCCTTGACGAACCACTGTTTGCTGCCCTGAAACTGCAGGTAGTGCTCACCCACATAAGCAAGGTTGCCCTGGCCGTAAAGGCCCGGCGCGTCAGGGTCCGCTGCCTTCACGATAAATGAGCCGTTCTCTCCATCGGGAGCGCCGGCCGATTTCCCTGCCGTCGGACTGCTGTCAGCCGGAGCCGCGATTTCCGGCCCCTCACGGAAAGAAACGGAATAAGTCCACTCGCCAGCCTCATTCGGTGTGAACTTCACCCGCCATTTGTTGCCGTTGGTGGCTGACGTCTCCGCCGCGTTACCGTCGGCCGCAAAATATCCTGGCACCCGCAACGACTTGTCACCTTTGCTGAACGTGACATCCAGACGATGATCCCGGAAGGTAGCCTCCGTTTCACTGGCCTGTTTGCCGGTAAATGTGAGGGTAACCGGGTACCATACCTTCAACGCCCCTTCAACCGAAGCGGCTGATAAGCCATGTTGACCACCGATCAAAACCATTGACAGGGCCAAAATGGATAATTTGTTGTTTGTGATTCTCATTTTTATTTTGCGAAATTGAATTTGCTCATCGTCTCGGCCAGCGCGTCCAGCCCGCCGACGTTTCCGGGAAACACCACATACGGCAGCCCTGGGAATTTGGTTTCCGCGCCGAGTTCCCACACGGGAATCCCCGGCAAAATCTGGCCCAGCACCAGCGCGCGCTTCACCCCCAAGCCGCGCGTCGCCAGATCGCCACATCCAGCCCGCCATACATCGCGCCTGAGGCATGCCGCTAATCACGCGCAGCTTCGCGCCGTCAATCCGCAGTCCACGCTCGACGCCTTGCGCAACGCCAAAGCTCCCACCTCGGACATCGTCGCCGGCATGGCCGACCTGCCCGCCGCATTGCGGGACATCGCCGCCAGCACTCAGACAGGTGGCGACAAACCCGTTGCGTTCACCCGACTAACCTCGGCTGCTACAAGGGACCCGTTGTGCTCGACCACGCCACCAGCGAAATCGCCAGCGGCAGCAAACTCGGCGTCGACGCGACGAAGAAACTCCCCGGCGAAGGCTTCAAACGCCCCTGGCCGCCGCTCATCAAGATGGATGAAGCCGTGCGGAAGAAAATTGATTCTTTGTTTGGAAAGGCCACTTGATATGGGTGGACAGCCATGAGAATATGGGTAGCCATATAATGAAGACGACCATCGAAATCGCCGACGACCTTTTTGAGCGTGCCCAACGGCTTGCGCGAAAAGAGAAGACAACTTTCCGCTCGCTGACCGAGCAGGGGTTACGGCTCGTGCTGAAAGAAAAGCAAGCCAAGCCCACCAAGTGGAAATGGAAACCTGTGACTTTCAAAGGCGGCGGCCTGACCGACGAATTCAAGAACGCGGGCTGGGACAAGATTCGTGACGAGATCTATCGGGAACATGGCGCATGATCGCCGTTGATACCAACCTTCTCGTTTATGCCTACCGCGAGGATTCGGAATTTCATAAAGCTGCCACGGAAAATCTCCGGCCAGTAATTGAAGGTTCTGTTCCGTGGGCATTGCCGTGGCCGTGCGTTCACGAGTTTATTGGCGTCGTCACCAGTGGCAAAGTCTATAAACCCGCCTCGCCACTGCCCGGCGTCCTTGCATTCCTGGACTCGCTATTCGCGTCACCGCAACTGCATCTGCTGGCCGAAAGCCCCGGCTACTTTGAAAAACTGCGCGACATTGCACAGGCCGCAAAGATTTCCGGCCCACGCATTCACGAGCGCGGCATAGCCGCGCTCGGCCTCCATCATGGCGTGAGCGAACTCTGGTCGGCGGATAGAGACTTCTCAGCCTTTCCGCAAATCAAGGTGCGCAACCCGCTGGTGAACAAGTGAAATCCGCCGACGTGTTCGACCATGCGCCAACGAGATCGCCCGCGGCAGCAAACTCGGCATTGACGCGACGAAGAACCTTCCCAGTGAAGGCTTCAAACGTCCCAGGCCGCTGCTAATCAAAATGGATGAAAACGTGAAGGCACGCGTGGCGAAAATCCTCAACCTGTAGCAGCGGACATGAGTCCGCTCAAACTTGGCTGAGGTGCGGCAATTCAAAATCAACCAAGAAAATAATGAGCCGACTCACGTCGGCCGCCTGGGGCAACGCCCCAGGTTCACGGTCCCCCAATTTTCCAGAGGGTTGAAGGCCCGATGCATCATCGGCACGGGAGATAAGGCGGGCTTTCAGCCCTTGGTTATTTTTCCACGGTTTTCCTGGGGCGGTGCCCCCCAGGTTGGTATGGCGGTGGGCCTTTGATCCTGTCGGACGGGGCGGCGGTACTGGCGGACACGCTTCCGCAACTGACGCCATTTCGGCAATCTTCCCCAAAAACGCTATCACACCAATTCGGCCAAAAGCACGATGTCAAAAAAGTGCGTAACAAGAAGCATGGAACGACGAGTAAACCGCGCATCGTCTGCCGCAGCAGCATTCAACGACTTCTGACCTCGCTTTGCCGCAGCGCTACGGCAGCGGGCCGAGGCTTAACCAGCCTTTCGCATCGCGGTCTTCGGCGGCATTGGCGAAGCGCAGGCGTTTCCCGCCCGTCATGGGATTCACGACGCGCAGACCGAGGGTGCAGGCGCGTCCATGCGAGGCGGTACGTTCCAACAGAGTTTCCCATCGCGCGGGCTTCTCGCTGGGCAGGAGTCCCCGCAACGTCCACTTCACCGGCCACGTTTCCAACACGGTGCCGTCCGCCGCGATGGCCGCTAACTCGATGCGCCAGTCCTGGTAAAACGGGGCGACTCCCTGGTTCACGATTTCCAAACTCACCGCCGCTCCGTGCTCCCCGCTCCGTGTGATGTCGGCGGTGACGACACGGAAGTCATAGCCCATGCGGCGCACCTGCGTCGCTGCGCGCGCGATTCGCGCGGGATCGGTTTTGTCGCGAAACATCCCGCTGTCCATGACCCATGAGGCGTGGGTCTCCCGCACGCAGGTGGCAAAATCCTGCGCCTTTGGGTGAGATGGCTTTTCATCAAAAATCTGGCCCCAAACTTCCGGCCGAATCTCACCGCCGATGGGATGGGTCTTCCAACGTTCCATCGCCAGCGGCCCGGCGGCTTTCAGCGCGGGGAGGTAGAACCAGGAGTCATCCTTCTTGCCTGTATCCAGCGTGCCCCAGCCGAAGGAATCGTCGTGATAGCCGAAGTCCCGGTGCGCATTCGCCGCCAACCCGGAATTCTCCGGTGCCGCCGGATAACGAAGCAGCACGGATACGCGGTGGAAGGCGCGTTCGTAATGCGGAAAGGGGTCAGTTCTTGATAATGGCTACTCATCGCGGGACTTCCTCCGGTTATTTGGCGCGGCGCAGGCATGGTTGAGCCTCCCACCGCCGCCTCATGTATCATTATCAAGAACTGACCCCTTTATGACCCCTTTACGGTTTCATTCCGGTTGGCAAAAGCAAACGGCCCTATGCGGGTGATTGCATGGTTTCCGATGTGACTTGGGATGGAAACTTTGCCGGCCGGGCCGTTGTATTTTGAAATGGTCCCGGTGAGTGTGAGTTTAAAGAAACTGCTGTTTTGTTCAAAGATCTTCATTGCGTTGAATCGCGGGTTTTCGAGATGGTATCTGAAACAATCACTTGATCGATTTTGCGCGATACTGCCCGTAATCGACCGGCGTCTAATCGACATGATTTTGCAAAAATACTGGGATTTGAATAGACTCAGCAGGAATTTTTAAGCCTGGGAGAGTTTCAGTGTCCGATTTATAAACGAGCCATAAGTGTAAAATTATTCAGCACTTCTTCAAACGCCTGCAAAAATATTTAGCGTTTACTGAAGGAATGCCTTGCACCCAGCGTTTTCTAAGGTGTAGGTATTTTTTTAAATTATTTAACCATGAAAAAAATCTTCTTTCCATTTGCTGCGGCTTCATTTTTCGGTGTAACCGCGCTTCAAGGTGCTTTCATCATTGATGATTTTTCAGACAACATTTCGACCACGGTTAACAGCCTACAACTCACGGATCATGCAGAGAACGCTGCAGGCCGGGATTTCGACCTTTATTACTTTTCAGGGGGCACCATGATGACCTTGCAATCGGACGGCAGCGTCATGCGGCTTGACACCTCCAGCGGAGGGGCCTTTGGGACCGTCGTTTGGAATGGGCCTGGGACTGGTTATAATTTAAATATGGACCTGAGCGCCTATGACCAGTTTCAATTTAAGGCAGCTGCGGATAGAGCTACGTCTTTGCTCTTTGACGTTTACACCAGTTCCACGTCGACCTCTCTCCAAGTCGCGAGCATCTTAATTCCAATTCCAGCGGGAAATCTTAATGACCTGAATACCTACAGCATTCCTTTCTCAAGTCTGCTGGCCCAAAATTCTTCCCTCGACTTTTCAGATGTGGATCTTTTCGCCGTCGCGTTTTACAACCTTACCACCAAGGTGGTAATGGATGACATTGAGGCTACAACAATATCACCGGTACCGGAGGCTCATCATTACGGTTTGGCCAGCGGTGCAGTATGCCTTGGGTTGGCCTTGCTCAGACGCAAACTCGGTGGCTTACGTAAAGCGGCAGTGACCCAGATGGATTAATTTAGAGTTTTCTATTCTGATGGTCGTTCTTCGTAGCTTTCTCCGGGTGGCTGCTGATCACCTCGTCCTTGGTTTGTTTTTCATGGTGATTTGTTTTTGGGTTTCGTGTGTCAACTCGCAAGTTCCGGTCGCGGATTTTCTATCCCAAGGTGCTCTAACAATTTTGAGTCCATACCCGTAATTGCTTGGTCGTAGCCGTCTATGATTTTCTTTTGAGCGAAGTCTATTGCAAAGTTCCAGATCTCAGAATCTCCAGTGGAGGAGAAATAGAGGCTACCATCGGAATATATGTAATATGTGCAGCCCTGTTCTTCCGTGGAGAAAACGTGAGAATCTTCCCCAAACCACTCCTTCAGAACTGCCAGCTCTTCGTGAGAAAGGAATTTCTCATAGCTGGTTATCTGATTGGCAATCATTCCCTTGGCCGCTTCCGGAAGATCTGGTCCGACACCAGATAGGGATCGCGAGATTGGCGCAACGCCACCCAGGCATCGGGGCTTTCCTGCACCTTCCGACCCATCGTGCGCCGCATATACTGCAAGAGGTCCGGGGCCACTCGGTAGTCGCCGAGGAACACCCAGTTCATCACTCATAAAGGGGTCAGTTCTTGATAATGGCTACTCCTCGCGGGACTTCCTCCGGTTATTTGGCGCGGCGCAGGCATGGTTGAGCCTCCCACCGCCGCCTCATGTATCATTATCAAGAACTGACCCCTTTACTGCAAAAAGCCAAAGCACAGGACCAGAAAAAGGCGGGTGAAGGTGAGACGTGTCATCGCTTCAGTTCCTCCAACAGTTTCAGAAAGCTCTCCGTCATCTGCGGGATGGCATTCGTCTCCAGCGGGCTGGTGCGGCCACGCCAGGTTTCGTAGGCACCGAGTGCAAATTGTTCCGGCGGCGGGATGTAACCATACCAGCCGTTGGCGAGGCCGATGTTGAAGAGAGCTTTCACGGGACTGCGCCGCTTCAATTCCAGACCGCTGACGGCAAAGATTTCTCCCGGCCACTGCGCGATGGCGAGGTCGCCGATCCGAAATACCTGCAACGGCAGCGTCGTGGTGTCGGGATACTCCGCGAGGATCAATTGCTCGCGGGCGTAGAACTCCGGCCAAGTGCGAAGCTGCAGCCGGTCGCGCCCGCGGATGAGTCCGCGCGCCTGCTCGACCTCGGCGGCGGAAGGTTTGCGATAGGCCACGCTCAACTCCGTGCTCACGGCGGCGAGCTTTACATCGTCGCGGTGGGAAAGCGTCTTGATCACGCGATGCACTTCACGGGCGACATCTTCTGCGACGATCTGGATCTGTTCGTAAGGCTTTTGCGCCGGGCGCGCTTTCCGAAAATCATTGTTGTTCACGTCGCCGCTGGTGCCGTTGCTCATCATCGCGACAAAAGGCGGCTCCTGTTTTTCCGCGCCGAGCAACTCCTTCATGCGCTCGCAGAACACGCCGTAGTAGTCCGCGCTCAAATGGCCGGGGCCGGTGCCCCCGACGTAGTGGAGCGAGTAGTTGGCGAACAGCGCGAGCGGGCGGCCATCGGCCTGTTGCAGGCTGAGAATGAACACCTCGGGATCGACGGGGCCGGAGAAATCGCCGTCCACCGCCGGCTCGGGTGAACTCCAGTTCATCTTCGCCCGGTCGCCG